>Ga0163108_10000538_pt1 | contig 28361 bp, 20 predicted proteins | sample Fk1155metaG_FD_109644 | JGI IMG/M metagenome (GOLD analysis project Ga0163108, IMG submission 109644) | Marine microbial communities from the Central Pacific Ocean - Fk160115 155m metaG | ecosystem: Environmental > Aquatic > Marine > Oceanic > Photic zone | place: The Central Pacific Ocean...
ATCGATATCATGCGTTCGTTGCCGGGGATGCGGCGGTTGCCCGGGCCCGGCCGGTATTTCCATTCAAGGATCCCATCGGCCGCGTTGAGGCAGTAGACGAGGCCATCATCGCAGCCGGCGTAGAGCTTGCCGCCGGCGACGGTCGGCGCAAGTCGAACAGGTCCCTCGGTATAGAATTTCCAGCGGGTCTTGCCGGTGGCCGCGTCGAGGCAGATGATCTTGTCTTCAGAGGACGAGCCGAAATAGACCGCATCGCCGACAGCCGCTACATGAAAGACCCTGTCGAAGATCATCCGGTCCTTCAGGCCGTAGATCTTGGCCCATCCATCCCATTTTGCGGCGCCCGGCCAGGCCATGTGCGGAGGTCTCTTTGGCCGGTAGACCCAGGCCTCCGTCAGCCTGGAGCCTAGTTTCTCTCCGGTGATGGCCGACCTGGCACTGTCGTGCTGGTAGGTTGGCCAGTCCTCCGCCCCGCAGGGCAGGCATGCCGTGGCTGTCAGCAGAAATAGGATTCGTGAATTCATAGCGGTTACCGCCGGTCTGGAGCCGACCCGTGACCGTTTCAGGTTACCACGAAGAGCCCTCCAGTCGAAGAACCGCTTGGCGTTCACGCGCGCGGGGTGGCCCCGTTATCTTTTTGCTGTACGATCAGGTCATGAAACCGATACCCCTTCCTCCGGAGCTCCTGGCAGTAGCCGAGGCGATTACCGCCGCCGGCGGCAGGGCGCTGCTGGTCGGGGGCACCGTACGCGACCGGCTCTTCGCCGAGCTTGATCCGGGAGGGATGGCCGACACTCCCGCGGCGGATGACTATGACGTTGAGGTCTACGGTCTCGAGCTCTCCCGTCTCGAGGAGGTTCTCGCCTCTTTCGGCGAGGTGATCAGTGTCGGCCGCTCCTTCGGTGTCTTCATGATCAAGGGGTTGTTTCCCGGAGATGGTCCGGCCTGCTCCTTTTCTCTTCCCCGGCGTGATAATAAGGTTGGCCAGGGACACCGCGGTTTCCAGGTAGAGCTTGATCCCGGACTCGACTTCGAAGAGGCGGCTCGCCGCAGAGACCTGACGATGAACAGCATGGGGATTGAGATTCCCGGCGGACAGCTGGAGGATCCGTACGGCGGACAGGCCGATATCGAGGCGGGCATCATGCGGGCGACCGATTCCGTTCATTTTTCTGAGGACCCCCTTCGTGGACTCCGGGTCGCCCAATTCGCCTCGCGTTTTCCCGGGCTGAAACCTGACAGGGAGCTTGTCGAGCTTTGCGCCGCGCTGGAGCTCTCCGAGCTGCCGGGCGAGCGTCTGCTCGAGGAGTTCAAGAAGCTCCTGCTGAAAGGAGAGAGGCCTTCTCTCGGGCTGGACTTTCTTCTCAGCAGCGGCCTGCTGCGATTCTTTCCCGAGCTCGAGAGCATGGTCGGGGTTCCACAGGATGCCCAATGGCATCCCGAGGGGACGGTCTGGGAGCACACCCTCATGGTTGTTGATGAGGCCGCCGCCGCGAGGTTGGGCAGCGGCTCGGAAGAAGAGGATCTCATTGTGATGTTCGCGGCTCTCTGCCATGACCTGGGCAAGCCGGCGACGACGGTAGAGGTCGAGGGGCGTGTTCGATCTCCAAACCACGAGCGCGAGGGCATCGAGCCGACCAGGAGCTTTCTTGGCCGGCTCATGGCTCCTTCAGCCCTGGTGGCTGCGGTTGAGGTTCTCGTGCAGGACCACCTGGCCCCGGCAAATTTCACCAGCCAGAACGCTTCGCCCAGGGCCTATCGCCGCCTGGCCCGGAGACTCGATGCCGGCGCGATGAACGCGAAGATTCTATTTCGCCTCGCAGAGGCGGACCATTTTGGCCGCGGGACGCCGGATGCGCTGGCGAGGGAGTTTCCCGCCGGGGAAGAGTTTCTTCGCCAGGTGGAGCTTCTCGAGCTCGAGGATGCGGGAGAGCCTGACGTGGTGCTGGGCCGCCATCTCATCGAGCGCGGCCTGGACCCCGGCCCCGGTTTTGGCGAGGTTCTCGAGCGTTGCCGGGAGCTCCAGGACGAGACCGGCTGGAAGGATCCCGGGCAGATTCTTGAGCGATATTTTTCCGAGAACCCGGCCTAGGCTCCTTTGGATTGTTCGGGGTGCCGCGAGGGCCACGCTTTGTGGTTAAATGGGTCGGTCTCCAGGGAGGACTCCCCCAATGCTTTACAGCCGCGCGGCTGATTTCGATGCTTCAATATTGAGCCGGGAGGACGATGGATGAATCTCTTACGAACGCTTTTCCGGCTGGCGTTAGGCAGGAGATTGCCTCAGACCGAGGGACGGCTTTGCCTGGATGGCCTGGTCGAAGAGGTCGAGATCATCCGTGATCGATGGGGAGTTCCGCATGTCCGGGCCGCCAACGATGTCGATGCATGGTTCGCAGCGGGCTTCTGTCAGGGCCAGGACAGGTCCTTCCAGCTCGAGACGCTGCAGCGCCTCGGCCGCGGCACCCTGGCCGCGCTGGTCGGGGCCGAGGCTTTGCCCGTGGACCGGCTCTGCCGCCGGATCGGTTTCTACGAAGCGGCCCGCAGACGCCTCGAGTGTCAGGAGGAATCTTTCCTCGAGCCGGTCGAGGCCTTTGCCCGGGGAGTCAACTGCGGGCGCGTCGCGGGCGGGGCCAGGAAGGCCCACGAGTTCACCCTGCTGCGCGCGGAGCCTACCGAGTTCACGTCCCTCGATACCAGCGCGATCCTGTCGCTGCTCTCGTTTCTTCTTGCGGCAAACTGGGACCAGGAGCTTGCAAGGCTTCGCATCGCGGATCTTGATGGAATGGAGGCTCTGCTGGCCCTCGATCCTCTTGTCGCCTCAGGGGCGCAGAGCTCAACGGTTTCGCCGGGTGAGTGTATCGGTCCGGCCCTGGAGAGACTGGAGGAGGATCTCGATATTTTCTCGAATTACGTCTCTCCCGGCGGAGCCTCGAATAACTGGGTTCTGGCCGGCTCGAGGACGGCAAGCGGCCGGCCGATCCTGGCCAACGATCCGCACCTCCCTCCCTCCCTCCCGGCTCCCTGGTATCTGCTTCATATCAGGACCCCGGAGTGGTCCGTGGCAGGCGCCTCCCTGGTCGGCACGCCCGGAGTCAGCGTCGGACACAATGGCCACGGAGCCTGGGGGGTTACGGCCGGGCTGATCGACAACACCGATCTTTTCATCGAGGAGCTCGGGCCGGACGGCGCCAGTGTCCGTTCCGGCGACGGATTTGAGCCTTGCGAGATTCGTGAAGAGATCATCGAGGTCAAGGGAGGCAAGGCCATCGAGGAGAAGATCCTGGTGACCCCAAGGGGGCCGCTTATTTCTCCAGCTCTCGAGGGGGAGAGCCGCGCGATCTCTCTGCGCGCGGTCTGGCTTGATCCGGCGCCGATCGGGGGAACCCTCCTGGTTCATAAGGCGAAGACCCTCTCAGAATTTCGCGACAGCTTTCGTAACTGGCCGGCGCTCTCTCTCAACGTTGTCTGGGGAGACTCCAGCGGTTCGATCGGCTGGCAGCTGGCGGGAGATGCCCCCATGCGCGGAGCCGGCAACGGCTCCTTCCCCCTGCCGGCCTGGTCGGAGGGATGCGGCTGGAAGGAGGGTCGGGTTCCATACGAGGACATGCCCTTCCTTGATGATCCCAGCGAGGGTTTCATAGCCACCGCCAACAATCCTCCCAGGTCTGTATCCGGCGGCGCTTTCCTGGGCGTTGATTTTATTGATTCCTACCGCTTCCTCCGGATTCGCGAGGTGCTTGCTTCGCGCAGTGACTGGGATATAGCCTCGACCGGTGCTCTCCAGGGAGATGTCGAGTCTCTTCCCTGGCGGGAGCTGAAGGATCATCTTATCGCGGCCCTGGAAGGTGATTCCCGCCTGGAGGCCGCGGCCCGATTGCTTGGAGGATGGGATGGACGGGTGGCGGCTGATTCAGCCGCGGCCGCGGTTTACGAGTTCCTGCTCGCGGCGCTCTGCCGCCGTGTGGCGCGGGCCCGGGCGCCCCGCTCGGCGGATTTCGTCCTGGGGAGGGGATTTACGGGAATTTCTCCCAACGGGGTGATGGTGGTTCGCAGGGTCTCGCACCTCATCGAGCTACTGCGTCAGCGACCGCCAGGATGGTTCAAAGGCTCCTGGGATGAGGAGATCGCCGCCGCCGCCCTCGAGGCCGTGGAGGAGATTGAGGAGCGCTGTGGACCCGACCCCGCTGGCTGGTCGTGGGGGCGGCTCCACGCGCTGGTCCTGCCTCATCCGGTGGGCGAGAAGAAGATCCTCGCGCCGATATTCAACCGAGGTCCCTATCCTCTTGGCGGCGACACCAACACCGTTATGCAGGCTGGGGTGGATCCTCTCCGTCCGGATGCGTCTCCACGCTTCATTCCCTCGGTTCGATTCATCGTCGATGTAGGTGAGTGGGACAACTCTCGTTTTGTGTTGCCCGGCGGCCAGTCCGGGAATCCGCTGTCACGGCATTACGATGACCAGATTCCCTGCTGGCTGCGCGGCGAGGGTTTTCCGATTGCCTGGTCCGACGAGGCGGTCGATGCGGCCTCGGTAGACACCCTGCGGTTGAGTCCCGGGGCCGCGGAGGGCTGAGCGGTTTTCAGTAGCGGATGCCGAGTTTCTGGTAGATCGCCCCCAGCAGCCAGGCCGGTCCGATGAGCAGGAACTGGAGGTCCTCGAAGAAAGAAGGTTTCTCTCCTTCAATCTTGTGGCCGATGAATTGGCCAATCCAGGCCAGCACGAAGATTGCCATGGAAATATAAAACAGCGGAGGACTGCCGTCCGCCTCGGCGAGTTTGAGCGCCACGTTGCCCCACAGCAGGGCGCTGCCGACCGGGATGAAACCCATCGCCAGCGGCAGCGACAGCCTGAGGTAGAAGAGCAGGGAGGCCAGGATGAAGAGGGTGGCCCAGTTGGCCCACGGGGCCAGGGAGCCAGGCAGCGGAGCCGAGAGAAAACCCGACGGAATGCAAACCAGCAGGCCCACGAGACTGAACATGATCGCCGGCACGCAGAGCCAGTGAATGAGCTTGTTCCATCCGTCCTGGTGGCTTTCACCATAGGCATTCAGCCAGTCCTGGGCGCTTCTTCCGCTCATGCCGGGCTTTCCCGCTTTGAGCCATCGGTGAAGCGGCTGACGAGGGCGAAGACACTTACGTTGGCGACGAGAGCGAAGGCCCCGGTGTCGATGATTCGGCTGATGTCGTTGATAAAAGAGATGGCCGCATCGCCGCTGCCGGATCCCCGGACTGCCATTGAGAAAAACGGGGTGAAAAAGAAAACGGTTCCCAGCCCTGCGAGGAGCCCGCTGACAGCCCCGGCGAGGTTACCTCGCCGCAGGAAGAGCATATCGATGGTGATGGGCAGCAGCTGGGTTGAGAAGGCGATCGCCAGCAGGCCCATCTCCGCGATCAGCTTGATCGGCTCAAAGTCGGGATTGTCCTCCTTGAACCGGATGAGGATGACGGCAACCCCGGTTGCCGCGAGGATGACGAAACGTCCCACCCAGGTTCTCTCCGTGTCCGAGGAGGAGGGCCTTACCAGCTTGCCGTAGATGTCGCGGGTGAAGACCGCGCTCATGGCGTGGAGATTCGAGTCGGCGGTACTCATCGAGGCGGCCATGATGGCCACGCAGACCAGGGCGGCGAGGAGGAGGCCGATCCCGCCTCCGAGGACCTCCGGGACCTGGTTCTTGAGCACGACCACCAGGATCTGGTCGAAAGAGTTTCCGACGGCCGGGTTGGGCGCTAGGACGCCGTTCCCGGTGACGGCAGGGTAGAGCACCTCGCCTCCCATCCCGATCAGCATGACGCCGAACAGAGAGCAGCCCGCGAGCACGATCCCGAGGAGGAGGGCGCTTCGCCTGAGATCCTGTTTCGAGCGGGCGGCGTAGTAGCGCATCCACTGGGCTGGCTGGATCATCGATCCGACCGCGGCGAAGAAGCAGACGGTCATCATCTTGGTCGCCGGCCAGCCGCCGCTTCGGCCCGGCAGCGAGAGCATCTCTGCGGGCAGCTTGTTGATCTTCTCGAGGAATTCGGTGATTCCCCCCAGGGCCGCGATGGCCGCGATGCCCGCCAGCAACATGCCGCCGATGAGGAGGATGCCCTGGATGACATCGGTCCAGGCGACGCTGCGCATGCCGCCGATCATGATATAGATCACCGTGACCCCGGCGAGGGCGTAGGTGCCGTAGAGAAAGGAGTTCTCGGAGTCCGGAAAGATCGTCCTCGACACGAGCCCCCCGGCATCGAGCTGGATGACCACGTATGGAACCGCGTAAAGAAAACCAACCAGGGCGACCAGGATCCGCAGAAACGCTGAATTTCCGTAGTGACCGCAGATCATGTCGGCAGGGGTGACGTAGCCCTGGAGCCGCCCGGCGGCGGACACCTTGCGTCCGACGAGATAGACGACCAGGGCGGCTACGGGAACGTTGAGAGCGAAGAGGGCGAAGGCGGCTCCCTCCTTGTAGACCAGGCCGGGCTGGCCGAGGAAGGCGAAGCTGCTGAAGAAGGTGGCCATGATGGTCAGGGCGGAGACGATCCAGCCCTGGTTTCGGCCTGCGAGATAATAGTCTTCCTCCGTATTGCGGCTTTTTATAAAGCCCAGCACGCCCAGGGCCAGGAGCAGGCAGAGGTAGATGCAGAGCATGATGAGCGCCGCGTCCTGGAAGGCGCCGGTGTCGATGGCCGCGAGCTGGACTGGAGGCGTCACGCCGTGAAAGCTCATGATTCCCGCTCGTCCCGCGACCAGATTGTCAGGTAGGCGGTCACCAGGACAGCCGCCTGCACGCCGAACCACAGCACCGCCCAGGCGTAGACGATCGGCAGCCCCAGAAGGGTCGGCGCCGGGCCATCGTGATCAGGACCCGGATTGACCAGGTAGACCCCGGGGCCGGGCCCCATGATCATGGCGAAGACAAAGACCAGGGCGAGGATGGAAGAGAGCCTTTTATTGCCGGTTCCGCTATTGTCGAACATCCCGGCTCAGGATACCTGAAAGGTTCGTTTCCCGCCGACGAAAACAGGCCGCTCTCCGCAGACTCAAACGGACTGGTCCTTTTCCCGGGCCCGCAGACTGGCTATATTATTGCCCATGAATGCAGATGAGGCGCGAGTGTTGATGATGGAGTGGACCGAGAGTCCCGCCCTGCGCGGTCACATGGAGGCCGTGGCGGCCTGCATGCGGGCCTACGGGGGGCGCTTGCAGCCGGCTGAGGCTGAGCGTTGGTTCATCGCCGGGCTTCTGCATGATTTTGATTATGAAAAATATCCTACCGAGGCCGAACACCCCTTTGTCGGAGTTGAGCATCTGCGTGGTCTTGGAGTCGACGAGGAGATTCTTTCCGCTATACTTGGTCACGCCGAATACAGCGGTACTCCCCGTGAGACAGCGATGGCGAAGGCCTTGTTCGCTGTAGACGAGTTGGCGGGGTTTATCGTGGCCTGTGCCAAGGTTCGTCCGAATGGAATCTCGGATCTCAAGCCGAAGTCGGTAAAGAAAAAATTGAAAGACAAGCGCTTCGCGGCGGCGGTCAGCCGCGAGGATATCTCGCAAGGCATCGAGGAGCTCGGGGTCGATACCACCGAGCACATCCAGTTTTGTATCGATGCCATCAGGACCGAAGGTGAGCGGGTAGGCTTTTAAGGCCGGGCCGGCTCGGACAATGTAAGGATCATGGTAATGTCGAATTTGAACGATGCTCTCGGCGCCTTTGCCGAGATGGACACGGCCGCGGGTAAGGTCGGCTGGTTTAACCTGGCCAGGCTGGAGGAGCAGGGAGCCGGGGCGATTTCCCGTCTCCCCTACTCCATCAAGGTTCTCCTGGAGGCCGCCCTGCGCCAATGCGATGGCTTCCAGGTGCGCCAGGAGGATGTGTTGAGCCTGGCGGCCTGGAGCGGGAGCGATCCCGGCAGCGGGGAGGTTCCCTTCAAGCCCGCCCGCGTTGTCATGCAGGATTTTACCGGCGTGCCGGCAGTCGTAGACCTGGCCGCCTTGCGAAGCGCCACAGCCAGGCTGGGCGGTGATCCGAAGAAGATCAATCCGCTGATTCCGGTTGACCTGGTCATCGATCACTCGGTGCAGGTAGATGAATACGGATCCCTGGCCTCCCTCCTGGTCAACGCCGAGCGTGAATTCGAGCGCAATGGAGAGCGCTACGAGTTCCTGCGCTGGGGAGCGGACGCCTTCGATAATTTCCGGGTGGTTCCGCCCTCGACCGGCATTGTTCACCAGGTGAACCTGGAGTACCTGGCCAGCGTTGTGGCCTTGCGCCAGGTCGATGGCTCCACCATCGCGCTGCCGGATAGCGTAGTCGGGACCGATTCGCATACGACGATGATCAATGGCCTCGGCGTACTTGGATGGGGAGTGGGCGGAATTGAGGCCGAGGCCGCCATGCTCGGCCAGCCGATCTACATGCTTCCTCCTGAGGTGGTGGGCTTCAAGCTCACCGGCGAGCTGCCCCAGGGGGCGACCGCCACGGACCTGGTCCTCACAGTTACCGAGATGCTTCGCAACCACGGCGTGGTTGCGAAATTTGTCGAGTTCTGCGGGCCGGGGATCTCGAAGCTCAGCCTTGCCGACCGGGCGACCCTCGCCAACATGGCCCCGGAGTACGGCGCCACCATGGGTTTCTTCCCTGTTGATGACGAGACACTCAATTACCTGCGCGGCACCGGCCGCCCAGCCCACCTGGTCGATCTCGTTGAGCGCTATTCCAAGGAGCAGGGTTTGTTCAGGGATGATGATTCCGCCGAGCCCGAGTACAGCGACCTGCTGGAGCTCGACATGTCGGTGGTGGAGTCCTGTATCGCCGGGCCGAAACGCCCGCAGGACCGGATCCTTCTCTCGCAGAGCAAGGAGAGCTTTCGTTCGGTTCTCTCTGAAAGCTATGGGGTCGAGAGCAATGGTAACGCGCTGAATGTCGAGGTGGACGTAAATGGCGCCGGGTCCAGTATGGGGCATGGCTCGGTGGTGATTGCCGCTATCACCAGCTGCACCAACACCTCCAACCCCTCGGTGATGCTCGGCGCCGGCCTCCTGGCCCGCAACGCGCTGGCGAAGGGCCTGAAGGTTCCTTCCTACGTCAAGACGAGCATGGCGCCCGGTTCGCGGGTGGTCAGCCGCTACCTGGATGCGGCCGGCCTGACCGGCTCTCTCGGCGAGCTTGGCTTCGATATCGTCGGTTACGGCTGCACCACCTGCATCGGTAACAGTGGTCCCCTTCCGGAGGCCGTGACCGCGGCGATCGAGGAGAACGATCTCGTCGCCGCGGCGGTGCTGTCGGGCAATAGGAATTTTGAAGGCCGGGTGAATCCGCTGACGCGTACCAACTACCTCGCCTCACCGCCGCTGGTGGTCGCCTACGCGATCGCCGGTACTATGGATATCGATCTCGCCCAGGAGCCCCTTGGCGAGGACGCTGATGGGCAGCCCGTCTACCTGCGCGACATCTGGCCGAAGCAGGAAGAGATCCGGGATGTCCTGAAGACGGCGCTCACCCCCGATCTTTTCGAGCAGGAGTACGGCAACGTCTTCGATGGTAACGAGGAGTGGAACGCGATCCCCGTCTCCGGCGGGGAAATCTACGAATGGAATTCCGAATCGAGCTACATTCGAGAGCCCAGCTTTTTTACCGAGCTCACCCCCGAGGTTCCGGCCATCGGCGCGATTACAGATGCGAGGGCGCTTGCCCTGCTGGGTGATTCGGTCACCACTGATCACATCTCTCCCGCCGGCGCGATACCCGAGGACAGTCCGGCGGAGGGTTACCTCGAGAGCCTTGGAATCGAGCGCAAGGATTTCAACTCCTTCGGCTCCCGGCGCGGCAATCACGAGGTGATGATTCGCGGGACCTTCGGCAACATCCGGCTGCGAAACCTGCTGGTTCCCGGGGTAGAGGGCGGTGTTACGGTGCATCATCCAAGCGGCGAACAGCTCTCGATTTTCGATGCGGCCGCCCGCTATCGCGAAGAGGGAACGCCGCTGGTCGTCCTGGCCGCCAAGGAATACGGCACCGGCAGCTCACGTGACTGGGCGGCCAAGGGAACCTATCTGCTGGGAGTGAAAGCCGTTATAGCCGAGAGCTACGAGCGAATCCATCGCAGCAACCTCATCGGGATGGGGGTGTTGCCGCTGGAGTTCAAGCCCGGGGAGGGAGCCGCTTCGCTGGGTCTCGATGGGACCGAGGTCTTCAGTATCGAAGGCCTGGATGATTCCCTCGAGCCGCGCCAGGAACTGACTGTGCGGGCCGTCGCAGAGGCGGGCGAGAAGACCTTCGAGGCGCTTGTACGGATCGATTCCCCGGTGGAAGTTGATTACTACCGGAATGGGGGAATCCTTCACACCGTTCTGAGGGCTCTGCTCAAGGAATAAGGCGGTGCCGCCTCTCATGGATCATCACCAGATCGCGAGGGAATTGATCGAGCTGGAGTCGATCACCGGGAACGAGGAGCCGGTGGTCGCCTATCTCGAGAAACGCCTGGGCGAGCTGGGGCTGGAGGTTCGCAGCGAGGAGGTCGCGCCGGGACGCCGCAACCTAATCGCCGGACCCGAGAATCCGGCCCTGCTCTTCTGCACCCACACTGACACCGTGCCTCCTTACGTGCCGCTGTCGGAGGACGAGGAGTATATCTACGGCCGGGGGGCCTGCGACACCAAGGGTATCACGGCCTGCTTTCTTGCCGCCGGGGAGCGGCTCCTTTCAGAAGGGCTCGACGACTTCGGCTATCTCTTCGTGGTGGGAGAGGAGGTTGACAACATCGGCGCGGCGGCCGCCAACAGGTCGGTGCGTTGTGGTCACGTGGTGGTGGGAGAGCCGACGGAGAACAAGCTCGCCCTGGCGCACAAGGGAGCCCTGGGCGCGCGAGTGACGGTCGAGGGTAGAGCCTGCCACTCGGCGTACCCCGCGGAGGGTGACAGCGCGATCCATCGCCTGCTCGGTTACCTGCAGAAGGTATTGCGGGCGGATTTCGGCTCCAGCGAGCTTCTCGGCCCGGCCACCGTCAACATCGGCGGCATCGAGGGCGGCGTGGCGCACAATGTGCTGGCTCCAGCGGCCGCCGCCGAGGTGATGATCCGAGTGGTGAGCGATATCCGCGAGGTGGAGAGGCGCCTCGTAGAGTGTTTTGTCGACCCGGCCACGGGCGAACAGGATGAGAAGGTGACCATCGAGGTGACCCTGCGCATGGAGAGCCCGGTCTTCGAGCGCCTCGAGGGCTTTGAGGAGACCGTTGTCTTTTACGGGACGGATGCGCCATTTCTTCTCGATGTCGGCAAGCTGGTTCTCTTCGGGCCAGGCTCGATAGTCGATGCCCACACCGAAGGCGAGAAGATCTCCAAGGCGGCGATGGATGAAGGTGTCGAGAGCTACGTTCGTATGGGGCGCCTGCTTATCGACTGAGCCGGGGTTCAGATCCCCTCGATGTGCCTTTTCAGTCTCAGCGTGTACTGGATGAGTTCACGCCGGATCTCCCCGGCGAAGCCTTCCCAGGCCTCATCACCGGCTCCCGCGTCGAGGCCATCCTGCCTGATGTTGATCCAGACGCCGTCGTCTCGGGGTATCAGCTCAAAGCCCAGGCGCATTGGCCCCCTCGTCTCGTTTTCTTTTTCCCGGAAGTAATTTTCGATCGTCAGCCGCCGGGGGGGACTGAGCTCGCTGATGGTGCCTCGTATGACGGCGCCGTTTTCCAGCTGGGCGGAATATTCTCCGTTTTCGGCCGGCGCGATACGGACCTCTGCCGCATCGAGCCAGGCGAGCGCATCCTGCGGGTCGGTCAGGGCCGTGAAGACGCGCTCCGGCGGCGCGTCGATGTAGATTCCGTCAGCGGTGAAATTCTCCATTAGCGCATTGTAACGCCCCCTCGTTTTAATTCTACGCCCCCGCGGCGGAAGCCGGGGTGGACAGGCTGCTATCGATTCTGGACAGCGAAGGCCTGCTGTGTTTCCATCGCCTCCCGGGTGGGGGACCTCCTTTCGCCGGCCGAGGGTGTGAAGGAGACCGCCTTTAAAACCTTTCCTTCTTAACCACATGAATCGCAAGACAGCTCACACCGGGAATGGATTTCGTGCGTTGGCGGCGTATTGCCTGCTCTGCGCTTTCACTGCTGTCGTCTGCTGTGAAGAAGGCGAGAAGCCTGATCTGACGAAGCTGGCTCCCGCCGTGACCGGGAAGGTTGATTTCCAGGGCCAGGTCGAGCCGCTTCTGCTGCGCTGCGTAAGATGCCATGGCGAGGAGAAGGCCAAGGCCGGCCTGCGGCTTCATCGGCGAGAAGAGCTGCTGGCCGGGGGGGACAATGGCGCGGTCGTCATCTCCGGTGACAGCGCGGGAAGCAGGTTGGTTCACGCGGTCGCCGCCCTGGGTAAGCTGGCCATGCCGCCCGGAAAGAAGGACAGGAGATTGACCGCTGCCGAGATCGGCGTGTTGAGAGGCTGGATTGACCAGGGTATGTCCTGGCCCGGCGACCGGCAGCTTGGCGGCAAGGGAGCCTCTTCCGCAGGGTCCTGGGCCTTCCGGCCGGTAAAGAAAACCGAACCTCCGGCGATCGAGGGGGACTCCTGGTCCCGCAATCCGATCGATCGGTTCATCCTGTCCAGGATGAAGATGGAGGGGCTCGCTCCTTCTCAGGAGGCTGACCGGTACACCCTTATCCGCCGCCTGAGCCTGGACCTGACCGGCCTGCTGCCGAAGCCGGAGCAGGTGCGCCGGTTTGTCGAGGACAAGAGCGCGAAGGCCTGGGAGAACCTGGTCAGACGGATGTTGCGATCTCCCCATTTCGGCGAGCGCTGGGGCCGGTACTGGCTGGACCTGGCGCGCTACGCCGACAGCGATGGCTACGAGAAAGACGGGGTTCGTCCTTTTGCCTGGCGGTATCGCGACTGGGTGATCGATGCCTTCAATCGCGACCTTTCTTTCGACCGGTTTACCCGTGAACAGCTGGCGGGTGACCTGCTGGAGAATTCCGGCATCGAGCAGAAGGTCGCGACAGGCTTTCATCGCAACACCCTCTCGAGCACCGAGGGCGGGACGGACCAGGAGGAGTTCCGGATCAAGGCCGTTGTCGATCGACTGAACACCACCGGCAGCGTCTGGCTGGGACTCACGGTCGGCTGCGCTCAATGCCACACCCATAAGTACGATCCGATCACCCAGCGTGAGTACTACAGCCTCTTCGCTTTTTTTAACAGCTGTGATGAGAAGAAGATCACCGCTCCACTGCCGGTGGACCTGGCCTCCTATAAGGAGCAGGAAACCGCTCACAGGAAGATTCTTGCCGGACTGGAGAAGCCCCTGCGGGAATATGAAACAAAAAGGATGGGCGAGCTTCTTGCCGACGGGCCCGGGAGGCTGGCGACCCCGGACTGGAAGATTCTCAAGCCGTCGTCCGCCGCCGCGTCCTCTGGAGCTTCGATGGAGACGCTCGGGGATGGGTCGATCCTGCTTGGAGGAAAGGTGCCCGACAAGGACACCTACACCCTGGAACTTGAGCCGGGCATCGAGGAGATGATGGCCCTCCGGCTGGAGGTCCTGACCCATAAGAGCCTTCCGAAGAAAGGTCCGGGCCGCGCCGACAACGGCAACTTCGTCCTCTCCGAGCTCGAGCTTTCGGTCCTGGGCGGTGACGGGAAGGAGCCTGGCAAGGCGGCCTTTCGACGCGCCGCCGCCGATCATTCCCAGAACGATTTTGATATCCAGAAGGCTATCGATGGATCCAGGGAGGGGAAGGCGGCAAAGGGCTGGGCCATCGCCGGGCCGAACCCGCTCAACCAGGACCGTGCGGCGGTATTCATTCTTTCCGTTCCTCTCGACCTCCCTCGCGGGTCGAAACTCTCGTTGAGGCTTTCACAGGACTACGGCGGCAAGCATGTACTCGGCCGTTTCCGACTGTCGGTGAGCCCGGCTGCCGGGCCGCTCCTGTTGCTTCCCCCGCGCGACCTGGCGATTCTCTCAAAGCCGCTGGGGGAGTGGACTCCGGACGAGCTGCGGAAGATCAGCAGCGAGCTGCTTGCCGGCGACCCGGCCTGGAAGAGGCTTGATCAAGCCGTGCGCGAGCACCAGGGCAAGGCGCCAAAGCTTCCATCTTCAAATACCCAGGCCCGGACCCTGGCGGAGAGAGGCAGCCCCCGGAAGACCCATGTGCTGGTCAGGGGAGATTTTCTCCGCAGGGGAGCGGAGGTCCAGGCCGGAACCCCTTCGGCCCTGCATCCTTTTGAGCCCAAGGGCAAGAGATCTGACCGCCTCGATCTGTCCAACTGGCTTCTTGATGCCCGGAATCCCCTCACGCCGAGGGTGACGGTCAATCGCTGGTGGCAATACCTTTTCGGCCGAGGGCTGGTTACGACCGTGGATGATTTTGGGGCGCGCGGCTCCGCCCCAAGCCATCCCCGGCTGCTGGACTGGCTGGCCTCTGAGCTCATCAGGCGAGGCTGGAGCCGCAAGCAGCTGATCGAGCTGATCGTCAGCTCCTCCACCTACCGCCAGGCCTCCATCGTGCGTCCCGGCTTCGCGGCTCGTGATCCTCAGAATGAGCTGCTGTCCCGTCAGAATCGTTTCAGGGTTGAGGCCGAGATCATCCGCGACCTCAGCCTCGATGCCAGCGGCTTGTTGAGCCGCAAGCTTGGCGGCCCGAGTATTCGTCCAAGGCTGCCCTCGGGCGTCGCTGAGCTGGGCTATGCCGGCTCGGTCAAGTGGCCGCAGAGCAAGGGGGAGGACAACTACAGGCGGGGGCTCTACATCTTCTTTCAGCGAACCGTTCCCTACCCGATGCTCATGACCTTTGACAGCGCCGACAGTACGGTAACCTGCCTGCGTCGTGAGCGTTCGAACACGCCCCTGCAGGCCCTGACGCTTCTCAACGATCCGGTCTTTTTCGAATGCGCCCAGGCCTTCGGAGCGCGAATTGTCCGGGAGGGCGGCAAGGATGTCGAGGACAGGCTGCGCTATGCCTTCAGGCTATGTCTCTGCAGGGAGCCCGTTGATGGGGAGCTGAAAAGCCTTCGGGCACTGCATGCGAGGCTGCGTAAGTTCTGCGATGCCAACCCGGAGGGAGCGAAGAAAATGACGGGCAAGCTCTCGGTGGAGGGGGTCTCGGCCGAAGATCTGGCCAGCTGGGTCGGCTTTTCACGGGTTCTTCTGAACCTTGATGAGTTCATTTCCCGCTCCTGAGCATTTTTCTATCCCGCGGGGGTATCGATTGGCAGGTTGGGTTCAGCATCCCCTATACTGGACACAGGGGACAGTTGAGCCCCCACAGAGTCAAAACGATGGATGGGTATTCCTGTCTTGTTGAAACAGTTCGTATTTCCAGCCGTATTCCTGTTGCCGGCGCTGCTTCCAGCGCGGTCAGCTTGCGCCGATGACGTCGCGAAGAACATCTGGAAGCGGATTGTGGTGATCGGGGCCAGCGCCTCGGCAGGCTTCAATACCCGGCGCGAGGCCGGCAGGACAGTAAATCTTGCGAAGATCATCGAGCACATGGTGGAGGTGGAGCACGACGAGGTGCTCAACACCTCGTCTCCCCTGTTCTTCATGAATCCCCGCTGGATGGGCACCCAGGCGATTCGCAGCGCGAAGGAGGCCAGGGCGACCCTGGTTGTCGCGGTCGATTTCCTTTTCTGGTTCGGCTACGGATCCAAGAGCGAGGACCGGCGCATGGAGGATCTCGAGGCCGGGCTGAAATACCTCTCCGGGCTGAAGTGTCCGATTCTCCTCAGCAGGATTCCCGATATGAAGGCCTCGGTGGGCAAGATGCTGTCGCCCCGGCAGGTGCCTCGCCCGGCAACGCTCAAGGGTCTGAATGAGCGGATTGATGCCTGGGCCGCTGAGCACAAGAACGTCATCATGGTGCCCATGGCGGAGTTCCTCAATGACCTGCGTGCCGGGAAGGCGGTCAAGGTCGCTAAGATCAGCTATCCTGAAGGATCGATTCGAACCCTGCTTCAGAGAGATGAATTGCATCCGACCCTCGAGGGGATGGTGGCACTGACGGGGCTGAGCCTCTTCAAGCTCTGCGAGCGTCACAAGGAGCTGTCGCAGGATGATTTCGAGATGGATCCGCAGATCGTCAAGAAGCGTGTAATTGCCGCAGTTCGGCGTGGCAGGAAGCCGGAGGATAAGACCCCGGCGAAAAAGAAAAAGGACAGTTAATTCGATGTCGAGATGGTTGTGCGTCATGTTGTTGCTGCTGTTGCCGATCCCGGCGGGCTCGTTCGAGGAGGCGGCGCGCAGCGATGAGCTCCAGGCGTTAGTCAAAAAATACGAGGCCGAGCTGCTCAAGGTCAGGCTCAGGCCTGCGCTTCCCCCGCTGCCGGATGACGCTGAAGCGCGGCCGGGAAGACGTCCCGGTCGGCGGCGGGATCGGCAGCCGGGCGGCCGGGTGCCGCCGAACAGGAAGGGTAAACAGGCGGGTGGAAAACGCCTGGCCCTCGCCATCTCGGCCGTGAAGCCGATCCTTCGCGGCATGGCACGCCTGGAAGAGAAGGCGGCCTTTGATTATCTCGCGCTGCAGTGGAAGGATGGACCCGAGGCTCTCAAGCCGGTGGTGACGGCCGCCATCGTGAACTCCGAGGATCCAAGGGCTCCCGCCCAGATCTTTATCGGGTTCTCCAGGCTTCCCGTCACTGTTCGGCTGGCCGCTCTCGAGGCCCTGCATCAGCGGAAGTTCACTCAATTCTGGAGGGAACACCTGGTCCGGGTGGCGCCGACGCTGAAATCAAGAGACTGCCTGGTGGCCGCCGTGCCGCTGCTCGCCCAGGTGAAGAACCTCACTTCGGCCCGGCAGATCTCTGCTTACCTGTCACACGATGCCGCCGAGACGAATCCGGATACCGAACTGGGAGACCTGGCGGTCACCGCGCTCTTCGGTATGACTGCGGATGAAGAAACTACCGCCTGGCTGAAGGCGGAGGCTTTCGCGATGGAGGAGCTCACTCCGACTCGGCTCTACGTCTACGTGTCCATGGCCGGCGGGCTTCAGCTTGTCAAGGATCGCAAGCGGCTGGCGCGCTACATGAAACACGACTTCGAACCCATAGTGATCGCCGCGACCGCCTCGCTTGTCCAACTGGGGACGAAGGATGGGGCTCGCGAGGTTCTCCGGTTGCTGGCCCGCCGCCGGGGCTACGAGCTCATCTCCTACAGGATCAAGCTCCTGGATGCGATCGCGCGGGCGGCCACGAAATCGAGTGTCGAGATCCTGGTCAAGCTGCTCAAGAGCAGGGACGAGGATCTGCGGGCCGTCGTCATGGGCAGTCTCGGCGCCGCGTCGACCAACAAGGACGCGTTGAAGGGACTGGTCGGCGGCCTGATGGACAACAACTCGAGGGTCCGGGCCTCGGCCCTGAGGTCGCTCGAGGGTGTGGTCAAGCGCATCGGCGGCTCGAACATCATGATCGGTCCGCTGATCGAATACCTCGATCTCGAGAAGCAATACCGTTTGCGGGTCGACGCGCTCGGCCTGCTGGTGCGGGTGTCAGGGCACAATATGGGCCTCGAGACCGCTGACTGGAGAAAGTGGTGGGAGAATGAGAAGGACCGCTTCGTGGCCCAGTCCTCCCTGGAGGCGGCCCAGACCAAGGTCAAGGCGCACGATCTGTCCTACTTCGGTATCGAGATTACCTCGAAGCGCATCGCCTTCCTGCTCGATGTTTCCAACAGCATGCTTGCCAAGGCCCGCGGGGCCGAGGCGCGCAAGCTTGGCCTGTCCAAGCTCGACGTGATGAAGGCGGAACTTGCGAAGGTCGTTGAGAAGCTGCCTCTTGGCGCCGGGATCAACATCATGATCTTCGACAGGACGATTCGTGTCTGGGAGAAGAGCCTGAAGATCCTCACGCGGTCGGTACGCAAGAAGGCGCTGGCCTACGCCAAGGGACTCACCACCGGCGGGGGGACGAACATTTTCGATACCGTAGAGCGGGCCCTGAAGGATCCTCTTGTCGATACGATCTACCTGCTTACCGATGGCGCCGCCACTACGGGTCGGTTCAAGGATGCAGATGGAATGCTGAAGGGTATTCGCGAGTTCAACCGCACCCGCGGCATTACCATTCACTGTATCGCCTTCGGGCGGGAGGTCGAGTGGATGCGAAAATGCGCTGAGCAGAACGGCGGCAAATACCGCTACGTCGCCGAATAGGGCAAAGGGAAGGACTCTTGCCTTCTGCTCCCCGGGCGGTTCAAACCGGCTTCGCGAGGCGTTATAATCGCGGATCGGCCTCTCTTTTTTTCACCAGGAAACTAATATGAACCGGGTCTCCGCCTGCTGGCTCTCGTTGTCAGCCGCCCTGGGCTTTCCTGTTCCGTGACGGCTCGAGCCCCGCCGCGCCTTTTCCCGAGCCCGGGCTGGATCCGACAGCCGATGGCTACGATTGCGGCGGACCCTGAATTCTGTCCGATCAGGAGAGGACGCCGTGTCGTTCAGCTACACGGGTAAAGGCCGCGACGGCCTGGTCAACCTGGTCAGGGTCGTGGCTGGCCGATAGCTGCACGCGAATTCTCGCCTCCCCCTCTGGTACCACAGGGAAAGAGAACCCGATGACGTAGATTCCCTCATCGAAGAGCTCCGCGGCGATGGCCTGGGCCAGGTGCGCGTCATAGAGCATGATGGGGACGATGGGATGGTCGCCTTCCTTGATCTGGAAGCCCGCCTCGGTCATCGCCGTACGGAAGCGAATGGTGTTGGTCTCGAGCTTGTCCCGCAAGCTGGTCGATTCTTCCAGCAGATCGAGCACCTTGAGGGTGGCGCCGGTGATGGACGGGGCCAGCGTATTGCTGAAGAGGTAAGGTCTCGACCGCTGCCGCAGCAGCTCGACGATCTCCCGGCGCCCGGAGACGAAGCCCCCGGAGGCTCCCCCGAGAGCCTTGCCGAAGGTGCCCGTGATGATGTCAATTCGCCCCATGACGCCGCGGTATTCGTGCGAGCCCCGGCCCCTGGGGCCGAGGAAGCCGGTGGCGTGGCAGTCATCGACCATGACCAGGGCATCGTAGCGGTCGGCGAGGTCGCAGATCTCGTCGAGCCGGGCGATTGCGCCGTCCATACTGAAGGCGCCGTCGGTGGCGATCAGCCGGTAGCGGGCATCCGAGGCGCCCTTCAATTTTTCTTCGAGGTCGGTCATGTCGGCGTGTTTGTAGATCGCTCGGCGGGCCTTGCAGAGCCGGATCCCGTCGATGATGCTGGCATGGTTGAGCTGGTCGGTGAGGATGACGTCTTTCTCCGAGAGCAGGGGCTCGAACACGCCGCCGTTGGCATCGAAGCAGGCCGCGTAGAGGATCGAGTCCTCGGTCCCGAGGAATTCAGCCAGCCTGGTCTCGAGCAGCTTGTGGCGGTCCTGGGTGCCGCAGATAAAGCGAACACTGCTCATTCCGAAGCCCCGCTCGTTGAGGCTTTCGCGCGCGGCCTCGATGACGGCCGGATGACTCGAGAGACCAAGGTAGTTGTTGGCGCAGAAGTTGATCACCTTCCGCGGGGGGGAGCCCGGCGGGTGCTCCACCTCGATCAGGGCGTCCTGCTTTGACCGGATGACCCGCTCCTCCTTGTAGAGCCCGGCATCACGCAGCTCCTGGAGATCTCTCCTCAGGGCTTCTCCCATGTTTCCGTACATTTCCGGTCCTCCGTCATCTATGGGTTACGGTTCCCTGGGTAGAGGAGTCATCTATCTCCGAGAGGCCCTCGGTCTTCTCCACGCCCGCGGGTGAGCGATGGTTCGGCAGCAGGACCAGCTTGCAGGCGTTGCCTTCCGCCAGCATCGGCATGCATTCGTTGACCTCCTCGAACCCGATGGTCCTCGTAATCAGGGGCGAGAGGTCGACCACCTTATTGGCCAGCAGCCAGCGCGTCTTGTACCAGGTGTCGAAGATCCTTCGCCCGTTCAAGGCCGTAACCTGGAGATTTTTGAAGATCATGTTCTCGGCGATGTCGATTTCTACCGGGTCGGACGGGATTCCGAAGAGCACCACGGTACCGCCATTGCGGGCGGACCGGAAGGCGGTGTTGATCGCGATCGGCGAGCCGCTCATCTCGAGGACGACATCGAGTCCGCGGCCCTCGTTGGCTTCGATGAGATCGTCGACCATATCGCCTCCGCCGGCGGGGTTGAAGGTCGCATCCGCTCCCATCTCCGTGGCGAGAGCGAGCCGGGTCTCGTTGAGGTCGCTGGCGAAGACATGCGAGGCGCCGCTGGCCCTGGCGATGCCGACGCTGAAGAGCCCGATCGGGCCGCAGCCCAGGATCCCCACGCTCTTGCCCGTGATGTCCTGGTTCAGGGTGGCGAAGACGGCGTTGCCAAAAGGCTCCTGCAGGGCGGCTATCTCCGGGGAGATCTTGCCGGGGTCGTTTTGCCAGATGACTTTTTCAGGCACGCAGACGTATTCAGCGAAGGCGCCCTCGCGATCGACTCCCAGTATCTGGGTGCGCGGGCAGAGATGGGCCTGTCCGGTTCTGCACTGGTAACACATACCGCAGGTTACATGAGACTCCGCTGAGACGAAGTCACCGACCCGGGCATGTTCCACCTTTGAGCCTACCTCGACGACCGTCCCGGAGAACTCATGGCCGAGGGTCAGGGGGGTCTTGATGCGCTGCCGGCTCCAGCTGTCCCACTTCCAGATGTGCAGGTCGGTTCCGCAGATTCCAGCGGCCTGCACCTCCACGAGAACCTCCTCTTTGCCGGGGACCGGCACGGGGATCTCGTCAACAACCAGCCCGGGTTCTCTTGCTACCTTCCGCACCGCGAGCATCTTTTTCGACATTTCAGCTCTCCCCGTTCATTGAATCAAACAGCTCCGTTGAGAAATAGCGCTCCATCCTGTCAGGCATCACGGTGACGATCCTGGCCCCGGGTCCGAGCTTTTCCTGGGCTTTGAGCGAGGCGGCGTAGTTCAGTCCGGAGCTCGGGCCGACAGGGAAGCCCTGGCGGATGAGCTTACGGGCGATATCGAAGACTATCTCGTCGGCGATGTCGAGCTCGACCAGGCCATCGAGTTTCGCCTCGCTGTAGAGCTTCGAGACACTCTCCTCCACCACGCCGGGTACGCAGGGGCTGAAGCTGCAGCATTCGAGCTCCCGTACCGCTGAACCGCGCACCGGGCGAGCGGCGAAAGGCGTGACTTCGCAGCCGGCCTCAGCGAAGGCCGAATAGAGGCCAACAATCGTGCCGCCCGTTCCTACTCCGCTGACGATCCCATCAACGGTTCCTCCCGGTATCTGCTTGAGTATCTCCTGCCCGGTCCAGACCCGGTGCGCCTCGGCATTGTCCGGGTTTTCGAATTGCCGGGTGTAGAGAGCGTCGGAATCCTCGGCGATTTCGCTCGCCTTGAGCAGGGCGCCGTGGATGCCCTCTTCCGCCGGAACCAGGATGACCTCGCCGCCGTAGGCTCTGATGGTCAGCTGTCTCTCTCTGCTCACGTCCTCGGGCATGACGGCGATGAATTCGAGCCCCATCTGGGCGCAGGTCATGGCCAGGGCGATGCTGGTCGAGCCGCTGGAGGCCTCGACGACGGTGCCTCCCTCCTTGATTCTTCCGTCGCGCCAGGCCTTTTCGACCATATAGCGGGCGATGCGGTCCTTGGTCGAGCCGCTGGGATTGAGGAATTCAAGCTTGCACCAGATGCCGGCCCCTCCCGGCTCAAGACGTACTTCGACCAGCGGAGTGGCCTCGATTTTCTGGACGAATCGTCCTTCGCTCTTGAATGGATTGCTCATTTAATCCGTGGTGGTAGGGAAGCCTCGCCTCGCCCAGCCCTCAACGATGACATTGCCGAAGGCGTCCAGCTCAGCGTCGTAGCCGCCCTGCATATCGACAATCTCCGTATATCCGCCGGCTGTCAGCATCGTTGCCGCCTTCAGGGATCGTCCGCCGCGCAGGCAGGCGGTGATGATCCGGCTGTCTTTGTTGAATTGTTCTTCCACCTGGCTGGTGAATTCCGGATTCGGCACGAGGCCGGGCCCCATCGGGTTGCTGGTTGCCACGGGAATGTTGACGGAGCCGGGAACATGCCCCTGGGCGAATTCTTCTTCCGACCTGACATCGAGGTACGTATAGCTCTCCCCGGAGTCGAGCAGCGCCCTTGCCTCTTCAGGATCGATTCTCTTGATATCCATCGATAATGTACCTCTTGAATAAACCTTGCAAGATAATGCGACGAAGCGGGTGCGGGTGCAAGTAAAGTACTGTCTGCTGAGTCGGCAGATGGAGGCGTACTTTTGCGCAAAGGAATGGCAGCTTGAAACCCGTGTTGACTGAAAGCACCGCCGGCGTCTACTGCCCGGCCGGGGATTTTTATATCGATCCTCGCAGGAGGGTCCCACGAGCCGTTGTGACCCATGCCCACATGGACCACTTTCGTTCCGGCTGCGGGGAATATTATTGCTCGAGCTCCAGCCTGGATTTGATGAAGCTTCGCTTGCGGGGGAGTCCTCAGGTGACCGGGGTCGAGTTCGGCGAGCAGATTGAGCTTGGGGATGTGAAGGTGTCATTTCATCCCGCCGGGCATATTCTTGGCTCTGCCCAGATCAGGGTCGAGGCGGCCGGAGAGGTCTTCGTGGTGTCGGGTGATTACAAGCGTGGCGCCGACCCCAGCTGTGAACCGTTCGAGGTCGTCCCCTGTGATACCTTCATCACCGAGGCGACCTTCGCTCGCAGCGGCGCGGCCTGGAGGCCGGGCGAAGAGGTCATCGCAGAGGTCGGGAAGTGGTGGGAGGACAACCGCTGCGAGGGGAAGGTTTCCGTTCTTTACTGTTATGTGCTGGGCAAGCTCCAGCGGGTACTCGCCGGGCTCGGGGCTCTCGATGGGGAGCGTGAGGTCTTTATTCACAGGGATGCGGAACCATACAACGACTGCTATCGCAGGGCCGGTATTCAGCTGGCACCAACCCGGATCGTTCCCAGGAAGCTCGATGGCTGGTCTCTGGGGGGCGCCCTGGTTCTGGCACCGCCAAAATACCTGCAGCCCTCCTGGTACCGCAGGTTCGGGAAGACAGAAACGGCCTTCGCCTCCGGCTGGATGGCCCTTGAAGATTCACGTAAGAGGGGCTACGACAAGGGTTTCGCACTTTCTGATCATGCTGACTGGAGTGAACTACTGCAGACAATCGAGGAAACGGGCGCAAGCAACGTTATCACCTGTCACGGTGAATCCAGCGAGCTCGAGGAGCACCTCGCGGGCCGCGGCCTGGTGGTATCTTCTCTTCCGCGGGCTTGAGTTGGAGAGCCTGAGGGCATAATCTGATTGCTTTGCGGCCGCGGAAGGCTACAATCACCCGTTTTTCCGACTGACCAAACGGCTCAATTCACTCACAGGAGTACTGGATGCGCAAAAAGCATCGCGGAAGAAGAAAGCTCGGGCAGAAAAAGCGCCGGGCCCGCAAGAAGCGGCGCCAGAAGAAGTAATACCTTCTTCCAGCTGGATTTTATTTCGTCTACCGAATATTCGTTCCGGGACCGCCTTTCTTTCCGGACAATGGGTTCCGTGTTTGCCCTGGTGGGTGAGAAGCTGACTTTTCATTCTGGAAGGCCCGCCGGGGAGTTGGGACTCTGTTGGAGGAGTCTCCAATACGAAACATCCTCCTGGTGGGGGGTGCCGCCGATGGGGGCAAGGGCCGGCGTTTTTCTTCACACAGCTTGCGGCCTTCACGGGTCGTCCGAGACAGGGATTGATCGATGGAGCCTATTTCCGGCCTGATCTCAGCGCCCTATACACCATTCAAGCCGGATGGCAGTGTTCACCTGGAGCGGATCGACGACCTGGTTGAGCACACCGCCGCCACCGGCCTGGCGGGAGTCTTTCCCTGCGGGACAACGGGGGAGTTCCCTTCCCTGACCCTCTCCGAGCGTCGGCAGGTTTCCGAGCGCTGGACGCAGGGAGTCGCGGGACGTTTCAGGGTGATCGTCCATGTGGGCGGCACCTGCCTGGGAGATTCGAAGGAACTGGCGGCTCACGCGGCGGGGATCCATGCCGATGGCATCGCCATGATGGCGCCCTATTTTTTCCGGCCCGCCACGGTTGAGGAGCTGGTGGATTATTGCGAACAGGTCGCCGCCGCGGCCCCGGATGTACCTTTCTATTATTATCATATTCCCGTCATGTCGGGAGTGACCCTCCCGATGCGCGACTTCCTCGAGCTTGCCAGCGGCAGGATTCCCAGTCTTGCCGGAATCAAGTTTACCCATCCTGACCCGATGGATATTCGCAGATGCCTGGCTTTTGAAGATGGTCGCTATGATGTGCTCTTCGGGATGGACGAGGCCCTGCTGGCGGCCCTCGCGCTTGGCTGCAGGGCTGCGGTTGGAACAACCTATGGTTTCGCCGCGCCATTGAGCCAGGGTATTATCGCCGCCTTTGACCGAGGTGACATGGATGAGGCGAACCGTTTGCAATTGCTCTCAGCCGAGATGGTGGCGGTGTATCGAAAATATAACGGGGCCCATCCAGCGATGAAGACCATGATGAAGATCTGCGGGCTCGATTGCGGGGCGGTGCGAGCTCCTCTCAGGCCTCTCTCTGAAGCGGAAGAGGACACCTTTCGCCGGGAGATCGAGGCGACGGGTGGTCTCCAGTTCTGCCCGGGATCGGAAATGGCCGGCTGATGCCGCTCAGCTTCGTCTTCTCAGCAGCAGCTGGTCGATCGCCACCGCGGCGATGATAATGACCCCGGTCACGATCTCCTGAACCGGGTTGGGTATGTCGTAGAGGACGCAGCCGTTGCGTAGCAGGCTGATGATGTAAGCTCCCACGAGGGATCCCACCACGCTGCCCTTGCCGCCGCTGAGGCTCCCGCCGCCGATCACAACGGCGGCGATGATGTCGAGCTCCTTGCCGATCGCGGTGCTCGGGTCGCCGTTTCCAAGAGTTGAGAATTCCATGACCGCGGCCGCGCCAAAGAAGAGTCCGGCGAACATGTAGACCAGGACCTTCTGCCCTTCGACCCGCAGGCCGCAGAGACGGGCGGCGGTTTCATTCGAACCGATGGCGAAGACGTAGCGGCCAAACACCGTGAACTTGAGCACCGCCCAGAGGATGACCGCCAGGGCGACCAGGACGATGACTCCGCTGGTAAAAAGGCCAAGCCCCAGACCGTAGGGGAGCTCACCATAGAGCAACTCGTTGAGCCAGGTTTCCGGGGCGCTGATTTTCTGTTCACTCGAGAAGAGCTTTGCGAGACCGCGGGCGATGCTCATCATTCCCAGCGTGGCGATGAAGGGAACGATCTTGAAGCGTGTGATCACCAGTCCGTTGACCAGCCCGATGGCCGCTCCGGTTCCAAGCCCCGCCAGCAGCGCCACGGAAGGGCCGCAGCCTCCTTCCAGGCAAAGGGCGATGACCACGGTGGAGAGCGCGATGGAGGATCCCGGGCTCAGATCGATGCCCCCGTTGATAATGACCAGCGTCATGCCGAGCGCGCCGAGCGCGATGATGGTGTTCTGGGTCGCCACGATTCCCAGGTTTTGAGGGCTCATCATGGCGAAGAAATTATTCAGGCTGCCGTTGGCGAAAAGGTCGACGGCGAAGAAGACGAGGAGGACCACGGCCAGGCTGAGGAAGGGCAGCAGCGCCCGGTAGACCCGGGCAAATCGCAGCGCGCCGGATTTGGTGAGATCGCCGGGTGTCAATTGTCCAGCCACTTTGAAAGGTCGGGCGAGTGCAGCTCTTTCATCTCCGGCGTATTCATGTTCTCCGCAGTGGCTACCTGTACGCCCGTATCGATATAGGGTTCGAGTTTTCCGCCGTTGATCTTGTTTACGACAGACTTGACGCCGAGGTAGGCCATGTTGATCGGATTTTGCAGTACGAGCCCGTCGATGTCGCCGCTTGCGAGTCCCTGCACCAGCTTATCGCTGGCGTCGAAGCCGACGAACTTGACCTTACCGTTGAGGCCGGCCTGCCTGAGGGCGCCAAGCATGCCTGCGGCGGCGGATTCGTTTGGACAGAATATTCCGTTCACCTCATTCTTGAAGCGTGTCAGCAGGTTCTGGGATTTCTGGTAGGCCTGCTCCTCGGTGGCTCCAGCCCGCTGGTCGCTGGAGATCAACTCAATCCCGGGGAACTCCTTCTTCATGGTGTCGAGGAAACCGTTTTCGCGCTGCATGGTGCTTTCGGAGCCGACCTGGTAGCGAAGCAGGATGGCCTTTCCTTTTCCTCCGAGAACCTCGCCCAGACGCCTTGCGCCGAGTACGCCCCCCTTGTAGTTGTCGGTCGCTACATAGGTTGCGAAGTCCTTACCTACCTCCGCATCGAGGCCGCTATCAAAGATGACCACCGGGACGCCCTTGGCCGTGGCATCGCGGACCGGTCGTGCCAGGGCTGATTTGTCCAGGGGCGCGAGGACCATTCCGTCAATTCCCCTTGAGACGAAGGTGCGGACCAGGTTGATCTGTTCCTCGGTATTGTCTTCCTTGAGGGGGCCTTTCCAGATGATCTCGATTTTCTGGCCGCCCGCGCCGTTGAGCTCCCGCTGGGCCTTGACCGCTCCCGCGTGCACCATCCTCCAGAAGTCGTGCGTCGTTCCTTTTGGTATGACAGCGATTCGAAGGCCGTTTCCAGGAGCCTCTTCGGAGCCGCCGCCGCAACCGCTCAGCAGCGCGAGGCTCAGAAGGAGGGAGAGAAATCCTTGGAAGAAACCTGTTGACGGTGTTTTAGACTGCATCTTCTTCTGCTCCGTGTTGTCGACAAATGAAAGGTTCAACATTCTAAGCAAAGCTTTCAGGGGGGGTCAATACAGGCCATCGAGGTGATCCTGGGTAATACGGGGGAAAGAATGGGAATCTTTCATCGCTGGACAATCACTCCTCTGGTTTTACAATGGGGCAATCATGGAAACCTTCGCGGTTCCATTCATACAATAGGCCCAGTCTCAGGCTCATATATTTATTTTCTTTGGGGAAGAACCGGGAATGTCTCTCAGAAAAAAAATCAGCTTCGTTTCAGCTCTTGCTCTTGTTGTTTCCACCTTGCTCCTTCCGGGAGTGTCGGTCTCCGTTCGAGCGGCTGACGCGATCAGCGAGGCGATCGATGCGGGAACGACCTATCTTCTCGGCCAGGTGAAGGCCAAGCAGGTCGGTCATCGCGCCGAGGGGCAGGTCGCCCTGGAGACCTATGCCCTGGTGGTATCGGGAGTCAGCGTTACCCATCCCCTGATTCGCCGTAACTTTGACCATCTCCATGCCCGGATGTCCAAGAGCAAGCATACCTATACGCTGGCCTGCTATATCTTCGCGCTCGATGCGGCCATTTCCCAGATTGAGCAGGACATCCTGATCCTCGCTCCGGCGAAGGCCCAGGCGCTCTTCAGGGACAATCCCCGTATCGGTAAAGAGTTCAGGCCCCATCTCAAGAAGGCGGTCGAGAACCTGGCGGACATTCAGATGGCCGGCGGCGGCGGCTGGAGCTACGGCCCCTCCAAGGACCGATTTGACAATTCAAATACCCAGTTCGCCGTGCTGGGTCTCGGGGTTGGCGTGAAGCGCAACATCCCGATCGACCGAAAGGCCTGGCTGAAGATCATGGACCACTTCGTCGATGGCCAGCAGGAGAAGGGGCCTGAGGTCGAGGAGAGGGTCACCCTGATGAAACCCTCCGACAAGGAGGAGTGGAACAGCAAGGTCAAGCTGATCGATGGCGACAAGAAGCCCCTCGCGGCTGGCAAAGACGACAAGGGCTCGAAGCGGAAGAAAAGCCGCCAGGGCCGCACCGTGGTCGTCACGCCGGCGAATCCCGAGGTTGGCTTCGAAGGCATCAAGGTCTATAAGCGGGGCTTCGATTATACGAATAAAGGCGGCGCTACCTGGAATATGACCTGCGCCGGTCTCTCGTCGTTGATCCTTGCCCGCAACAGCCTCGAGGGCAAAGTTCCCAAGCAGATGCTCAACGCGATGAACAAGGCGGTGCGCGATGGTTACGGCTGGTTGATGACCAGCTGGGCTCCGACCAAGAGCTACTACGGTATGTACAGCCTCGAGAAGGTCGGTGACCTGGGAGATGTCAAGCTCTTCGGAAAACACGACTGGTTTGACGAGATGTCGAAGCATCTCATCGGTCAGCAGCTGGTCGATGGGAGCTGGCCTGGCGGGGCCGCTCACGGTGAGAAGGAAGATCCCCGCATTCCGACCTCCTTCGCCCTGCTGATCCTGAACCGCGCCAGCTCACTCATTACGAAGAATCCGAACAGCCGCATTGTCGTTTCCGGCAAGAGCAATCCAGGGGAGAGCGGAGCGCGAGACTGGGTTTATATTCCCGATCTCAATAAGACGGTCCATTATCCGAGCCTCATGCGTCACATTCGCATGCGTCCCAACGTTAAGCTCATCAGGTTCCTTGATAACATCGTCGAGAGCTATCCGCTCGAGTTCAAGGGTGAGCTCATTCCCGACATGGCCAAGGTACGAG
>Ga0163108_10000540_pt1 | contig 28168 bp, 21 predicted proteins | sample Fk1155metaG_FD_109644 | JGI IMG/M metagenome (GOLD analysis project Ga0163108, IMG submission 109644) | Marine microbial communities from the Central Pacific Ocean - Fk160115 155m metaG | ecosystem: Environmental > Aquatic > Marine > Oceanic > Photic zone | place: The Central Pacific Ocean...
AACCAGCACGCAGACGATCCGCCGCGCTGTCGAAGACGGTCTCGATCGCAACCCCTACTACCGCCATGCTGTCCGATTCGGTCAGCTGGCGCCGCTGACCGTCTGTTGGCTCGCACCAGATGGACAGACCGGTTGGTCGATCTATGAGCAGGTCTGCCGTGGTCGCGGACAGCAATGGGGCAACATCAAGCCTCGCACTCTCGACCCCGACCGCGACCTGTTTCGAGCGATGCGCACATCGCTGTCATCCCCGGCCCGGGCTATCGATCAACTGGCTGTTGAAACGTCACCTCAGGATGGGGATCCGGCGGGTTGAACGCCGGGGCTGGGATTGGGAGACTGGGAGGCGTTGGGGCGGATCACCTGAAAGGACTTCATTTCATGACCACGAACTATCGAACCTCACGACGTCAGTTTCTCGGGGGCATGGCTGCCGGTTCCGCCGGTCTGCTGTTCTCAGCTGACAACCGGGCAGCCGGTTATCAGTCACCAAACGAACGTCCCGTTTTCGCCACCATCGGCCTGCGAAACCAGGGCTGGGCGATTACCAAGAAATCCACCAAGTTCGCCAACTTTGCGGCATTAGCAGACGTGGATGCGAAGGTCCTGGAAGCTAACGTCAAGAAAGTCGAGAAGCGACAGGGCAAGAAACCGGATTCCTACAAAGACTACCGCAAGGTCCTCGACCGCAAAGATATCGATGCCGTGATGATTGCCACTCCCGATCACTGGCATACCAAGATTGCTGTCGAGGCGATGCTCGCCGGAAAAGACGTCTATTGTGAAAAGCCGCTCACGTTGACGATCGAGGAAGGAAAGCTCATTGAAAAAGTGCTCAAACAGACCGGGCGCGTTTTCCAGGTCGGCACGATGCAGCGGACAGAATCGGGGCAACGCTTCCTGAAAGCGATTGCCCTGGTCCGAGCTGGCCGCATCGGAACGGTCAAGAAAATCACCTGCGGGATCGGTGGCTTCGGTCCCTCACCGAAGATTCCCGTCATTGCGGTTCCCGAATCTCTCGATTGGGACTTCTGGCTCGGCCCGGCTCCCAAGGTTCCCTATCGCGCCTTGCCCGAAATTCGGAAAGGTTATGGTGGCGGCGTGCCGCTCTACAGCAATTGCCATTACGCATTCCGTAACTGGCACGAATACTCGGGTGGCAAACTTACCGACTGGGGCGCGCATCACGTTGATATTGCCTGCTGGGCGATCGGTGCAAGCGATACCGGGCCGAGCAAAGTGACCCCGGTCAATTACGAAATGGCCGTCGAGTACAAGGACGGTCATCCGCTGGTCGATGATCAATACAACATCGCAACGAAGTTCAATATTCGGGCTGACATGCCCGGCGATGTTGAGCTGTTGATTACCAACGAAGGAGATAACGGGATCCTGTTCGAAGGAACAAAGGGCCGCTTCTTCGTGAACCGCGGTAAGATCGTCGGAAAGCCGGTCGACGATCTCAAGGACAACCCGCTCCCGGGAGACGCCATCGAAGAAATTTACGGTGGGCCGGTGGCCAAGAATCACACCGCGAATTTCATCGACGGCATGAAATCCCGAAAACAACCGATCTCCGACGTTCGGTCTCACAACCGGATGCTGGAAATCTGCCACCTGGCCAATATTGCCATGCGATTGAACCGCGAACTCAAGTGGGACCCGGCCAAACGCGAGATTGTGGGGGATCCGGAAGCGAGCTCATTCCTGTCGAGGGAAAACCGCAAGGGGTACGAGATCAACATGTGATCTCACGGTTGTGGACCTCTGGCCATTAACTTCGCGGGGGCACTGAGGCCACCGGTACCACGTCGCACTCTGCAGCAGACCCCTGCAAAGCAGGGGTCTGCTCTTGCGCGGTCAAGTGAAGCCGTCGGCGAGGCTACTGATCGACGACCGAACGGCGAAAGTAGAACACCGGACCGAAGTCGGCACCGGTGATCACTTCGAATCGGCCGTCGCCGTCAAAATCACACGGCTCGGCCATGCGATAGTGGCCGCCGGGATGATTGGTCAGGAAGCCGGGGCTTCCCGTGAAGCGAAACAGCGGCTTGGCACGGGTGCCAACGTTCTCGAACAATCGGAGTCCGTGACCGCGGTTACCCACCGCCAGGTCGAAGTCGCCGTCCCTGTCCCAATCAAACACGCTCAGCTTGATCCGTGCATTGAGCCGTTGGCCGTAACTGCCGTCGTTCTGGTCGCCGGTGTAACCGGACGCGAAGACCGCGTTGCCGTTCTCCAGCTTGAGCCGTACCGGTTGGTGGAGCACCAACCGGCCCGCCTTCCGTTCGCGGCGGTGAAACACCAGGTAGCCCTCGATGTCCGGAGCGATCAGGTCAATCAGCCCATCCCGGTCGAAGTCCACCGCTGCCGGGCGTGAACGAGCTCCGGAAAAAATCGGCTTGCCTTGACGGTGGACCTCGACAGCCCCGGCAAGCCGTGGCCTGGTCCGGCTGCCGATGTTTTCGTGGAACGACAATGTCGCGCCCTGCCAGCCAAGCAGCAGGTCCAGATCGCCGTCCCCGTCCCAGTCGGCCACCTCCGGATTCGTATAACAGAAGTGCACTCCGAAGCTGACGTCGGTCATTCCCGACATCGTTCGCGGCTGGATCAGACGTCCGGCCGCACGCAACATGACCGGGGTGGCGAACTGTGGCCGGTCGCCCTTGCGACCGAGGTTCCGGCAGTAGTGAACGTAGCCGGCCTGGGATCCCAGGATCAGGTCCGGATGGCCATCACCGTTCCAGTCGGCCACCTTGGGAATCGTGAAGATTCCAGTCGTCAGTGGCCCGCCGCGGGTGACCCACGGCGTGATGTCCCTGTACCGGGGCTTGGTGAGAGTTCCGCGGTTGGGGGCAAAGTAGAGCAATCCGTAACCCTGTTCGCGGAATACCAGGCACTTGCGGTGCTGCCTGGACCAGTCGACGAGTTCGAGCATTCCGGGGTCGGCGAGTGGCTCGTCCTGCTCCCCGAACAGGATCTGTTCCGGTTCGCCCAGTCGGGCGCGGCGATTGTCGTAAACACGTTGGTCGACCGGACGACCCAGGTTGCGGTACAGGAACAACCCCATCGAGTTGTGCACAAGCAGGTCGGGGTCGCCATCCTCGTCGAAATCGGTGACCGTGGAACTGACGCCTCCCCAGTGCATCAGCAGGCGATCATCACGACCGGCCGTCACGATTCGCCCGGGATGAAACACCGGCTTCTCTCGAGTGCCGAGATTCCGGTGCCACCAGACGGTCCCGTAGATCTGGCCGGCCAGCAGCATGCCCTGTGGGTCGTTGCGGGGCCAGAAGGAACGCTTGAATCCCCAGCCCAGGAACGGTTGCCAGCCAACGTCAAACCCGGCCGGTGCCGGATGGCCAGAACACAGCAGGTCCAGGCGGCCGTCCCCATCCCAGTCGACGACATCGATCGTCTCGTAGGGCCACGTCCTGGTCAGGGCTTGCAACGGTTTGTCACTGGGGTCAGAGAGCGTTACCACCTTGATCGTTCCGAGGCTCCGGGCCGTCCACGCCCTGGTCTTCGGCGACGGTAAGATCAACTCGTGTCGGCTCATGGTCATCGGCGGCTTGTCGCGGGCCGAGATAACCTCGAGCTTGCCGTTGTTGTCGAGGTCCGCGATCGCCCGGCCCAGCACGGGAGCAGGCTTGTCCTGGAACCTGGCAAAGATCGGCACGCCGTTCTGGTACTGGCCCGTGTTCCTGTAGAAACGCTTCTCGGCCCAGATGTCCTTGTGCCCGTCTCCATCAAAATCGTGAATCAGGACGTCCGGGAAGAGGTTCTTGTAGGGTGAGGGATCGATCGCGCCGAGTTGATCGCCGGGGACAAAGAGCTGGACATGCGGTTGAAAGTCGCGGGGAAAGGCACCCAGGTCACCGGTGGGCTCCATGTTGAATTGCGGCCGACGTGGCACCAGCTGGGGCTGCGGCTTGGGGCGGATTGCCTTGATTGTCGCCAGCACGGCCGGGGCCCGGTTCTGCGCCAGGATCTTCTCCGGCGTCGTCCCGCCGGGCATGAGAAACTGCGAGGTGTCCAGTGCGGTATTGCTGACCCGCACAAAGTCGATCGCACCGGTCCATGGCCGTGTAATTTTCGGCTTGCCCCGGCTGCCACCGCGGTGGAGGCCTCCAATCGAGGTCAGTGATGAGATCGTCAACGGTCCACGATTGGCCGGCTTCTGCTTGCTGGCCACCGGTTTCCCATCGATGTAGAGCACGAGGTGTCCCCCGTCTTCGACACCCTTCACCCGCCGTACCAGGGCCACATGATGAAATTTTCCGTCGACGACGGCACGGGGTCCCGAGACGATAAGATCCAGGCCCTTGCCGGTTTTTATCAACGCGGCGATGGCCGCATCGTGACCACTCTTGACGTGTTGACGGATCCAGATTTCTCCGGTTGGACCGTTGCGGAGAAAGATGTACTGGCCGACACGCTTCTGGGTACGAACCATTGCCTCGATGGTGAAGTCGCCGGGGAAATCGAAGGCATGAGCGTCGGGCACTTCCAGCATGCCGGAACCGTCCAGGGCAATCGCGGTCCCGTCGGGACCGGAACCCCGGACATAGCCTGCCGGGCCGATCAGCCGGCCGTGGTTGCCAAAACCGCTGGCATCCATGACTCGTTGTTGGGACCCGGCCGCATTCCCGGCCGGCTTCTCAGCAAACCGCCACAACGCCACGGTCTGGGCCTGGGCAACGATCGGGGCAAGAAACAGACACGCAAGAAAAGACAATCGCTTCATGGTCCTTCCACGCTTTCTTCGCAGTGTCGGGAATGACAAGACACGGCCGGCACTTCGCCAGCCTGAATCGGACGACCAGGTCCAGCGTATGACCGCGTGGTCGCCGAGACAACGATGGCCGTGCCTGCACCCCTGCGGCGTGATCGAACCTCTTTGCCGCTCGCCGGGACCCGGCTACAGCAGTTGAGGGATTGGACGTCCGCTGTAGAGGATCGGGATCGGACGGCCCGAGTGATCCTCGAGACCCAGTTCCGGATCAATGCCCAGGTGACGATAGATCGTCGCCAGTAGATCCTGGGGCGTGACCGGATCATTGAGTGGATGTTCTGCCCTGGAGTTGGTCTGGCCGACCACCTGCCCCATCCTCAGACCCCCACCGGCGATCAGGGCGCTGAACGCGTTGGGCCAGTGGTCGCGGCCCAGCCAGGGCCCCCCCTTCTTGCCGGGGAATGTCTTGCGGTGGGTCAACCGGGGGGTGCGGCCGAATTCCCCGCAGGCGACCACCAGGATTTTCTGGCTGAGACCTCTCTGGTGGATGTCCTCGATCAACGCGGTGATCGCCTGGTCGTACTGTGGAAACCGCTCGAGGTTGGCACGGACCAGGTGGAACGGACCGGCGTGGTCGTCCCAGCTGAAGTTCTCGCTTTCGTCCGAGGGTGCTGTCGCATCGACGTTGATGACGGCCGCTCCCGATTCAGCCAGCCGACGTGCCAGCAGGCAATTCTGTCCCCAGCGGTGACGGCCGTACCGGTCGCGGACCGTGTCGGGTTCGCGACCCAGGTCGAAGGCCCTTGCGATCCCTGCACTGGTCAACATGTCGAAGGCCGCCATTCGGAAATCGTCGACACCCTGCATCGAACCCGAAAGATCCAGGTCGCGTCGGAATCGGTCGAACTGGCTCACCAGCGACCTGCGGTCATCCAGCCGCTTGCCATCCACCCCCGCGGCCAGGGTCAGGTTCTTGGGGGCGTATTTCTTCTTGGAGGGATCGCCGCTGTGGAAGGCCTGGTGGCTAAGTCCCAGATAGGCAGGCTTGGTCATGAACGGCGATCGGTGCACGCCAAAGTACTGCGGCAGGCCGTCCGGCCGCGGGCCGCGCACACGACTGGCCACCATGCCGAAGTCGGGGTGCTGGGAACGGGCCTGGGAGGTCGGGTCGGGTTTGTCGGGGGTTTTTCCGGTCAGCACCTCGATACTGCCGTCGTTGTGAGCCGACATCGTGTGGTGCAGCGAGCGGATGACCGAGATCTTGTCGGCGATCCGGGCTTGCAGCGGGAAATGCTCGACGACATCCATACCGCCAACCTTCGACTGGATCGGGTTGAACGGCCCGCGATACTCGCTCGGAGCATTGGGCTTCATGTCGTAGGTTTCCAACTGGCTGGGTCCGCCCCACATCCAGAACAGGATCACCGAGGTGTCCGAGGACTGGCTTCCGGCCGCTGCCCGATGTGCCAGCAGATCCGACAACGTCATTCCGCCCAGCGCAAGCGTGCCAACCCGCATGAATTCGCGGCGAGGCATCGGTCCTGGACAGAGAAAGCTATTCATCGTCGAGGCATTGTCGCAGGTTATCTGACCAGCATCACGCCCATACCGGGCATGGTTTTCCCATCGACATTGTCTCTACCCGATCAACAGACCCCGCACCATCCCGAGTATGACCGATTGCCGGCATGCTGATCGCAGACGTTGACCAACCGGATCACGCCGGGTCCCTGTCGAAACCGATGTGCTAAGCTGGCACGAGAAATCACAGACGGCCGTCGCCGACACGTTGTTTTTCCGGGCCCCTGATTGTTCCAGCGGAAAGAGTGAAAAATGAGAATTCTTGTCCGACCCTGGTTGTGGTGCCTGGTGGCCGTCTCGGGAATTTCGACCTCGGTGATGGTCCCCGCCCAGCCTCGTTCTTCACCGGGCACGATTCCCGTGAAAATCCAGGGCGTGGATGTCGCCGACATTCTCCAGCGACTGGGCGCAAAGCTCGAACGGGAAACGTCGAAAACGACACTCGACGATTATTCGAATCACTTCGACCGCACCGATCCCAACCGGGACGGAAAACACACGCGGAAGGAATACGTCGACAACGGCCGCTACCTGACTCCCCAGGCACGATCCGGAATTTTTCGTGCCGCCGATGGGAATGGAGACGGGGTTGTCACCAGGGCTGAATATGTCCTGAACCGGATCATCACCGATGAAGCCAAGGAACTTGTCCAGCGAATGGACGACGATGAAGATGGACGGACCGAGCGATCCGAGTTCCTGCGGCACTCGACAAAGCGGCTTGCCAGCCCCGGGTTGGCCACCGAAGTGTTCTCGGTGCTGGATTCCAACTCCGATGGCGTGATCAACGTGCCCGAGTACCTGAGGGTCTGGGGACAGTGGGCACGCGGCGGACGGGAATCGGCCGAGAAGCGGATTGCCAAGAGGCGGGCGGAGTTGGCGGCCACGCCGGGCCAGGAAAAGGAAAGGCGTGTTGGCAGCGGGCCGCCGAATCGTCGGGGCCAGTCGAGACGACCAACGGGCGGCCGTACCGCTTCTCGCAGCCGACGAACCGGCCGTTCCAGTCCGTCCGGAGCACAGGGCAACCGTTTTGGCGGTGGCCTGCCAGGTCCCGACCAGTTCGTCGAGCGGGCACTGAGATTTGATGCCGACAAGGACGGAAAACTCGACCGCCGCGAATTGCTGAAATTCGCCGAGAGCCTGGAAGGCCGTCCCGGTGGGCGGGGAGACTCCGGGGGACGTGGACGGACCGGCGGGCGGCGTTCCAGCAAACGCCCCTGACCGGGACTACCTCGCCCGCAACGCCTTGGCCTCGGCGAAATCGGTTGCGGCTTTCTCCTGTTCACCCTTCTCGCGATACGCGATGCCCCGGTTACGGTAGGCCACCGCCGGGAACCTGGTCTCCAGGCGAATGGCCTCCGTGTAATCACTGATCGCGAGGTCGTATTTCTGTTTCTTGTGGTAGGCCAGGCCCCTGTTGACGTAGGCGTTGGCAAAGTCAGGCTTCAGACGGATCGCTTCCGTGAAACAAGAGATCGCGGCGTCCCAATCTTCGAGATCATAGAAGCCAATCCCCTTGCTGTGCTCGATGGCCGAAGGCCGCGGGGGCGCCCCCGGCACGTGGGGACGAGGATTGCCATCACATCCACCCAGCACCAGCAGCAACACGACAGCAGCCCGGCCCCCGGAGAATCGTCGCATCATGGCCTCGTCTCGACGAACACGGTCGAACCGGCAATCATCCGGAAAATTGCAGTTTGCTGTGGGGTTGTGATTCGATCAAGCAACAGACCCCGCCGCAGGAGCTAGCGGATCTTGCCGAGATCCGAGAGAAAGCGGACCAGGTCGAGCAACTGCTCGCGAGACAGCACCGCCGTCAGGCCGACGGGCATCACGCTGCCGGTGACCTGCTTCACTTCGATTCGCTCTTTCCTGATCGTCACCAGTTTCCTGGTGGCCAGGAGCTGTAGTACCAGGTCGCCGGATTCCTGGCCGGCCTTTGGCTTCCGCTCGTAGCCCTGGTGAATCCTGCCGTCATCGGTAACCACCTGGACGACCGAAAAACCTTCCTTGACCTGGCGGTTGGGCCACAGCAGTTCCTCGACAATCCGCTCCGGCGAGAGTGTCGTCCCGATCGCCGTCAGGTCCGGCCCGGTCCCGCCACCACTGCCCCCCACCCTGTGACACGACCCGCAGGCCAGGTTCTTGAACAGCACACCACCCCGTGTCACCGTGCCCGACCTGGCCGCGTCAGCGGCCAGCTTCTTGACGAACGGTTCGCTGTACTCGGGAGCCTTGCTCGACGCGGCCACCGAGTTGTTGAAGATCCCGAGCAGTTCCCGGTTTGAGTGCCCGGTTGAGAACAGTGATTTCAACAACTGCCGCGCGACCTGCGGCTTGAGCTTGTGCGACTGCAACGCTGTCGCCAACGCCTGTGCCCCACCGGTTCGATTCACGAACGCCGCCAGGGTGGCCGTCGCATCGGCCGCTGCCAGGCCTTCCCCGTCGAACAGGTCGGCCGCACACTCGGCCGCCAGGCGTGAATCGATCAGGACGAGCCCTCGCACGGCCGCCGACCTCAGCAGCAGCGGGTGTGGCGGCCTGGCAGTACGTTCGAGGACATCACGTCCGCCGGGGTCCTTCAGTGCGATCAGCGCCCCGAACGCGGCTTCCCGTACCGGGACCGACAGCCTGTCATCAGTAGCCACCGCCAGGACCGCATCCCGCGTTCCGCTCACTTTCCAGAGACCGGCCAGGTCTAACGAGCGGGCTCGTACGCCGGCATGCGCCGTCGCGATCAGCTTCCCGAGCTTCCCGACCAGGTCCCCCGCGGGACGAGCGTCGCGGAATCCGGCCACCGCGACCAAGCGGGCCAACGCCTCGGCATGAAGATCCATGTCGTAACGGCCGTCTTGCGTGAACCGTTGCGGATCGAGTCCGTAATCCCGCAGGTCGTCGGGTCCGCCGACCGCCAGGATCGCCGCGATCGCTGCCGACCTCGTCGCCCGATCCAGGCCGTCGCCGGCCAGCAGCTTCTTCAGGCTCGCCACCACATCGCGACCACCGGCTTCGTTCAACACAGCCGCCAGTTGACCGGGCCGCTCGAACACCAGTTCACCTCGACGTAACGCCGGCAGCCAGTAAGGCACCAGGTGATGTACCGCCTGCTTGAACGCGTAGTCAATCCACCCGTCCCTGGGCCTGTCGACGACGCGGGCAACCACCTCGATCGACCTGGCCGACGGAATCGCAGCACAGGCCAGCACCGCCTCCATCCGCACCCGCGGAACCTCATCGGCAACACGGGCAGCCAGCAGATCCAGAGGACGGTCCAGCCGATCGTGCCAACGCCCGACGATGCGGGCGGCATAGGCACGGGCCCGTGAATCGCCGGCCTGCAACAGTCGGTCCAGCAGAGCCGGTCGCACCACTTCGATCGTCGCGAAAGCGCCCAGCGCTTCGTAGAGCTGGTGCTCGTACCCGGGCAGTTTCGGATCCAGAGAGCGAATCCACACGTCCAGCGAACGGGCAACCGTCCGACTGTCGCGAGTGGTCAGGGCCCGCTTGGCCTGGTATCGCGTCCAGTGCTCCGGCGCCTTGAGAGCGTCGAGCACGTCATCGATCGGTGCCCTGGAAAGATCGGGCGGCTTGATGATCGGCTCGCTGGTCGACAATCGCCAGATTCGCCCGTGGGCCTTGTCTCGCTTGGGATCACGGTAGGCATCGTCCTGGTGACAGGTGACCGGGTTGTACCAGTCAACCACGTAGATGGCACCGTCGGGGCCCTGCTTGACATCGACGGGTCGGAAATTGCGGTGCCGCGAGTGCAGGATCGGTTCCTTCCACTGCAACGAGAACCCGGCCCCTTCCTGACTGACCGAGAATCGCTTGACCCGGTTGGGCTTGAAGTCCCCGATGACAAAATCCCCCTGCATCGATTCGGGAAGATGCCGCCCGTCCAGGTAACCAATTCCGCAGTAGCCGCCGGGTTTTCCAATCGTCGGCAAACGCAACCGGTGCGTGGTGGGAACCTGGCCCGGTGACAGGTAGGTCACACCCCCTGCGCCGTCGACGCTGAAGACCTGGCCCCACGCGTCAAAGGCAACCCCCCAGGGATTTCCCGGCCCCATCATGTCATCGAGCAGGGGCTGCAGCTGCAATCGCCGTGGCCGAAAGCGGTAAAACCCCGCCTGGAACAGGTTGCTCGTTCCCCAGGGAGTTTCCACCCGTGATTCGCAACCATCACCCTGGCCGAAATACAGCTCACCACCCGGACTCCAGATGAACGAATTGACAGTCTGGTGTGAGTCCCCATTGCCAAATCCACCCAGCACGACCCGGCGGCGGTCGGCCTTGCCGTCGTTGTCGGTGTCCTGCAGGAACAACAACTCGGTGTTCTGCCCGACATAGATGCCGCCATCGCCCCACTCCAGCCCCGTCGGAATATTCAGGCCCTCGGCAAAGACGATCGCCTTGTCCGCCACGCCATCCCGATCGGTGTCCTCCAGCCGAATGATCTTGTCGTTGGGCAGGTCTCCGGGAAACACGTGCGGGTAGGTCGTGGTGACGGCCACGTACATGTGACCCGACGGATCCCACCGCAGGGCAATCGGCGATGTCAGCCCCTGCTTTTCGGAGGCGAACAGGTTGATCTGCAACCCCTTGGAAACCGAAAACGACGCGAGCTCGGCCTTGATGTCGGCCTGCGGTGCCGCGTGCAAGACCTCGGGTTTCGGCCGATTGCTGCCGGGATCCTTCTTGCCGTCGGCGATCGCCCAGACACGCTGCTCGGCTCGCTCGACGAGCGGCAGCAACTTCTTCCACTCGTCGCGGAACGGGATATAGTCCTCACCACCGCGGGTGAACTGTCGGCGCGAATCGTCACCGTAGAGCAGTTTCCAATTGGCCGGGCGCCAGTAGTCGTACCAGAGGCGATGTTTTTCGATCACGGCCCGCCGCAGGGATCGCTGTTGAAGGCCCGCGGTCACCTCGAGTCCCAGTTGCCTGGCGATCTCCCGGGCAATCCCCGCCTGGGCGGCCGGCTTGACGTGCATGCCGTTGTCGGTCAATCCCGGCCTGGCGGCCGAAAACAGGTCGACGAAAACCAGTTCGCGTTGGGCAGCGATTTTCGCGATGGCCTTCACGTACAACGAGAGAACGGTATTTCGTTTCGAGAGGTCGGGAATCAGCGGGCTTGCCGGCTTCTCGAAGGGCGTGGGCGTCACCAGCACAACCAACCGGGCCTGCTTGCCGAACCCGTCGACCAGTCGCCGGTAGGCGTTGATGAATCTCGCGAGGCCGCCCGGTCCGGCCCGGGACTCGAGCCGGCCAAACTGTGCGATGACGACGGTGGCTCCGACGCGTTTGAGTTGAGCATCCCAGGTCCCGAAGCCGTCTTTTCGCCAGCGTTCGATCGCGGTACCCAGCGAAAACACCGTGTCGGCTTCCCAGGACAAGTCCCGGAATCTCGGTTGCGACGAGGCAAAGGCCTGTGCGAGCATCGTCTCGAGATAGCCGGCCTGCTGCAGGTGCACCATGTTGGTGCCCCCGACCATGACGACGACATCTCCCCCGGCCAACACGAATCGGCTCTCTGCCCGGGCAAGTCCCGCGACGGCCAATACCACGACACCCGCCAGGATGCACCCAGGACACCGGTTGTGGAATCTCATCGAATTCCCTCGCCACACGATCTCTGGACAGCACTATGCCGGAAGCTGTGAATCTCCGCCATGCAGGTCCCACACAATTTGATTTCGCTGGAAATCGCGAGCTGCCAACCGGGCACGCTGCAACAGCCGATCCCAACGAAAACGAAAAACTTGCCGAGATCGACAAATTCGATGCAAAGAACATTCACAGTCTTGCGAATTGCCCGGCGAGCGGTTGAAGTGAACCGGTTGCAGTTTCCGTGGACCGACGGACCTCGAAAGGGCAGACCATGACGACGTTCTCTATCCCCCGCCACCCGTCTCCACGTCGTCCCCGGTTCGCGACCCACCGGACCTGGGCGGGTCTGTGCCTGCTTGGATTGACCCTGGGGCTGTTGCCCGGCCCGGTCGTCGCCGGTGATGCCGACAAGGCGGCCCCCAGGACCAAATCCGATGCGGCGAAAAAGTCGCGGGCGAAAAAACCCAGGCTCGAGTTCGTTCGATTGGTCCGGGACAAGAAGACCAAGGAGCCGATCCGGATGGAAACGGCCACGGTGCGTTACGTGCTGAAACCAAAAAACACGGCCAAGCCCACAGCCGACAAACCGGGTCGTCGCCCGGTCACCGTCGACCTGATCGGCGTGGTTCACGTCGGTGAACGATCCTACTACGACCGGCTGAACCGACAGTTCGAACAATACGACGCGTTGCTTTACGAGCTGGTCGCCCAGCAGGGGGCGCGACCGTCTCCTAAGGGGAAAGCCGCCTCGAACAATCCGGCCGGTTTCCTGCAGAATGCCATGAAGTCGATGCTTCGACTCGAACACCAACTCGAGAACATCGACTACACGAAGAAGAACTTCGTCCACGCCGACCTCTCGCCCGAGGAAATGGCCGAGGCGATGCGGAAGCGGGGCGACAACGGTCTGACGATCACCCTGGGCATCCTGGCCGACATGATCAGGCAGCAGAATCTTGCCGGGTCCCGCAAGAAGGGTGCCCCGGCGGCGGAGGAGGTCGATTTCTTCACTCTGCTGGCCGACCCCAACGGACCGGTCAAGATGAAACGGATGATGGCCGAACAGATGGTGACGATGGATTCCACCGGCGGTGTCGGAAAAACTCTCGATCGGATCCTCGTCCAGGACCGCAACGAGGCGGCGATCAAAGTGTTTCGCCAGCAGGTCGCCAAGGGAAAACGCCGGCTGGGTATCTTCTACGGTGCCGCCCACATGCCGGACTTCCACCGCCGCCTGGCCGCCCTGGGATTTCGACCCCAGAAGATCAGCTGGGCAACCGCCTGGGATCTGAGAATCCGGCAGCGAAGCGAGACCGACGACCTGATCCAATTGATCAGGTTACTGCAGCGGCTCAGCCAGTAAACCGCCGGCATCCCGGGGGAATCAGCGTGGGAAAAACCCCTGGGACCGTTCGATCGTGACACCCACGGTGCGGGCAAATCGCACCGCGCCGGGTTTTTCCACCGTGACCCGGACCCGCTCGATCCGGGAATCCGACAGGCACACTCTCGCAATTTCAGTCGCCAGTTTCTCGACCAGGTAGAACTGTGATCCCTCGACCAGTTCGATCACCTGCTTGGTGACCGTGCGATAATTGACCGCATCTTCAATGTCGTCGGTCTCTCCGGCACGACCCATATCGGCCCACAGCGAAAGGCCCACGACCACGTCCTGAGGTTTGATCCGTTCCTCGTCATTGATCCCGATGATGGCCCGCATCAGCAGGTCATGCACGTCGATTCGATCACTCACAACCTGGAACTCCCGGAAAGAGACTCGCGATTATCCACCGTGGCGTTCATTCGGCAAACGGTTCCCGGGGAAGTTGTGCCCCGCCGGCAACCGCCAGCACTTCCCCGGTGACCAGCTCGGCTTGCAGCAGGTAACCGACCGCGGCGACAACATCCTCGGGACCACCGCTGCGTCCCAGTGGCGAGAGCGCCGCTGCCTGGGCAAGCAGATCGGGTGTCGAATCGGGAGGCGGCAGAATCGGGCCCGGTGCGACCGCGTTGACACGGACCCGTGGTGCCAGCGTGGCGGCCAGTGTCCTGGTCAACGCCACCAGTCCCTGCTTGGACAGCGAATAGGCCAGCCGCGACGGGTCGGTTTTCAACCCCCGCCAATCGGCCAGGTTGATGATCTGGCCGGTTCCGGTTTCGCCCAGCCCCTGGACAAAACGTTCCGACAGCACGTAGGGAGCCTTGAGGTTGATCGTGAACAGTCGATCCCAGGTGTCCGAGTCGGTCGATCCCAACGGGCCACCCTCGAAGATCGCCGCGTTGTTGATCAGCAGCGAGACAGGTCCGAAGTGCTGCTCGGCGGCGGCAAACACTTTTTCGGCCGCCGGGTGCGGTTCGAGCAGGTCCGCCGCCACGCAGATCGCCTCGCCGGATCCCCCGCGAATTTCCTCGACGATGGTCTCGGCCTGCTCACGGGATCGACCGAAGTGCACGACAACCCGCCAGCCCGAGGCCGCCAGGTCCAGTGCCAGGGCTCTCCCGATCCTCACGGCAGCACCGGTAATGACCGCTACCGGGCGAGGCGTCTCTGCAGCGGGTTCCGGTCGTGCGTCCATGAAAGTTGATTCTACGAACCCGGCCGAAATTTCGCAGCCAGAGCGGACCCCAACTGTCTCTTGCAGCAATCCGGAGACACAGCTACAAAGCCACCCGCTCTCCGTGTCCGAACCCCTCCTTGGCGCCATGTTACACCGTCTCCGTCAGTGGATTTGTCCTGACCTGGCGATCGACCTGGGCACCGCCAACACGCTGGTTGCCATCCAGGGCGCGGGTGTGGTCGTCGACGAACCGAGCGTGCTGGCTCTGGAGAAAGGCACGCGACGAGTGCTGGGCCGGGGGACGGCCGTCGGCAAGCTCGCCAAGCAAATGCTTGGCCGCACGCCCGATTCGATCACGGCGGTGCGGCCACTGCAGGACGGGGTGATCACCGATTTCGAGTTGTGCGAGGCGATGCTCGAGTACTTCATACGGAAATCAAGCCCGCGTCGCCTGCTGCGGCCCCGGGTGGTGATCGCCGTGCCCGGAAGCATCACCCAGGTGGAAAAGAGGGCCGTCTTCAACAGCGCCGAACGGGCTGGAGCCGGTCGTGTTTACCTGATCGACGAATCCAAGGCGGCCGGCATCGGGGCCGGCCTGCCGATCTCGGAACCGATGGCCAGCATGGTCTGCGACATCGGTGGCGGAACCACCGAGATCGCGATCCTCAGCCTTGCCGAAACCGTCGTCAGCCGTTCGATCCGCATCGGCGGTGACGAGATGGACGAAGCGATCGTCGAATACATGAAGCAGCACTTTTCCCTGCGGATCGGCACCCAGGCAGCCGAGGCGATCAAGATCGAGATCGGCAGTGCGTTTCCACTCGACCAGGAATTGACCAGCGAGGTTCGCGGTGTCGATTCAATCAGCGGAGTACCACGCAAGGCCGTGGTCACCAGCGAGGAAATACGCGAGGCACTGCGGGAACCCCTCGAAGCAATTCTTGGTGCGGTTCGCAACGTGATCGAGCAGTGCAAGCCGGAGCTGGCCGCTGACATCGTCGACACCGGCCTGGTCCTGACCGGCGGCGGGGCCCTGTTACGAGGCTCTGATCGCCTGATGAACGAACAACTCGGTGTTCCCGTTCGCGTCGCCGACGAACCGCTGACCACCGTCGCCCGCGGAACGGCCATCTGCCTGGAACACCTCTCGCAGTGGCGTGACAGCCTCGAGGACGGCAACGGCGATCTCTAGAGGCCGGACTCCATGGCATCAGCATCAGCGAGTTGGAAACCCCCGGCGGTATTTCTGCTGATCGGACTGGGACTCACGCAGTTGCCTTTGCGCCCGAGCGAGGCGATCCGCAACGGCGTGTTCGACGCGGCGCGTCCCGGCCAGTTGCTCGTGGTGGCCCTCGATGATCGCATCACCACGTGGCGACAACAGCGATCCTCGACGTCGGACCAGGACCGGCGACAAGAACTCGAAGCGACGCAGCTGGAGGTGCGGAGGTTGCGGCTGGCCAATGCCCGGCTGGCCCAACGAACACCCGGCCGATCCCTCCCCGGAGACCCCCTGGCCGATGATCTTGCCGGCGACGCAACCACCGTACCACTCGGGCCTCCCCTGTTCGTGACGGACCTGGTCGGGACGAGAATTCTCGGACGCGAAACGATCGAGGCCTGGCAGGCGGGCCGGATTCTTGACCGTGGAGCTGGCCTGGCGATTGACAACCTGGTCCTGGAACCCGGGCACCCCACGCTTGACCGGGGCCGCGACTCGGGGTTGGCCAGAGGCCAACCCGCCTACTCGGGCCGCCGTGTGGCCGGACGGATTTCACGAGTCGGTCGCTGGACGGCCACACTGCAGCTGCTGACCAATCGCGGCTTTCGCGGACTGGCCCGCCTGGCCCATCCCGGACAGGATCATCCCGTCTTCACCTCCCAGGGAATGCTCGAAGGGACCGGAGATTCCCTGTGCCGATTGACGCTTGTCCGGGAAACCGCCGCGGTGAAGGTCGGCGACCTGGTCTACACCGCCGGCCGCGACAGCCAGTTTCCCTGGCCGATGCTCTACGGCACGGTGGTCCGGGCCGAACTGCCGATGGAGGCACCCCATTGGGAAATCCTGGTCCGCCCGGCAATGGACATCGTACGGCTGGAGCGGGTCGAGGTTCTGACGCGGGTGTTGAATCCCCGCCGGGTAAAGACACCGGGGGTGCTGTCGCAATGAACGTGTTCTCACCGATGCGTCATCTCGGACTGCTGGCCCTGGCCTACGTGGCGGTGGTCGCCGAGACCACGCTGGCGCCGGAGTGGCAGCCCGCCGGGATGTCGGTCCGGCCATTATGGATTGCACTGGCGATTGCCGTGGCCGTGTGCGAGGGCGGTGCCGTGGTTGTCTGGGCCGCGGTGCTGGGGTTGCTCAGCGACTGCCTCCGTGGAAGCGGCCCGCTCGGACTCGATCTCGTCCTGGCCGTCGCGGTCGTCACCTGCCTGCCGTCGGCGTGGACCCGCCGGCGACTGCGTTCGGCTCACCAGATCGCCCTGGTGGCACTGTTGCTGATCGTGACGATCGACAGCGTGTCCCAGCAGGTTCGTGCCGGCCTTGACGAGTCCTTCTCTTTGCTGCTTACCGCATCGTTGCCAGCGATTGTCATTGCTTCACTGGGCGACGCCCTGCTGACCTCCGGTCTGCTGTTACTGGTCGTGTGGACGTGGCGGGCCACGCTGAATTCTCTGGGCCGCCTGCTGCTGCCGACACCGTTGACCTCCTGACCCCCGTCCGATCTCGCGTCACTTTGCCACTCATGCTCAACCGACCCACCAACGATCTGATAGCTCCCCCGACACCCGACGGTTCTCACTGGGACCGGCGACCGGGAACCCGATTGACCATGCTGGGAACGCTGGTGGGGCTGTCGCTGCTGCTGATCGGGGGCCGCGTCGCCTGGATCCAGCAGGGCGGCCTGGACCTGTTCGTTCGGCGGGCAGCACCGGTCACCGTCACCACTGAACCGATCCCGACACACGACGGTCGGATCCTCGCTGCCGATGGCACCGTGCTGGCCCATGACCTGCAGCGGTTCCGGGTCCGCCTGCATTACCGTTGGCTGGAATTTCCCGCCGACCCGACCTGGCTGCGGGAACAGGCTCTGGCACGCCTGGTCGGATTCGGTCGCCGCGACAAGGCGCGGTTAGCCGCCGCGAAATCGAAGGTCCTGGCTCATCGTGAAACGATGCACGCCGAACTGGCCCGCGTGTGCCGGGTTGACCCACAGGAGTTACGGCGGCGGATGCAGGCCATGCAGGACCGTGTCGAACGGGTGGTCACCTCGGTCCAACGGCGACGAGCGACCACCGCCAAACCGGCGTTCGTCCCCAGCGAACCCGGGCCGTGGTGGCAGGTCGCCTGGGAAAACGTGCGGACCACCTTGACCACCCCGCCGAGACGACTCAGGAGCGAACCGGTCGTCGTGACCGAGGAACTCGAGTACCACCGGATCTTCGACAACGTGCCACTGGAAGCCGCCGCGGTCATCCAGGAACATCCCGAGCGATTCCCCGGCGTCGAGATCCGCGTCGAGACGCGGCGAAGCTATCCCGCGGGAGCATTGGCCGCCCACGTCGTGGGGACACGTCGCCGTCAACCCCGCTCGCAGGGACTCGTACCCGACAGCGACTGGATCGGAACCAGTGGTGTCGAACAAACCTACGACCACCTGCTGCGGGGTCGACCGGGATTGAAACGCATCGTCACAAACCGTTCCGGCGAGGTGCTCTCGACCCGGGTCCTGCAGACACCCCGCCGGGGTCGCGATATCGAATTGACTCTTTCGCTAACGCTGCAGAAACGGGCCGAACAACTGCTCGACGCCGCCACCAATACCGGTTCACCCGGTGGAGCGATCGCCGTGATCGACCTGCACACCGGCGCCGTCCTGGCCGCCGCGTCGGCACCCCGATTTGATCCCAACCTGTTGATCTCACCGGATCCCACCACCTGGCAACGGTTGAGCGAAGATCCTCGCCGCCCATTTTTCTGCCGTGTCACCCGGATGGCACTGCCCCCGGGATCGGTCTTCAAGTCGCTTTCAGCCACGGCACTTCTGGAAAGCGGGGTGCTGGAACCGGGGCACAGCATTTCCTGCCGAGGCTACCTCGATCATCCGGGCCGCCACCGTTGCTATGTCTTTCGCCACTTCGGTGTGGGGCATGGTGAAACCGCCATCGGGGATGCGTTGTGTCGCAGCTGCAACGTGTTCTTCTTCGATGCCGCACGACGACTGGCACGCTCAGATGGCCATCGGCATCTGCATGCCTGGGCGGCCCGGTTCGGTTTTGGACAGCCGACAGGCATCGATCTTCCCGGTGAATCCGCCGGACGACTGCCGGCACCGCCTGACAAGCCGCGGATCTCAGAGACGATGCAATTGGCGATCGGACAGGGCCCCATCACGGCCACGCCCCTGCAGATCGCAAGGCTGATGGCCGCGATCGCCAACAGCGGCACGCTGGTCACCCCCCACGTCGTCGCCAACAACGGACCGGCCCGAAGAATTCCCCGGGGGAAACGAATCCAGGGCCTGTCGCGACAAACCCTGGTGGCCGTCCGCGAGGGACTGCGGCGCGTGGTGGCCGACCCGCGGGGAACCGGTTACAAGCGGATCCGCCTGCCGGAGGTGAGCATCGCCGGGAAGACCGGCACCGCCGAGGTCGGCGGAGACATGGAAGACCACGCCTGGTTTGCCGGCTACGTGCCCACCAAGGCACCACGACTGGCGTTCGTCGTGGTACTGGAGCACGCGGGGTCGGGAGGCCGAACGGCTGGTCCGGTAGCCCGCCAGCTGGTCCAGGCCATCCGCTCGACGGGACTGATCGGCGAGACTGCGGCCGTATCGGTCAATCGACGCCACGACCGCTGAGCACGCCGGGAACTTGGCGATCCCTGCGAGGGATTCTAGACTCACGCCATGGGAAGAGTTGTCGTGGCGATGAGCGGTGGCGTCGACAGTTCGGCGGCCGCCTGGCTACTCAAGGAGCAAGGTCACGACGTGATCGGGCTGTTCATGCGATCGGGAGTCGCCGAACAGACGGCCTGCGAGTTGCCGATCACCGGCCCGGGATCCGCCCGTCGTCAGGGCTGTTGCAGCGCCGCCGACGCCGCCGACGCCCGCCGGGTCGCCGACACGCTCGACATCCCCTTCCACGCCCTGGACTTCCAGGACGACTTCGAACGGATCCAGGACTACTTTGCCGACGAGTACCTGGCCGGACGGACGCCCAACCCCTGCGTGATGTGCAACAACTGGCTGAAGTTCGGCCGCCTGTGGGAATTTGCCCGGCAGGTCGGAGCCACCGCGATCGCCTCGGGACACTACGCCCGCCTCCAGCCGACCAGCGATCCGGCCCGACCAGCGCTGCTCCGCGGCCACGACCCGGACAAGGACCAGTCCTACGTGCTGTTTGGCCTGGAACCGGATCTGCTCGAACACGTCGTGTTTCCCATCGGTGACTCCACCAAGTCCGAAATCCGGGCAACGGCCAAGCGGGCCGGGATCCGGGTCTTCGACAAACCCGACAGCCAGGAAATCTGCTTCGTTCCCGACAACGACTATGCCGCTTTCCTTCGACGACACCGTGGCGAACTGGACACCGCCGGCGAACTGGTCGACACGGCCGGAACAGTTGTCGGGACACACGACGGATTCGAGCGGTTCACGATCGGCCAGCGGCGCGGGCTGGGAGTTGCCTTTGGTGAACCCCGGTACGTCGTCGCGATCGAATCCCGGACACGCCGGGTGACCATCGGGACCCACGACGACCTGGCACGTGACTGGCTGGAAGCGGACCGGTTGAACTGGTTGGCCGAGAAAGCCGGTGGCGAGGTTCTTCGCTGCAGTGCCCAGATCCGCTACCGCCACGAGGCAGCAACGGCGGCGGTCCAGCAACTCGATGACGACCGGGTTCGCGTGACGTTCGATCAGCCGCAATTCGGCGTGGCGCCCGGCCAGGCGGTCGTGTTCTACGACGACAATCGCGTTCTGGGCGGCGGCTGGATCCGTTGACGAACCCGGTTCCCGGTTCAGGCGGCCGACGAGCGACCACGCCGGTCCAACCAATCGGCCCCGGTGGGATTCTGAAAGACCCTCAACTCGAATTCGCCGACCACGGCCAGGACGTGATCGAAGATATCCGCCTGCAGGCTCTCGTAGCTTGACCACTCCTTGTCACGGCTGAAGACGTAGATCTCGATCGGGATCCCCGACGATGACGGCGGCAACTGCCGGACCAGCAACGTCATCTCGTTGTTGATTTCGGGATGGCGACGCAGGTACTCGACCAGGTAGGCCCGGAAGGTGCCCAGGTTGGTGATGCGACGCCCGTTGATGATCTCCGACATGTCGACTCCATGCTGCCGGTTGTAGTTGGTCACCTCCTCCTGTTTTCCGGAAATGTAGTCCTCGAGCATCGAGAACCGCGAGAAGCGATCGATCAGTTCCGGCGAGCAGAACTTGACGGAGCTCATGTCGATGGCGATCGACCGCTTGATCCGTCGGCCACCCGAATCCTGCATGCCCCGCCAGTTCTTGACCGAATCGGTGATCACCGCGTAGGAGGGAACGGTCGCGATCGTACGGTCCCAGTTCTGTACCTTCAGTGTCGTCAGGGTCACGGCCAACACGTCTCCATCGATGCCGAAGGCAGGCATCTCGATCCAGTCTCCCACGCGGACCAGGTCGTTGGAGAAGATCTGGATGCTGGCGACCAGGCCCATGATCGAGTCCTTGAAGACGAGCATCAGCACGGCGGTCAATGCGCCGATTCCGGCAACCAGCACCGACGGATCCTTGCCGGTCACCGCTGCCAGGCAGAGGATGATGCCCAGCACCCACAGGACCAGCTTGACGGCACCGACGAGCCCGGAAATCGGATTGCCGCGGTTGCGGTCGAGTGAATCGTAGATGTCCGCTGCGGCATTCAGCAGGGAACTGATCGCCCGCAACGCGACAACGACAATCCAGGCCGTTGCCAATCGCCGCAGAACGACGTCCAGGGCCAGCGTGCTGAAGAACGGGTCGGTGAAGAACGGGGAGGCCAGATAAACAACAGCGGCGGGAACCAGGAGAGCCAGTCGGGAAAAGAATCCCCGCTCGACCAGGCGATCGTCCCAGTGCGTTCGGGTCCTTGCCGCCATCCGGCGGATGGCGGCAAGCAGCACCTGGCGGGTGACGAGATACGCGACGATCGCCACGACCAGCGTTCCCGAAATCACGATCAGCTTGGCCATCCAGTTCGAAAGCTGGCCATCAAACAGCCGCAGCTCCAACCAGACGTGCAGGTCCGTCACCCAGTCACCAGCTGATTCGACACTCTCCATGTCCGCTCCTTGCATCCGTGCCATTCGAACCCAGCAGAGCATACTCACCGGAGACCAGTCGAGCCAATCGTTCAATCGGCCGCCGGCCGATTCACCTTTTCCCTGGAGACCAGGCGGAGGATGGCCGGCAGTGGTACCAACGCCACCAGCAGGCAACTGCCCACGCCCAGCAGGAGTACCAGCCCGAGACTCGAGAGTCCCCGGTGCGAGGCGACCATCAGCGTGCCGAAACCGATCATCGAGGTCAGCGAGGTCAGCAGCACGCCATGGATCGTCGATGGTGACATCACGTACGGGCCCCGCCGGGAGCGAAAGTCGTGCAGCACGTGGACACCGTCATCCACCCCGATGCCCAGCACCAGGGGCAATACGATCAGGTTGGCCGGGTTCAGCGGAACTTTCAGCCACTGCATCACGCCAAGCATCAGTACCGCACCGAAGACGGGGGGCAAGAGCGCGAGCAGGGTGTCACGGAGGCTGCGCCAGTCCAGGATCAGCCCGCTCAGTACCGAGGCGGCGACGAAGGCGGCCGACCAGAGAACGGGGAATCGGCCCAGCCCCTCCCGCAGGGACATTTCGATCGACAGCGAGATAACGGCACCGGCCACCGCCAACATCACCAGGGCCCGCCAACCGCCCAGCCCGGCCGCCAGCAGCACAACCACGATCGCTCCCAGTGCCGCGATGGCCGCCTGTTCATAACTCTCCTTGATCTGCCGACCGGCTTCGTAGTTCTGCAGCGGGGTCCCGGTCGCTTCGGGATCCACTCCCCTGATCTCCTTGACGAACCGTCCCAGAGGTTCCTGCTCCCAGATCGACTCCCGCGGTGACACCTGGACCAGCCAGTCCCCGGTAGAACTGAGGTAACGGGAGACCAGGGCTGGTGAAAGTTGTTCGAGTCCACGGCGATCGGCACCGGGAAGGAATCGGCCCAGGTGCATTACCCGTCCCACGCTGGGCAACGCCTCCATCTTCTTCGCCACGCTCTCGGCTTCCTCGAGCGACCGGGCCAGTGATACGGCAAACAGCGCCCCGCCATCGGGATCGCGGGCCACCCGCCGCTGGACGGCAACCGAGTCGAGATCCTCGGCCTGGAGATTCAACAGGTTGTAGTCGTAGCGGACACGCCAGGTCAGTTGCCCCTCGCGTCGTTCAACCAGTGCCGATCCGCTGATCGCCAGGATTGCCAACGAAACCAGCAGGAACGCTCGAGGGTTCTCGGCCACACGGTGCCGCCAACGTTCGCCCATCAACGGCACGGCAAAGTCGACCGGCGTCAATCGCGAATCGGTCAGCCGGATCATTGCCGGCAGGACACAGAAGGTGACCACCGCGCACAGGCCGATCCCGGCACCGGCGATCCATCCCAGTTCCGCCACGCCGCGAAACTCGGTCAACGACGCGCACAGAAACGCCAGCGCCGTCGTCACCGCCGCCGTCAGGATCCCCGGCCCGACACCGCGGGCCGAACCGCCCAGGGCCTCCCTCAGGTCTCTGCCTTCCTGTCGCAACCGGACGTAGCGCGCCAGGAAGTGGATCGAGAAATCGACACCCAGGCCGATCAGGACGACGGCAAAGGAAACCGAGAGGATGTTCAGATGGCCGATGGTCAGACTGGTCAGTCCGAAAGACCAGATCAGCGACATCCCCAGGCTCACCAGGATCACCAGCGGCAACCGCAGCCCGTGAAAACCCACGCCCATCAAGACGGCGACACCGATGGCTGCCAGCAACGACGCGTAGATCATGTCTTCACGCGACCGAATCATCTCGTCACTCTCGAGCACCGGAATCCCGGTCAGACCGATCTGCACAGCGGCGTTTCCGTTGCCGGACCTGCGATTGTCTGCCCGGACATCGGCGATCAACTCTCTCATCCGCGAGATGGCTGCCGTGGCTCCCTCGAAACCAGCGGTGCCGGTAACCACCGGCGACGCACGCAGGTAACCGGTGTGGCCATCGACGGTCGTCACGTAGGTCGTCGGACCACCCCCGGGGCGGTCAATCCGGAACAGCACACTGCGAAACAGGTCGGACTGTTCCTCGACAAGACGACCCAGCTGTTCGAGCGTGACCTGCACGCTGACACGATCGGATCCCCGGACGACGACGACCAGGTCGGCCGTATCGGGAAATTTCTCGACAAACATCAACCACCGCCGGTGAAAATCCGCGGTGGGGTCGATCAGGTCCGACCGCCGGGTCTGGAACTCCAGCAGCACCAGCGTTGCCACCAGCGCCAGGATCGTCAGCTTGGCAGCCGAGATCAGCGCCAGTCGGGGCGCGGCGGCGACGGCAAGGACAATCCAGCCCAGGCTGTTGGCGAGCAGTCCGGTCGACTCGCTGTCGTTGTTTTCCCGTGTCACCGTGGTCTCATCCATGAGTTGCCGTGGCGAGGGTCGTCGATCAACGCGGGTGCGGATTGTAGTCGCTCAGTCGAGCTCGACAATCCCGGTGCCCGTCTCGGCGGACTTGCGGCCTTCCGCGGCAATCACCAGGAAACCGATGAAGTCGTAAACGCCATGAGCGATGACCGGGACCGCGAGGTTGCCCTGACCGGCAGCCGGACCGGTCGCCGGCAAGATATCGACCAGGCCCACCAGTCCCAGGTAACAGCCGATCAGCCCCGCCACCGCCGCATACGTCGGGGTCACCGAGTGCAACAAGGCGAACACCAGGTTGCTGGCGACCAGCGCGACCAGGAACCGGGTCGAAGTCGGCGCGGCCGCATCGGCAGCGGAGATCCACGGTTGGATCACCCCGCGAAACAGCACCTCCTCACACAACCCCGCCATCGCCGCCAACAGCAGCAGCTCATACCAGCGACAGGCAGCCAGCGGCTGGCCCAGCAGGCGAATCAGCAGTTCACGGATCCGGCGAAATGGAGGCCAGGCCACGGTGTAGGCCAAGCCGAAGATCAGCAGCAGGGGTCCGGTTGCCAGCAGACCCCAGCCCGCCGCCTCGATCGTCCAGCGACAGTGGCTCCAGGGATCGATCCCCACCAGCCAGCCCAATCCCAGGCCGATCAACAGGGCGACCGCCTCGATACCCAGCCCCATGCCGAGAAACGAGCGGCGGTCGTTCCAGTCGAAACCTCCAGCCGGATCGTTCATCGACGGGGTGTTACTCCTTGGGACCTGGCGGGGGAAGGTTTCCGGCGGACTTCTCGAAAATCACGATGTGCTGCCGTGGCAGGACACGGATCGTCTCCTTGAACTTCAAGCCGAACTCCGCCTGGCTGATTTCCTTTTTGACCTGTGCCTCGGTCATCTTGTGGATCAGCTTGATCGGCACCCGGGGATCTTCCATCCGGTACTCGACGAAGGCGGCCCGCCCGCCGGGTTTCAGGGCCTTGCTGAGTTCGAGAGTCATCTCGAAAGGAAACTCGAACTCGTGGTACACGTCGACCATGATCACCAGGTCGACCGAAGCGGGCTTGAGCTTGGGGGTCTTCTGATTGCTCAGCACGGGCATGACGTTCTTGACTCCGAACCGCTTCATCCTCAGTTTCAACCGCTGCAACATCTGCGGCTGCACGTCGACGGCCATGACTTTCCCACTGACACCGACGGCCGAGGCCAGCAACGCGGTCACGACCCCGCTCCCGGCCCCGATGTCGGCAACACTCTGACCGGGCTTGAGTTTCAGGGAACGCACCATCAACGAGAGCCGTTCCTCGCGTTCACGCTCGACGCGTTCCAGCCAGCGGGCACCGGCCCCCTGGAATCCGTAACCCATCACCCGGGCAATCTCGCGGCCCATGTAGAACTTGCCGATCCCGTTGGGATCGTGAAGGCGACGAAAGGAATACCGCTTCGTCTGCCGCGGCTTCGTCGCACGCGGTTCTTGTCCAACGGCGGAACCCAGCGTGGCCAGGACCACCAGCGCCGTCGCCAGGACAGTTGATCGTCGATTGATCATGACGCGTCATCTCCTGTTGAATCCATCACCGAATCCCTGTCGATTCCCTTCGGGCGACCGACCACCTTTCCCCAGTCTGCCGGGTCCAGCTCGTCGGCTTCGTCAACCAGCAGTACCGGGATCCCCTCACGAACAGGAAAACTCAATCGACAACCGGCCCCGGTGCAAACCAGGCTCTCCGCCGACAACACCAACCGTGAACGGCACTGCGGGCAGACGACCAGATCGGCCAGGTCACCGAGTTCAAATTCACTCATTTCCGTGCACTCACCCCGGTCGCTGTCACCGAAACCGCTGAGAACTCGAGTGTGCCTTGTCGACGAAAGATCTCGTCCTGATCCTAGAATCCACGCGCCGCCTGGATATCCGAAAAGTCCCTGAGGCCGTAATCGATGCCGACGTAGTCCAGGACCCGACAGAGGCTGCGAACGGCCACGCCGATGCCGTCGGGACCGCTGAACCCACCGAACTGTCCGCCACCCTTGAGGTGTGGTTCGACCTCGAGAAAGAATCCGGGGGCGCCCAGTGCCACCATCCTGGTTTCCAGTTCCGGCAATCGATCCTTGAGCTCCCGCAGCAGGCTGTCGTGGCCGGCGTCTCCGATGTCGGCAGGAACGAAGTTCTTCAATCGCTCCTCATCGACCGCCCCGGTCCAGGTCAGGCTGGGATCAATCGTGTAGTCCTTGATGTGCATCCAGCCGATGTAATCCATCATGTCGCGAAGTTCATCGAGTACCTGCAGTCGCGTCTTGTTCTGTGCCGCAACGTTGCCGCCGTCGTAGATGCAGACCATGCTGGGATGATCGACCTGCCGGCACAATTCGGCCAGCAACTCACCGGTTTCGCCGATCAGGTTTGGCTCGATCTCCAGTCCGTAGACCAACCCGGCCTCGGCACAGGCGTCGACGATCTTTCCCAGTTGCTCGACCGCCTGGGGAATGTGTTCGGCCGGATCGGTTCCCTGCGGGTGGTAGAACGAGAATCCGCGGATCAATTTCGTCTGCAGGGTCGCGGCAACACGGATCGTGTCGGCCACTTCCCCGGCGAGGTATTCGTCGAAGGGGACAAATACGTTGTGTGAGCCGTCATCGACATCAAGCAGCTTGACCTTGCCGACCCGGGCCCCGATCCCGGTGACACTCATGCCGAACTCGTCGTGAAGATCACACAGCCGGGCCAGTTCGGCGTCATCGAGTTCGACGACATGCTTGACCTCGCCGGTCCCGTTGACGTCGATGAACCGCGGGCTGTAGTACCTCAGGCCAATCCCGGCCATCACGGAAAGTTGTTCGAGGGCGGTCTTGTGGTTGGCGGCCTCGTCGGCGAACGCACTGAGTATTACGCGGGGTCGGTCGCTCATGATGGTCCTTGGCTGGGGTCGGCTCGTATCGGTCAACCGCTTGGGCGGGCTGCCATTGTCGGACCGCGTGTGGCGGGATGCAAGACACCGCCCTGCAGACGCCCGAATTGCAATTCCCGCCCGTCTCCTCTGAAATGGAGCAAAGTTGTTCACCCGCACTTCGAGGAAGGTCCAGCCGCGATGACCGACATGATCTCACGCCCCTCGCTGAAAGCCGGCATGATCGGCATCGGGATGATCTTCGACGAGACTTACCGGCCATTCTTCGAGGACACGCACGCGGCCGGCCTTTTTGATCGCCGCTTCGGCGACGTCGAGGTGCCACTGACGGCCGTCGCCAGCCGGACCGGACGACGCGCCGAGGCGTATCGCGAGGCCGCGGGCGAGAAGATTGCGTCGTTCGAAAGTTTTCACGGCGAGGGAGCGACCGCGGCATTACTGGCAGCGGCACCCGACTTCGTCTGTGTGGCCACCCCCGACGACCGCCACTTCGAAATTTCCCGTGACATCCTCACGGCCGGTTGTCACCTGCTTGTCGAAAAACCCTCGGTCCTGTCCCTCGACCAACTCGACGAGTTGACCAGCCTGGCCCGCCAGCACGAGGTGCTGGCCAAGATCGTCTATCACAAGCTGCTCGACCCTGACCACAAGAAGCTCAGGACACTGTATGCCGACGGCGTGCTCCGCCACGTCAACAGCGGGTATTGCACGTTGCTGGAACCAAAGCAGATTTCCGGTGACCAGTTTTCCGAGTGGATCACCGGCCGCAACCCGGGAACCTACGTCGCGGTGCACTACATCAAGCTGATCGACTTCTCGTTCCCCGGCCGACTCAAGACAGTCACGGCGACCGGACAACGCGGCCTGGTCGGAGCGGCCGACGGACCGACGTGGGACAGCACGCAGTTGCGGATGATCTACGAGTACGAGAGCGGCCGCGAGGCGGCATTCGACATTCACACCTCGTGGGTCACTCCCGACAATTTCCCCGGCTACGTCGAACAGGAAGTCCAGTTCCGCTTCGACAACGGGCTGTGGAACGGGCACTCGAGGAAGCGGGGCGTCGAGTGCACCGTCGAGGACCA
>Ga0163108_10000544_pt1 | contig 28073 bp, 26 predicted proteins | sample Fk1155metaG_FD_109644 | JGI IMG/M metagenome (GOLD analysis project Ga0163108, IMG submission 109644) | Marine microbial communities from the Central Pacific Ocean - Fk160115 155m metaG | ecosystem: Environmental > Aquatic > Marine > Oceanic > Photic zone | place: The Central Pacific Ocean...
AATATAATATATAAAATATGTATAAGTCAAATTTTAAAACTTCAAAAAAAAGTGTAATTTCACGACTTCATTTAAAAAAAACTAAAACTATGAAAAAAATATACAATCTATGGAACAGTATCATTAACTTCAAAATCAACGTTTTAAAGAAATTATTATTCTTAACCATTCCTTTTTTGAGTTTAAATCTTTTAGCACAAAATTCTGGAGGACCAGGCCCTTATGGTTATACTTGGGAAAATAATGACCCCTCAAATATTAATCCAGCAGTGTATAATTGGATAGATATTGAAGCTCCTGAAAACTATGTTGATGGTTTGGGGGACGATAACATTGTAGGCCCATTCAATGTAGCTCCAGCATTTGATTATTATTGGTATTCAGTTGATAAAATTTGGATTGGATCCAATGGCTATGTAGGGTTTAAACCTGTTCAGATTTCTTCTCCGTTTCCTGTAATGCCTACAAACTCTTATGCAAAAAACAATTTTATTGCAGGATTTATGTGTGATTTGAATTTTGCTCCTGACACTACAACTATTGCTCCTGGAGGAACGACAGCAAATACAGCAAGGTGTTACTTTGATGACTCTCCCTCACAAACGGTAATATCTTATGTAAATGTTCCTTTTTGGACAGACCCAAATATTAATCCTGTTGTCGGACAAGAATGGGTTGGATATAACACTTTTCAGATAATATTAAATAAATTAGATTCTACAATAACAATTAATTATAAAGATAGAGACATTGTAGCAATAACTAATTCAACAGATATTGAGGTTGGGATTCAATCAAAAGTAGGATCATTTGGATTGCAACACTCTACAGGAACATATTTTAATATGTTTGCAGGCGGAATGCCAAACGCGATTAGGTATGACCCACCAACAAACCCCGGCTCAATAACAGATGTTGCGGTAAATTGGAATGACAACACAGACAATAAAGGGATCTTTTTATCAGCGGATGGAGCGCCTCACACACTTAAAACAAATATTAAAAACGAAGGTAACACACTTTTTGCAGGAGCAACAGTGATAGCTAATTTATCTCCACAATTTTCTCCTCCTGCAGTGACCAATAGCGCAACGCTTAATGCTTTAAACGCAGGTGCAGACACCACATTTGTTCTTACAAACATCTTTCAACCTTCTTCAACAGTATTAGGGCCACACACTTTTCTTACTATGTTGTCTGGGGCAACCGGAGATATGGACCCCACAAACAATACTCTTGAACAAGAAATGGTAGTTGTGGACACCACCCAGGCATCAATTAATTTAAGCTATGCCCACACTCCAGGAGGAGGTAGTATTAATTGGTCAGGAGGAAATGGGGGGATAGCTGTCTATCTAGAACCTCCCTTTTATCCAGCGCTTATAAAAAATACAAATTTTTATATTGAGAATAATGCGGGGGCTGCAAGCTTTGACGCAAAAATATATGCTGATGATGGGTTTAACGGGGCGGCAGGAACACTATTAGATTCGGTAACCGTTTCTGCTGCACAAGTAGTGGCTCCAGGAAATAATGTTGTTTTATGTGCTTCTCCAGACACAATTTTTAGTGGAGGAGTGTATGTTTTATGGTACATGGGAGCAGCAGGAATTGGATTAGGAAAAGACGTAACCCCTCCTATTTCAGGACAAACCTACGAAGTGTTGAGTAACTTTTGGGCAACCTATAGAGATGTAGAAAACGAAGACTTTTTCATTTCAATTGATATAGAAAAACTTCCTTTTTCAGATGACATTGGAGTAAGCACTATAATAACTCCAGCAAACGGAAGCACGCTTGGAACAAGCCAAAACGTAGAGTTGACCATAGAAAATTTTGGAATGAATCCAGCGTCTAATTTTGACGTAAATTATCAGTTTAATTCTGGAACAACAATTACAGAAACAGTTACTACAACGGTTGCTCCAGGAAGTACAATAAACCACATCTTTACCACACCGATTGGTCCAATGAGCCCAGGATCTCCTTCTGCCCAGCTTTGTGCTTGGACTTCTTATTCAGCAGACCCAAACCCAATTAACAATCAGTTTTGTAACATGCTAAACGCTCCAACAACAGGGATAGGAGAACAGATCCTGTCCAAAATTGTTGTTTATCCAAACCCAACAACAGGAAAATTATACGTAGAAAATCTTCCGGAAGAAGATGTGCTTGTAGAGATTTTAGATGTCAATGGAAAAACAATTTGTAAAACAACAAAACTGAAAAGAAAAACAATTGATATCTTTTCTCTTGCAAACGGAGTATATCAAATTAAACTAGAAGGAAAAGGATGGTTGTGGAATCAAAAACTGATTAAACAATAACAAAATCAAGCTGCCTTTTTTCCAAATCGGCAGACTGAACTTTTATCTTAACATTTTGCCCTAATTGGTACTCAGCTTTTGTTTCAAGGCCTTTTAGGGCAAAACTTTCTTCATCAAAAACAAAAAAATCACCCTTCAAGCTTTTGATTTTTACAAGCCCCTCGCAACTATTTTCTTTTAATTCAACATACAGACCCCAATGAGTAACCCCAGAAACTATTCCGTCATAACACCTTCCAATATTAGGCTTAAGAAACTTAACTTGCATAAATTTTACCGAATCTCGCTCAGCCATAGCGGCACGCTTTTCCATTTCAGAGGAATGTTTGCAGATTTTTTCTAAATCAACTATGCTTGAGGAAGATTTTTTGATTAAGCAGTTTTCCAAAAGACGATGAACAATTAAATCAGGATACCTTCTAATAGGAGAGGTGAAGTGGCTATAAAAATCAAAACCTAACCCATAGTGCCCAATATTTTTTGTGCTGTAAACAGCCTTGGCCATAGAGCGAACAATCAACTTTTCAAACAAACCCTCTTGTTTTTCGCCTTTCGCTTTTTTCTGTAAATTATTTAAAGAACTAATCAGTTTTTTCTTGTTTGAGAAATCGAAATGATACCCCAATCTTTTAACAAAGACAGAAAGAGCAGAAATTCTTTCAGAATCTGGCTCATCATGAACCCTATATACAAAAACTTGTGGAGCAGTTTTATTTTTTGGTTTTCCAACATAAGACGCAACACTTTTATTAGCCAACAACATAAACTCTTCAACCAAACGATTTGTATCTAAAACAGGCTTCGAATACACGTCAATAGGGACATTGTTTTTATCCAAAACAAACTTTACCTCTGAGCCCTCAAAAGCTAATGCACCAGAAGACCCTCTTTCCGCCCTCATCTTTTTAGCAAAAGAATTAAGCAGTAAAAGATGTTTTGCAAACAACCCTTTCTTTTTATCAAGAATCTTTTGTGCGCTAGCATAAGTAAATCGCTTATTAGAATGAATAATAGTTTTTTTAATCAGAAAATTAAGCAAATTTGCCTTTTCATCCATTTCAAACAAAACCGAAAAACAAAGTCGATCCTCATTAGGTTTTAAAGAGCAAACTTCATTTGAAATAATTTCGGGCAGCATAGGGACTACCCTATCAACTAAATAAACAGAACAAGCTCTTTTTTCCGCTTCAAAATCCAAAGCACTTCCTTTTTTTATAAAATGAGAAACATCTGCAATGTGTACGCCGATCTCCCAGTTTCCGTTTTCCAACCTTCTAACAGAAAGAGCGTCATCAAAATCTTTTGCGTCATCTGGATCAATAGTAAAGGTGTCCACATCTCTCAGGTCTTTTCGGGAAAAAAGCTCTTTTTTTGAAATACTAAGAGGAATTTTTTTAGAGGCAGAAAGAACGTCTTCACCAAAAACAGGAGACAAATCGTAATCATACAAAATAGAATGAATTTCTACATTATGATTATTTATATCTCCAATAACAGAAACAATTTTACCAACAGGATTTTTTTGGTTTTCTGACCAGTCTACAACTTCTACTAACAGTTTTTTCCCACTACAGTTTTTCTTTAGCTCTTTATTTGGAATAAAAATATCAAAAGGAACCTTTTTGTTGTCTGGAATAAGAAAAGCAAATTTAGAATCTTTTTGCAGCACACCAACAAAAGAAGTTTTGTTCCTTTTCAAAACTGATAAAACCTCTCCCTTTTTTCTTCCTTTTTTTTGTGGAAAAATCAAAACAGAAACCCTATCTCCAATAAAAGCAAATCGGCTATAATCCAAACCCACAAAAACTTCTTGGAGATCTTCCGTTTCAAGTAACACACCTTTTTTCCCAAGCGACGTTACAGTAGCAGTTTTCACCAAAGCATGTTCAGATAATTTATATTTTCCTGGTCGCACCTCAATAATACTTCCCCTTTTTTCCAAAACAAATAAAAGCCCAACAATTACAGATTTTAATGCAGGATTTTTAATTCCTGTAAGCTTATAAATCTGCTTATAGTTATAGTTTGAAGAGGGCTTTTCTCTAAAGACACTCAACAACAAATCTTGCAACTCTTTTTTAGTATAATTTTTACTACCAGAGGTCTTCTTTTTTCTTTTCTTCATCTATCGTTTTTGTGTGTGGCGAAAATAATGTTAATTTTGTTTGTAAATGAAACGAGCTAAACTACTAATATTAACAATAGCGCTTCTTTTTTTCTTTATTTGTGCTTGTAAAACAAAAAACGAATGTCCTGCCTTTGAAGAACCATCTAGTAAAAAACAAGAAAAAGACGAAACAAAGTACAAGCTAATTCTACTGAAAGATGGCAAAAAAGTAGGAACAGGAAGCAAAAAAAGAAACAAAAAGGCCAAACAAAAACTATTTAAAAAGAAAGTGTTAAACTAAAAAGCAGTCTATTAGAGCTTTTTTCTTAATAAGTTTGTGTAACTAATTAAAAAAAGAGTTCGTAAAAAAGGATAAAACCAAGGATTTGTCAAATAAAACAAGATTTGGTTAATACACAAAAAGCCTAACTATTTCTGGTTAGGCTTTTTGTTGCTCCCCCTCTTGGACTCGAACCAAGGACCCTCTGATTAACAGTCAGATGCTCTAACCAACTGAGCTAAGGAGGAATCACTTCAAAAAATGGTTTGCAATATTAGTATAAAGCAGTCAATTATACAATATATTTGCAAAAAAACAAAATGAGTATTTTAATAGTAGGGACAGTAGCTTTTGATGCGATAGAAACACCTTTTGGAAAGACAGATAAAATTGTTGGTGGAGCAGCGACATATATCGGTTTATCAGCATCTTTTTTTTCCAATAGATTAAAATTAGTTTCTGTGGTGGGAGATGATTTTCCAAAAGAGGCAATAAAGATATTAGAACAACACAATGTGGACACTAAAGGACTACAAATAAAAGAAGGAGAGAAAACCTTTTTTTGGTCTGGGAAATATCATAACGACATGAATACACGAGACACAATTGAGACCCAACTCAATGTATTGGAAACATTTAACCCAATAGTTCCAAAGGAATATCAAAATTCCGAATTTTTAATGCTCGGGAATTTAATGCCCTCGGTACAAAGAAAGGTATTAGACCAAATGAAAACAAGACCAAAACTAATTGTTTTAGACACTATGAATTTTTGGATGGACCATTTCTTACAAGATCTAATAGAAGCGCTGAAAGAAGTAGATGTGCTTACAATAAATGATGAAGAAGCAAGGCAGCTTTCTGGCGAATATTCCTTAGTAAAAGCAGCCAAGAAAATACAACAAATGGGACCAAAATATTTAGTTATAAAAAAAGGAGAACACGGAGCACTTTTATTTAATGAAGAAGAAGTTTTTTTTGCACCAGCACTTCCATTAGAGGAGGTGTTTGATCCAACAGGAGCCGGAGATAGTTTTGCTGGAGGATTTATTGGCTACTTAGAAAAAACACAAAACACATCTTTTGAAAACATGAAAAGAGCAGTGATTTATGGTTCTGCGATGGCGTCATTTTGTGTTGAAAAATTTGGAACAGAAAGACTAAAAGAACTAAAAATAAAAGATGTTGAAACCCGACTTCAAGAGTTTGTTAATTTAGCACAGTTTGATATTCCCCCAACAAGTAACTAGAAAAGCTCATTTTTATCAGCTACATTATTCTCATACCAAACATCAATTTTTAGACAGCCTCCTTTTGACGCTCTTACTGCCAAGAAATCACATCTTTCATTTTCCTTACTATCAGCATGTCCTTTTATCCAAATAAAATTTACTACATGTTTTCGGTAAATTTTTAAAAAACGGATCCATAAATCAGGATTTTTCTTTTTCCCAAAATTCTTTTTTTCCCAAACAAATACCCATTTTTTTTCTACCGCATCCACCACATATTTAGAGTCGGAATAAACAGTGACAATTGTTTTTTCTTTTTTTAATGTTTCTAATCCAACAATTACACTCAGAAGCTCCATTCGGTTATTTGTTGTTAGTCGATAACCAACAGAAAGCTCTTTTCTGTGTGAACCACTTAAAAGAACTAAGCCATAACCACCCTTGCCGGGATTTCCTTTTGCTGAGCCATCTGTAAAAAGCGTTACCATTTTAACGTGTATTTTTTATTACCCATTCAATTGTTTTCGGAAAAAACTCTCGCTCTAATTTCTGTATTTTCCTCCCCAAACTTTCAATAGAATCAGTCCTTTTCACCTTGCACTTTGTTTGAAAAATAATTTCACCATCATCATACTTATTGTTTACAAAATGAATTGTAATTCCTGATTCAATTTCTTTTTTTTCTAAAACAGCTTTATGAACATTATTACCATACATCCCTTTTCCACCATATTTTGGTAATAATGCAGGGTGTATATTTATGACTTTATTTGGATAGTTTTCTAACATTTTTTTAGGTATTTTGAGCAAAAACCCAGCTAAAATAATAAAGTCAATTCTATTTTTTTTTAATACTTTTTCTAATTTAAAAAAATTTTCAAGCCCTTTTTTAGTGAACAGAAAAAGCGGAATATCTAATTTTTTTGCTATTTTAACAACATAAGCATCTTTATTGTTACTGCATATCAAAACAACATTAATATCAGATGATTTTTGAAAAAAACAGCAAATATTTTCAGTATTTGAACCATTACCAGAAGCAAATATTGCGAGATTTTTAGGCATTTAAAATTTTTTTCAAAAATAGTATAAACAAGCAGATGTTAAAATAGAAAATACTAATAGTTTGCAAATTCTTTAATTAATGTATTTCTTTGCAGGATATTAATTTAAATTTTTTTGACATGTCAGACGCAACTACAAAAGTAAAAGCAATAATTGTTGACAAGCTTGGGGTTGACGAAAGTGAAGTAACCAATGACGCAAGTTTTACTAATGATCTCGGGGCCGATTCGTTAGACACAGTTGAGCTTATAATGGAACTTGAAAAAGAATTCGACATTCAAATACCAGATGATGAAGCAGAGGGTATTGTAACCGTTGGGGACGCTATTTCCTTTGTGGAAAAAGCAGTATAAGAAATAAATCCCTATGAAAGAAAGACGAGTGGTCGTGACCGGGATAGGTGCGCTTACGCCTATCGGAAATAATCTACAAGCTTATTGGGAAGGCTTGACTAGTGGAAAAAGTGGAGCTAGCCCGATTACTCTTTTTGATGCAAGCAATTTCAAAACGACTTTTGCTTGTGAAGTAAAAGATTTTGATCCAATGGATTTTTTAGACAGAAAAGCATCAAGAAAATTAGATAGATTTTGCCAATTTGCAATGGTTGTTTCTGAGGAAGCATTTGTTGATTCAAAAATTAATTTGGAAGATATTGACCCTGATAGAGCAGGGGTTATTTGGGGGTCAGGAATAGGAGGTATGAACACATTTTATACGGAATGTGTTAATTTTGGTATAGGAAACGGAACACCAAGATTTAATCCATTCTTTATTCCAAAACTAATTTCAGATATTCCAGCTGGACATATTTCTATAAAATATGGATTTAGAGGGCCAAATTTTACAACTGTTTCTGCTTGCGCCTCTTCTACTAACGCTTTGCTTGACGCTTTTAACTACATCAAATGGAATAAAGCAGACATCTTTATTGCTGGCGGATCAGAAGCCTGTGTATTTGAGCCAGGAATTGGGGGCTTTAATGCTATGATGGCACTTTCTACTAGGAATGAAGATCCTAAAACAGCATCAAGACCATTTGATAAAGAGAGAGATGGCTTTGTAATGGGAGAAGGATCTGGCGCTCTTTTTTTGGAAGAATATGAGCATGCTAAAAAAAGAGGGGCAACTATATACGCCGAAGTTGTTGGAGGAGGATTAACAGCTGATGCACATCATATAACAGCACCACACCCTGATGGTCTTGGAGCCTGTAATGTAATGCGACTAGCCATTGAAGATGCGGACGTAAAAGTGAGCGATATTGACTATATTAATGTGCACGGAACATCCACTCCGCTTGGAGATATTGCAGAAACAAAAGCAATTAAATCTTTATTTGGCAAACATGCTTATAATTTGAATATTAGTTCTACAAAGTCTATGACAGGGCATTTGTTAGGGGCAGCAGGAATAATTGAGGCTATTGCTTGTATTATGGCAGTAAAAGAAAATATTATTCCTCCAACAATTAATCACAAGACAGATGATCCTGAAATAGATAATAAGTTAAATCTTACATTCAATAAAGCAGAAAAAAGAACGGTGAATTATGCTCTTAGTAATACTTTCGGATTTGGAGGCCATAACGCGTCTGTAGTATTCAAAAAAATATAGCAATTTTAATAATTAGCTATTGACTTTTTTATGAAATCATTAACATTAGAATATTTAGATGAGGTTGATTTTTTTGTTTTGGCCATCAATAGCCATGCAAAAGGATATAAACTTTGCTGGGAAATAAACAACAAATTGAGTTTAGACTTCATAAAAAACGAATATCATAAACCAGAAGAAAGTAAAGGAGTAGACTTTAGCAGGTTTACCTTTGAAAATAAGGATTTAGAAATACAATATGATTTGATCTCTAACTACTCAAAAGGAGGATATTTGTTCCCAAAATTCAAGAATATTGAATACTTTTTAAAAATTCAAAATCCGTTTTGGGAAAAAGAAAAAAAAGAATTTATTGGAAAATTATGTGAATTAGCAGAAATTTTGTTGATTTTTGAATTTGATTTAAATAAAATTAACTCATTAAAACCATTTATATTTAGTGATAAGAAAAACTAAGATAGTAGCAACAATAGGAACAAGATCCTCATCAAAAAAAGTTTTGATGAAAATGATAAGCAGAGGAGTAAATGTTTGTCGGCTTAATTTTTCTCATCTTTCACATGAAAAAGCGAAAGAAATAATTAGCAATATAAAAGAGATTAATCAAGAATTACATGTACATACAGCCATTTTAGCTGATTTACAGGGCCCTAAAATAAGGGTGGGAGCACTCGAAAACCCCATAAAACTTTTAAAAGGAAAAGAAATCTCCTTCAGTACAAGCAAAAAAAACAAAAAAGCTATTTTTCTTAATTATTCTAGCCTAGCAAAAGATGTAAAAAAAGGGGATAGAATCTTGTTGGATGATGGAAAAATAACTTTAAAAGTTTTAAGCACAAACAATAAAGATACAATTAATACTAATGTAGTATTTGGCGGCCTACTTCGTTCTAAAAAAGGTGTAAACCTTCCTGATACAAAGATTAAATTACCAAGTATAAGCAGAAAAGACAAAAAAGACCTAGCATTTATTCTGAATGAGAAAATAGAGTGGATTGGCCTTTCGTTTGTTCGTTCAGCAGAGGATATAATTAAACTGAAAAGAGCAATAAAAAAATCAAAATCATCAAGCGCTTTAGTAATTGCAAAAATTGAAAAACCAGAAGCCATAACAAATATTGACGAAATAATAAAAGCAACTGACGGGGTAATGGTTGCTAGAGGAGATTTAGGAGTGGAAGTACCCCCTCACAAAGTTCCAGTTTATCAAAAAATGATAGTAAACAAATGCATAACACAATCTAAACCAGTGGTAATAGCTACTCAAATGCTAGAAAGCATGATAAAAAATATTTCTGCAACAAGGGCAGAGGTCAACGATGTTGCTAATTCTGTAATTGACGGAGCAGACGCTATGATGTTAAGTGGCGAAACCGCTATTGGAAAGCATCCAGAAAAAGCGGTAGACACAATGAGAAAAATTATTAGAGATGTAGAAGGGAGTGAGCACAACATTTCCAAACAAGAAAACACAAAAGATCCATCAAAAAAAGAAAGATTTTTATCTTCAGCTATTTGCTCTTCTGCTTGTCAAATAGCAGATAAAACTAGAGCTAAAGCAATTATTACTATTACCTATTCCGGCTTTAACACAATCAAAACTTCAAGTTACAGGCCGAACGCTTTTATATATGCTTTTACTAACAATCATTCTATTTTAAACACCTTAAGCTTAGTTTGGGGTGTACAAGGATTTTATTATGATAGAGGAACAACCACTGACCAAACTATTAGAGAAACTAAAGAGATTTTGAAGAAAAGTAAACTGATTAGAAAAGGAGATTTAGTAATCAATATTGCGAGCATGCCAGCTAATGAAAAGGGCATGACTAATATGATGAAAATAAGCAAATCATAACAGATGGGAAAAAAAATAAACACAAAACTACTGGCAGAAATTTGTGAAGTAGCTGGAGCGCCAGGTCACGAACAAAGAGTAAGAAAAATAATACAAAGAGAAATTAAATCTCTTGTAGACGAGATAAAAATTGACAATATGGGCAATATTGTTGCTATTAAAAAAGGTAAGAAAAATAAAAAAGTGATGATAGCTGCACATATGGATGAGATAGGGTTTATAGTAACACATATTGACGATAAAGGGTTTATATATTTTCATACACTTGGTGGATTTGACCCAAAGACTTTAACAGCACAGCGAGTTATTATTCATGGTAAAGAAGATGTAATAGGGGTAATGGGAAGTAAACCGATTCATTTAATGAATGCAACTGATAGAGCTAAAGTACCAACAATTAAGGATTACTTTATAGATACTGGAAGATCAAAAAAAGAATTAGATAAAGTGATATCAGTAGGAGACACTATAACTAGAGAAAGGGAAATGATAGAAATGGGAGATTGCTTGAATTGTAAATCACTAGATAATAGAGTTTCTGTTTTTATTTTAATTGAGATGTTACGTGAGATGAAAAAGAAGCCTCCGCATGATGTTTATGCTGTTTTTACAGTCCAAGAAGAAATAGGAATTAGGGGAGCAAATGTTTCTTCAATGGATATAAATCCAGATTTTGGTTTTGGTCTTGACACGACTATTGCTTGGGATACGCCAGGAAGCACTAAACAAGAACAGGTTTCGGCGCTTGGAGATGGTGCTTGTATTAAAGTAATGGACTCTTCCACTGTTTGTGATTATAGAATGGTTGCATATATGAAGGAAGTTGCTAAAAAGAACAAGATAAAGACTCAATTAGAGATATTACCAGCAGGCGGAACAGACACATCAGGTATTCAAAGAATGAATCCAGGAGGAAGTATTGCGGGCGCGGTATCTATACCAACAAGGCATATTCACCAAGTAATAGAAATGGTACATAAAAAAGATGTAAGAGCAGCAATAGATTTATTAAAATCAAGTGTAGAAAATTTGGACACTTATAACTGGAGTTTTAAATAAAAAAACAAAACATATAATTATGAAAAAACTTATAATTCTATAAATGTAGTTTATATAGATGAGAATTGTTTTAAGAAACGGATATCATTTTCAAAAAAGAGGCGTAAATCTTTTATTCCATATTTTAACATAGCAATTCGTTCAATTCCCATTCCAAAAGCAAATCCAGTATATTTTTTAGAGTCGATACCACAATTTTCTAATACATTTGGATCAACCATACCACATCCTAAGATTTCCAAATAACCAGTGTATTTGCATACATTACAACCTTTACTGTTACAAATATTACAACTTACATCGACCTCGGCAGATGGCTCTGTAAAAGGGAAATAAGAAGGCCGTAATCGGATTTTTGTTTTTTCTCCAAACATTTCTTTTGCAAAATAAAGAAGTGTTTGTTTTAAATCAGCAAAACTTACGTTTTCATCAATATATAGTCCTTCTACTTGATGAAAAATACAATGAGAACGAGCAGAAATTGCCTCATTTCTGTATACTCTTCCTGGGGAAAGAGTCCGGATTGGAGGGTTGTTGACATCCATATATCTTACCTGAACAGTAGAAGTATGAGACCTTAATAAGATATCAGGATTAGTTTGAATAAAAAAAGTATCCTGCATATCTCTTGCAGGATGTTCTTTAGGCGTATTAAGTGCAGAAAAATTATGCCAATCATCCTCTATTTCTGGCCCTTCCGAAATTGTAAAACCAATTTTGTTAAAGATATCAACTATTTTTTTTCTTATTAAAGAAATTGGATGTCTGCTGCCTAAATTATCTAAACTTACAGGCCTTGTAAAATCGATTTCATCATCATAATTTTCTTCATCAAAAGAATCTTTAAACTCTTCTATTTTAGACTGAACACATTGTTTTAATTTATTTATTGCTTGTCCAAACTCTTTTTTGTTTTCGATTGAAATATCCTTAAAAGCAACAAATAACTCATTCAAAACTCCCTTTTTTCCCAAAAATGAAAGCCGAAATTCTTCCAACTCTTTTTCAGATTTTGGAGTGAATCCTTCTGCTTCTTGTAGTAATCGAGTTACCTTATCTAACATCTTAATAAATTATATATATTTGCTAATTCAATTACAAAGAAACAATAATTATGTTAAATAAAATTTTTAAACCAATTTTAATAGTTGCTTTTTCAGTTTTTGCACTTACATTTAATTCCTGCAAAAAACCAGATGACACTAAAGCAATCATCACAGTTGTTGATTTTAATGGAACTATTGTCCCTGAGGCAAAAGTAAGGCTACACCAGGACGGACAAGTTTCTCAATCAGGACAATATTCTGAAATAAGTGATGAAAAATGGACAGACAATAATGGTCAAACAGAGCATGTTTTTGAACATGAGGCAATCCTAAATATAGATGTGAGCATATGGGTTGGAACAAACGAGCTTACTGGAAGCAATGTAATTCGGTTATTAAAAAATAAAACTGTAACCAAAACTGTTGCAATAGACTAGGCTAAATAAGTTATTATTGCCTCTTTAATTAATAAATCTTGTTGTTTTTCACTGAGATTTTTTATTGGCTTTAATTCTATCCAATGCGGCCACCCGTCTTGATCCACTTTTTCAAATTTAAAATAACCATAAGGAGTCAGTAATTTGCACACTGCTAAATGAAGGATATCTTGTTTTTCTTCCTTTGTAAAATTTTGGATTCCTTTTTGTAATTCCTGCACACCAATCAAGAAAAGTATACCTTTTAAATCTATATCTTCTGCAATATCTTTTTGCAATTTTAAAAGTACAACATCCCATTTTTTGTTTAAATCATTCATTAATGCAAATGTAAAGTTTTAATATATTTACACCCATGAATTATTTGGATATTGCAATTTCAGTTCCCCTTTTATACGGTTTAATAAAAGGGATTTCAAATGGGTTAATAAAAGAAATTACAGGGCTAGTATCTCTTATTTTAGGAGTATATATAGCGGTTAATTTTTCCATCTTTTTAGAGCCACATCTAATTGGCGTTTTCAATAATTATGAGCAGGTTAAACCAATTTTAGCTTTTTCAATTCTATTTATTGCAACGATAGTTATAGTAAAATTCGTTGGAATTTTAGCTAACAAAATAACTAAAGTATTAGCACTTGGGATTATTAGCAGGATTTTTGGAGGAATTTTTGGAGGCCTTAAGATTGCACTAATTGTTAGTTTTTTACTTACAATAGAAATCAAACTTGAGCTAATTCCAAATGACATAAAAAAGACATCTGAGCTATACAGCCCAAGCATAAAATTACTAGAAATTTTAACTCCTCATTTTGAAAAACATAAAAAAGTATTTAAAAATATCCAACAACAAACAAAAAAAGCAAAAGAGGAGTTTGAGGAAAAAATTAAGAAAGAATAGCATCTATTCCAGGGAGCCTTCCTTCCTTCAAATATTCTAACATTGCGCCGCCGCCAGTTGAGAGATAACTTACTTTTTCCTCCATTCTAAATTTTTTGATTGCCGCAACAGAATCACCACCCCCAATTAGAGAATAAGCGCCTATTTCAGTGGCCTTACAAATAGCAGTTGCTATTTCCTTTGTCCCTTTTTCAAAATTACTCATTTCAAAGACTCCCATTGGACCATTCCAAATAATTGTTTTAGAAGTTGAAATAATTTTAGAAAAATCTAAAATACTAGATTTTCCAATATCTAGCCCCATAAAGCCATTTGGGATAGCGCTAATAGAAGAAATGGTTATTTCAGCATTATTATCGAAAGCACTAGCGTTTACAGAGTCACTCGGGAAAACTATATTTACACCTTTTCTTTTAGCTAATTCAACAAGTTCTTTCGCAAGCTCTATTTTTTCATCTTCTACCAAAGAATTACCAATATTAGCCCCCATAGATTTTGCAAAAGTATAAGCCATTCCACCTCCAATTATCAAATTATCCACTTTATTTAAAAGTGCTGTAATCACATCAATCTTTCCTGTGATTTTTGCTCCCCCAATTATAGCGGTAAAAGGACCTTCTGGATTCTTTAAAACAAATTCCAAATTAGTAATTTCTTGTTTAAAAAGCAAGCCGAAATATTTGTCATCAGGAAAAAATTGCGCAATAATTGCGGTTGAAGCATGAGCTCTGTGAGCAGCTCCAAAAGCATCGTTTATATAAACATCAGCAAGCTCAGCAAGCTGTTTTGCAAAAAATCGATCTCCTGATTTTTCTTCTTTATAAAAGCGTAAATTTTCTAAAAGTAAAACATCTTTATCTTTCATTTTTGCAACATCATTAGCAGTACTTTCTCCAATGCAATCGTCACTAAAAGCAACAGGCCTATCTAATAAAAAAGACAAGTGATTAATAATGTGTTTTAAAGAAAATTTTTCTTCAAAACCTTTTTTTGGCCTTCCAAGATGTGAGATAATTATAGCCTTTCCCCCATCAGAAATCACTTTTTTTATTGTAGGAAGAGTCGCGACTATTCTGCTGTCATCTGTAATTTTAAAATTTTCATCTAAAGGGACATTGAAATCAACCCGAATTAATACTCGTTTTCCTGCAAAAGAAAATTCTGTAATATTTTTCATACTGCAAAAATAATATAAAAGCAAAAATACTCCTGTTAATTCCGTACTTTTGACACAAAAGAAAAATAGTGTTATTTAAAGAAATTCCAGGAAATAAAATTGTAAAAAAAGAGCTTATTAAGTCTGTAAGAAAAGACAGAATAGCACATGCACAACTTTTTTTAGGCAAATCGGGAAACGCAAAACTAGCATTAGCAATTGCTTTTGCACAATTTTTGAATTGTGAAAAAAGAGGAGAAAAAGATTCTTGCAATAGTTGTCATTCCTGTCTTATGTACAACTCTCTTTCCCATCCAGATTTACATCTTATTTTTCCAGTACTTAAAATAAATAAAATTAAAAATCCTGTGAGTGAAAATTTTATTTCTCAATGGAGAGAAATTATTTTAGATAACCCATACCTATCCTTAACAGATTGGTATAAATATTTTGATTCAGAAAACAAACAAGGAGTAATTTATAAAGATGAAGCTGAATATTTACAAAAGAAAGTAGCCTTAAAAAATTATAACTCGGCCTATAGAATTATTCTTATATGGATACCAGAAAAAATGAATCTAACATGCGCAAATAAACTTCTAAAATTAATTGAGGAGCCTCCAAAAGGCACATTTTTTCTGATGGTATCAGAGGATTTTGAAAACTTACTTCCAACTATTATCTCAAGAGTCCAAATAGTAAAAACAAAGCTATTTAGTACAGAAGAGATATCTTCTTTTTTGCAAAGGGAAAAGGGAATAACAAAAGAAAAATCTCTAGCAATTGCAATAATTTCAAATGGGAATATTAATAAAGCCATAAATCTTAGCCAAAGTGAAATCAATGAAAATAATCTGCTAAAAGAATTTCAGAAATGGATGCAAATTTGCTATAAAGTTAATTTGTTAGAATTGGGAAATTGGACCGATAATACAGCAAAGAAAGGAAGAGAAAATCAGAAAGAGTTTTTGCAATATTCGTTAAAAATTATTCGCGCTTGCCTTGTTTCAAATGCTAACAGTGCAAGATTATTAAAATTAGAAGAAGAAGAAGAAAATTTTGTAAGTAATTTTGCGCCATTTATACATGGGGAAAATAGTATTTCTATTTTTGAAAGAATAGAAAAATCAATATATGGAATTGAAAGAAATGCTAACCCAAAAATTATTTTTTATGAGCTATCATTACAAATGATACGCCTTTTAAAAGTAAAGCGTAAATTAGCAACCTAAAATTCGAACTAAAAAATGAGTGGCTGTAGCAATTGTAATACATGTGAGACGTCCTTAGCAAGGGGGTGTAGCAATTCGTCTGTTTTTAACTGGCTTGAAGGGATAAGCACGTTAAATAAAAGGGATGACAATGCTGTTGAAGTGCGCTTTAAACAAGACAGAAAAGAATTTTATATTAACCCAGATAATATAGCAGTAAAAAAGGGCGATATTGTTGCGGTTGAGAGCTCTCCCGGACATGATGTCGGGGTAGTTTCTTTAACGGGAGAATTAGTTATGCTCCAAATGAAACGAAAGAAAGTAAATTTTGAAAAAGAAAGGTCAAAGAAAATTTACAGAATTGCAAAACAGACTGATATTTCAAAATGGGAAAAAGGAATAGGACTTGAAAAAGATACCTTAGAGGAAGCCAAACTTTTGGTAATAAAGCATAAATTGGAGATGAAACTCAGCAATGTGGAATATCAAGGAGACAACACCAAAGCTATTTTTTACTATACAGCTGAAAAAAGAGTAGACTTCAGGGATTTAATAAAATCTTTTTCAAAAAAATTTAGGATTAGAATTGAAATGCGGCAAATTGGAGCAAGACAAGAGGCAGCAAAACTAGGAGGAATTGGTAGTTGTGGAAGGGAACTTTGTTGTTCTACTTGGATGACCGAATTCCCATCCGTTTCCACATCAGCTGTTCGTTATCAGCAGCTCTCTATTAATCCACAAAAAATATCGGGACAATGCGGACGATTGAAATGTTGTTTAAATTTTGAATTAGATGGATATTTGGATGCGCTAGCCAATTTTCCAAATACAAAAACAATGTTAAAAACAAAAAAGGATAAAGCAAAATTTTTAAAAATGGACATTTTTAAAAAGAAATTGTGGTACTCTTATTTGAGTAATCCGTATTCTGCTATTGAACTAAAATTAGATAGAGTAAAAACAATAATTACGCTAAACAAAGCAGGAGAGCTTCCTGAAAAACTGGAGGACTTTGTAATAGAAAAAAAGACAAAAAAGAAAGATTTTGAAAATGTAATAGGACAAGACAACATCAACCGATTTGATAAAAAAAATAAGAAAAACAAAAAAAGATTCAAACACAAAAAAAACAAGAAACAATGAGAAAAGGAGTTATTATTTTATTGTGTTTTTCTCTTTTTTCTTGCAATAAAAATATACTTTTTAAGGGGGATAAAGAAATAAAGAACACAAGCTGGCACACTGATAGCTTAGCTGTATTTGAATTCGAGATTACAGATACGACTTCTAATTATTTGGCAGAAATAAATATTAGGCACACCATAGAGTATTCTTTTCAAAATCTATTTCTATTTATTCACACCAAAATGCCAAACGAACAAAATATAATTGATACTGTTGAATGTATTTTAGCAGATAAAAAGGGAAAATGGAATGGAAAAGGAATAGGGGATGTTTTGAATTTTACAAAACCCTATAAGAAGCTAATTTCCTTTAAGACAGGCGGGAAGTGTAAAATAGAAATAGAACAAGCTATGCGTTATGGCGAATTATCGGTTATAAAATCCTTAGAAGAAATTATTTCTGTTGGCGTTTGCATAAGAGAAAAAGAAAACTAATTCCCCCACTTTTTATCTAACCATTTTCCCCTTTCTAAAACCCAATTTCGCAAGTATACTACTTCTTCTTCATGAGAATTTCCAATATAATAGTTTGGCCAAACTTCTTTTTGCCCTAATAAATTCCATAAAGAAAAATTATTTTTTTGTGAAACCTCTAGCTTTTTTGCATATTTATTAACCATTTCTAAAATGGCTTTTTCGCTCAGGATAGATTGCCTTAATTGATTCCATCTTTTTTTAAGAGCAGACTTAAAAAAGATATTTTCGTTTAATTTTTTCCACCAAAAAGGGACTTCGGCTTTATGCTCGTACACAAATCCAGACGTAGAATAACCATCTAAATAATCAGTAAGCCCAAAAGAAAAGTTAAAATCCCAAATAGGGCCCATTATCACTCTTTTTTCTTTTGATATTTGAAAATAAGTGCTCAATCGGTATGCGTCAATATTTTTACAAAATTCATTAATAATTAAAAAATCTATAAAAGAATTCATGTCAATCATTTCAAAAATAGAGAGATTATTTACATCACTTAAAAAAAGTGTTTCCTCAAACAAATGCACAAAATTCTCAACTGCATTTTTTTCTTCAACACTGATCCCAATACCATCAGGATATTTTATTTCAAATACAATTTTTTTGATTTTATCATTTGTGATGTTTGATTTAAAAAATTCGCTTTTTGGTCGATCAATTTTTAATAAATAACCATCTTTCAATTCCAATCTTGTAGAAGCTACTCTAATTTTTTCACACAAGACATAGACCCCCTGATAAAACCCATTGATACTTAATTCACAAAATTTTGTTCTAGGAGCATAATGTCCCATATTTTCAAAAAGGCGATAAGCCAAGACATTTCGCATTAAACTTTTATCGGCATAAGGACCATACAAAACCCAATGTTCGTGCATAGGAAGATTCATTAGGCTCACTTTTTTTGTTTGATTATCTTCGTCCAAAAACAAAAAACTATAGGATTTTTTCTTAAAACTTTGAGAAGTATTTCCCCTTATTTCTATCTGGATCTTTTCTTTACAAATAATTTCTCCTTCTTTTACTGAAAGTTCTGCTGAAAGTTTTGGTTCATCTTTAATCCCTTTTTTTGTATTTATACTTATCCAAGGGAGATTAGATTTTTTCAAACTTTTCTTTGGGCTTTTGTTGGGGTAATCGTTATTATTTTTTGACAAAAACAATTGTGTTTTCTCGTGATTTAACCTATAATATTTTTGGTTTTGGAATTGAATTAACAGCTTGTTTTCTCCAGATAAGATATTGTTTTTAAGAATTGAAGAGCCGATAAAATAATCAAAACAAAGGCTGTCAGAATAGATAAAAGAATCTTTTTTAGAAGACAAAAGCGTATCCATAAAAAAAGCTGAACTTCTATCTACTATTAAATTATCATTCAAATATAATTTAAAAAAAGCATTATTGTCCACCTGCAATAATCCTGATTTTAGGTTTTTAATATTTTTTTTACGGAATTGATATGCAATTTCAAGCCGATTACTTGTATCTGTGAAACTTTTTAAATCATGTAATTTTTTCACTAATTCTATTTCACCACCTCTTTTTTTTACTCGAATTTCTTTTAATTCTAATTCTTCATTTGGGCCACTGCAAGCAAATACAAGCAAACAAAGCAAAAGGTAAAAAAAGTTTTTCATTAGTTTAATAATTAATACTATCGGCTAAATGTTTGTTAATTTCTGTTTCTCCAAAAGGCAAGATACTATCAGAAATATTTGTTCCAATTTTCGCTTTAGAAAAACGATCAATATTTATTGCGGAATAGTTTTTGTAAAAAATATTATTATAGATATCCGCATGACCTCCTATAGAAGTTGTGTCTTTTCTATACAGAGAAATGCCTTTTACATTTTTATAAAATTTATTGTTTCTTAACACAGCAAATGAGCTGTCTTTTATAGCGACTCCCTCCTTATTTCCTATAATAGTATTATTTTTAATAAATATGTTAGAGGAATGTCCATATTGTTCTTTCCCTACCGAAATTCCCTTATCACTATTGTTTATTAAGGTATTGTTTCTAATCACTATATTATGGCAAGCATTCATATCAATTGCGTCATCTGGCGAGTTTTTTACTATACAATTTTCAATCAATCCCTCATCTACACAAATGAATTCTATTGCATCAGGAAGATTGATAAAGGTAGAATTTCGAACTATAGATTTTGAGAAATTTGTATTAATACCTTCTCCCGTACCTTTGCCATCCATTATAGAATTTTCAAACAAGAAAGAACCATAATGAGTCCAAATTATAGGATCCCTATTTGTTCCATATACAAGTTTTTTCTCCTTGATATTGATAGAGGAATTTTTAATACTCAAATTAGCAGATCCCGAATTGATTCTGCCTTCCAAAATATGGCTATAATGAAAATTTCCAATACCATCAAAAAAGTGAAAATAACCCCATTCTTTTGTTTTTTGTTTTGGACAAAAAACAATCGGCTCATCTTTTGTTCCTTTAGCTATGAGATTACCATGGACCAATATATTTACTCCAGTATCTATCTTAATTTTTACCCCTTTTTCAATAGTTAATTCCACTCCTTTTTTAATAGTTATAGTTTGATTTATAAGATAAGGACTGCCGGTTTTTTGTAAAGTAGTATTTTTAGAAATAGAGCTTGGGAGAATAGTACAATTCAATTTTTCAAATACATTTTTAGAATTAAAACCATCTACAAAAAACTCCCCATCAGTTGCCCTAACTTTCCAATAATATTTTCCTCTAGAGAGTTCTTCGCTAAATAAAAAAGAGGTGTTGCTTGTGGTTTTTGTAATTAGCTTAGTAGAGTCCTGAAACAAAAAATCAGAACTTATTGAAAGGATATAACTAATCGCCCTATCTCTTGAGCTTTTTGAGGGACTCCATTCAAATAAAATTTCATCACAAACTTTTTCCTCTATTCTTTTTACAGCAAAAGTACTTGGCCAAAGTACAAATTGTTCTTGTAATTTTTTATATCTATTCTCAAAAAAGCCTTTTTCTTTTTCCAAGAATTTTTTCCAATCTTTCAAATCAGAGATTTGATCAGTGATGTCTTTTTCAATTGAGTTTTCAAGCAGTACTTCAAGCTTATCAATTAAAGAGAATATTTGGGTTTTTTCACAAATAGTTTGTGAAATTTCTTTTAATCGCACTTTAATATCGTCTAAAATTTGAGTATTTAAAAAAGCCCTTTCAATTAATGGATTATCTGATTCCCACTCACTTGAAGTTCTATGATATTGATAAGGCATCCATTCATAATAAGAAAGGGTTTTGTCCATATCCCAAGGCAATAGCTCCCACTTTCCATTAGGTGAATGATATAAATAATAGTTATGATAGTAAGTGCTAGCATTTGCTAAATAAATGTTTAAGGCAAGCATATTGACAAATTGGGAGTAATTAAAATTCGATTTAATAAAATTGAAATACAAACTGTCTGAGATAGAATTGACATCTAAAATTAATTTTTTCAAATCATCACGATCTTCAGTTCTTCCGCTTTTCTTCTCCCAATCATTTTCAAGGTCATCAAAAATACTCATACAAGCGCCATCTTTTGTTGCCTTATACAAATTTCCTTTTTCTGACATTAAATTGTTTTTCAAAAATCTACTATCCATATTTTCAACCATTAAATACAAACCAAAAAAAGCACCATTAATATAAATATTTGCAAAATTAGAATGGTAACAATTTTGTCTAGAAGAACGAATAATTTGACTGCTCAAGTACTGCCGAATATAACTTTTGTCAGAGAATTCAGCATTAAAGTTCAGAGTTTTGGATGAACCATTTAATACAAATTTAACTTTCAATGACTTTTTTGCCTCTTTTCTAGAAGAGTCTCCTCTAATTCGCATTCGCGCCTTAATAGTGTCTCCTTTTACTACAATTTTTATGGGAATATAAATGTTATCTGTAAAGTTTTCATAAATATAAGTTAAGGAATCTTGATTGCAAATAATAAGATACTGTTCAAGAATGGGATCAAAATTGACATTAGTATTTTCTTTGTTTGTGCAGTTGGAGAAAAGAAAAATAGCAAATATCAAAGGAAAAATTGTCCAAAAAAAACCAGTATTTTCTTTAAAAGAAGCTCGCATTTATTTTGAGGATAAAATTACTATTTTTACCGAAATGAAATGTAAATAAGTGAGCAGAAAAAAAGTAATACTAATATGGCTAACGATCTTCTCTCCTTTTATAGGAGTATTTTTGGTTATATGCCTAACTTCAATAGGGGGTTTCGGCCCCCTTCCCACTTTTGAGCAGTTAGAAAGCCCTAAAAATAAGTTAGCTACCGAAATAATTTCAGAAGATGGAGTATTGTTGGGAAAGTATTTTCTTGAAAATAGAAGTAACATCAAGTATCATGAATTACCCCAAAATTTAATAAACGCGCTAATATCTACTGAAGATATCAGATATATGAGTCATTCTGGAATTGATGTCAGATCATTAGCAAGAGCCATTTTTGGCTTAATTTCTGGAGGGGAAAGCTCTGGAGGTGGAAGCACAATTACTCAGCAGTTAGCTAAAATGCTTTTTACTGAAAAACCATCTTCGGGCCTACAAAGAGTTATGCAAAAATTTAAAGAATGGATTATTGCTATTCGATTAGAAAGGCAATATACAAAAGATGAAATTTTAGCCATGTATCTTAATCGATATGATTGGGTAAATAATGCGGTTGGAATAAAATCGGCAGCACAAGTTTATTTTAACAAAAAACCAGAAGAACTTATAGTTGAAGAATCAGCAATGCTTGTTGGAATGCTTAAAAACTCTGCTCTTTATAATCCAAATAGAAGAATTGAGCTTACTACAGAAAGAAGAAATGTAGTCCTATCTCAAATGAAAAAATATGAATTTATATCAGACTCATTATTTGACAGTTTGAAAAATCAACCCATAGTTTTAGACTTTAAAAGAGCCAGCCATAATGAAGGATTGGCGCCTTATTTTAGAGAGCATTTAAGAGGGGAATTAAAAAAATGGTGCGCCTTACATTTGAAGCCAGACGGATTGCCTTATAATCTATACACAGATGGACTAAAAATTCATACTACTATCAATTCAAGGATGCAACAATTTGCAGAAGAAGGAATGACAACTCATATTTCTGCTTTACAAAAAGATTTTTACAGGCACTGGAAAGGATATAGCAAAGCTCCTTTTCCAAAAGATTTTGAGCCGGAACAGATAGATGAAATTATCGATCAAGCGATGAGGCGATCGGAAAGATATAGGAAGCTTAAAAAAGGGAAAAAATCGGAAAGCGAGATAAAGAATGTTTTTAAAATAAAAGTTCCTATGACTATTTTTTCTTGGGAAGGAGAGATTGACACTATCTTATCTCCAAGAGACTCAATCAAATACAATAAGTTTTTTATTCACTCAGGAATGATGAGCATGGATCCAAAAACAGGATTTGTAAAGGCATATGTTGGAGGAATTAACCATCGCCATTTTAAGTACGATCATGTAAAAGTAGGCAAGAGGCAAGTGGGCTCTACTTTCAAGCCTTTTTTATATTCTTTAGCCATGCAAGAAGGTTATTCGCCATGTTATGAAGTCCCAAATGTACCAGTAGTTTTCGATAAAGAAAAGTGGGGACTACCAGAAAAAGATTGGATTCCGGAAAACTCGGATGATAAATATGAGGGGGAATTACTAACTTTAAAATTTGGAATGGCAAATTCAATTAATACTGTTACTGCCTACATAATGAAGCAATTCGGGCCTCATGCTGTAGTTGATTTGGCCAAAAAAATTGGAATACAATCCAAAATTTTAGCTGTTCCTTCACTTTGTCTAGGCACTTTTGATTTGTCGGTATATGAGATGGTAGGAGCTTATTCTACATTTGTAAATAATGGCGTTTGGACAGAGCCAATTTTTATCACAAAAATAACCGATAAACATGGAGTTGTTTTAGAAGAATTCAAGCCAAAAACCACAGAGGCAATGAGTAAAAAAACCGCTAATTTGATGGTGAGAATGTTGCAAGGAGTGGTTGACGGAGTCTATAATAAAAATGCAAATACCACTATGGGAACTGGAGTTCGTTTGCGATTTAAATATCAGTTCAAAAATGAAATGGGTGGAAAAACTGGAACTACTCAAAACAATTCGGATGGTTGGTTTATGGGCATAACACCAAATTTGGTAACTGGCGTATGGAGTGGTTGCGACGATAGAAGTGTGCGTTTTAGGGACACACATTACGGACAAGGAGCAAATATGGCATTACCCGTTTTTGCAGAATATATGCAAAGGGTTTATGCAGACACATTAGAATCAGGAATTTTTCCAATCGGCTTTAATATACCGAAAGCTGTAGACGTGAGAATGGATTGTGGGGAGCTTTTTGAAACGGAAAGGAATAATTTTGAAGACGAAGAATTATGATAAATAAAAGAGTAAAAACTATTGACGAGGCAATTGCTGGAGTAGAAAGCAATATGACCTTTATGGTTGGAGGATTTGGGCTTTCTGGTATACCTGAGAATTGTATAGCAGCATTAGCAAAAAAAGATACTTTTGAGCTGACCTGTATTTCTAATAATGCAGGAATTGATAATTTTGGATTAGGGCTTTTGCTCCAAAGAAAACAAATCAAAAAGATGATCTCATCTTATGTAGGGGAGAATGCGGAATTTGAAAGACAAATGCTGTCAGGAGAATTAGAGGTTGATTTAATTCCTCAGGGATCTTTAGCAGAAAGATGTAGAGCAGGAGGTGCTGGAATTCCTGCATTTTTCACTCCTGCTGGGTATGGTACAGAAGTTGCAGAAGGGAAAGAAGTTCGTGAATACAATGGGAAACCCCATATTTTAGAATTGGCACTTACTGCTGACTTTGCATTTGTAAAAGCATGGAAAGGAGATGTTGCAGGAAACTTGATTTTTAAAGGAACAGCACGAAACTTTAATCCGCTTATGGCAATGGCAGGGAAAATTACAGTAGCCGAGGTGGAGGAGTTAGTGCCAGTAGGAGAGTTAGATCCTAACCAAATACATACTCCAGGAATTTTTGTGCAAAGAATTCTGCAAGGAGAAAAATATGAAAAGAGAATAGAACAAAGAACCGTAAGAACAAGAGAGTAATGGCTTTAGATAAAAACCAAATAGCACAAAGGATTGCTCAGGAGCTAGAGCATAATATGTATGTTAATTTAGGAATAGGAATTCCGACACTAGTTGCTAATTATATTCCCAAAGGAATTGATATTGAATTCCAATCAGAAAATGGAGTTTTAGGAATGGGGCCCTTCCCTTTTGAAGGAGAGGAAGACCCGGACATGATAAATGCAGGGAAACAAACTATTACAACTTTGCCAGGAGCAGTGCTTTTTGATTCCGCAACCTCTTTTGCTATGATAAGAGGCAGGCATGTTCAACTTACGGTTTTGGGTGCTATGGAGGTTGCTGAAAATGGAGATATTGCTAATTGGAAAATACCAGGTAAAATGGTAAAAGGCATGGGAGGGGCTATGGATTTAGTTGCTTCTGCTGAAAATATTATTGTAGCCATGATGCATACCAACCGTGCAGGAGAAAGCAAAATTTTAAAAAAATGCACTTTACCTATTACAGGGGTAAATTGTATAAAAAAGGTAGTAACTAATTTAGCTGTTTTGGAAGTTTCCAAAGAGGGGTTTAAATTATTAGAAAGAGCTCCAGGGGTAAGTGTGGAGGAAATTAAAAATTCAACTGAGGCAGGCTTAATTATAGAGGGAGGGGTTCCTGAGATGCAACTTTGAGGCTGCTTCTAGTCATTGCTTCCTAAAAAGTAAATTTTAGCTAACAGTTATTCCCTTGCTTTCTAAATGCCTTTTAATATCTTCTAAGTTTCCTTTAGGAATAGCAGTAATTAATTTTTTAGTGTATTTTGTTCCTGGATTATTGTAAATTTGATCAGCATCGCCCATTTCTTCAATTTTTCCTTCTTGCATCACCACCATTCGATCGCTCATATATTTTACAACCGATAAATCATGAGAAATAAATATATAAGTAAGTCCAAATTCTTCTTTTAGTTCGTTAAGCAGGTTTAATACCTGTGCTTGTACAGAGACATCTAGCGCAGAAACAGACTCATCACAGATAATAAATTTTGGATTTACAGCTAGCGCTCTGGCAATACCAATTCTTTGCCTTTGGCCTCCAGAAAATTCGTGGGGGTATCGATAAAAATGAGTAGGATCTAAACTTACACGAGCCAATAATTCTTCCACTTTCTTCTTTCTCAGCTCATCATTTTCTAAAATTTTATGAACTTGCATAGGCTCCATTATAGCATTTCCAATGGTCATTCTTGGGTTTAATGAAGAGTAAGGGTCTTGGAAAATAATTTGCACTTCTTTACGGAAAGTCCTCAGCTCATCTACAGTCATTTTTGTAATATCATTTCCTTTATAAATCATCTCCCCTTCGGTAGGCTCCTCTAATCTTAGAATAGTCCTTCCAATAGTTGTTTTCCCACAGCCACTTTCTCCCACAAGACCCAGTGTTTCGCCAGGGAACACATCAAAGTTAACCCCATCTACTGCCTTTACATGTCCCGTAACCCCACCAAAAAAGCCATTTTTTATTGGGAAATAGGTTTTTAAATTTTTGATTTTCAAAATCGGTTCTTTTGCAAATAATTTTTCTTGTTTATTTTTTCTTTCACTATCTGGTATTGTCAAATTTTTAGTGAATTCTTCTACAGAAATCTTATTATCAACAACTTCTCCATTTTCATTCTCTTGCATAAAATCAGAAACCGTTGGCAAAAAAGTATAGCGTTTATCAAGTGGAGGCCTACAAGCTAACAATCCTTTAGTGTAGGGGTGTTGAGGCTTAGTAAAAATATCCCAAACATTTCCTTGTTCTACAATTTTTCCTTTATACATTACCACAACTTTATCTGCTAATTCTGCAATTACACCCAAATCATGCGTAATAAACAGAATTCCCATATTTCTTTCTCGTTGTAGTTTTTGCATCAGCTCTAAAATAGTTTTCTGAACGGTTACGTCTAGTGCAGTAGTAGGTTCATCTGCAATAAGTATAGCTGGTTGGCAACTCATTGCCATTGCAATCATCACTCTTTGTTTTTGTCCTCCAGAAATTTGATGAGGGTAGGTGCTAAATATTCTCTCAGGAGTTGGTAGTTGCACTTCTTCAAAAAGCTTGATGGTAAGCACTTTTGCAGCTACTTTGTCTAATTCTTGATGTAACATAATTGCTTCCATCACTTGATCTCCACAAGTAAAAACAGGATTTAAAGAGGTCATAGGCTCTTGGAAAATCATTGCAATATCATTTCCTCTGAACTTACGCATTTCTTCTTCCGATATTTTTAGTAAATCAGTGGTGCTTTCATTATCTTTATGAAAGATAATTTCACCGCTACTAATAATTCCTGGGGGACTAGGAATTAATCGCATAGAAGAAAGAGCCGTAACTGATTTTCCAGAGCCAGATTCTCCAACTATACCAATTGTTTCTCCTTTATTCAGGGAAAAACTCACTCCATTTACGGCTTTAACGGTAGTTCCCTCAGTATGAAACTCTGTTACTAAGCTTTTAAATTCTAATAATGTATTTCCCATTTTTTATTCTTTTTTTTGTGCCGTTAAAAATAAAGCTTTTTATACAAACTTTATGTTTTTTGTTTTGATTTGTTCTAATTTCAAGGGTACATTTCAAGCGCAGCATCGATAAAGGAATAAAAATCATCATGATGACCATCTTCTAGATAATTTCCAAAATTTCTTCCTAAACGAACCACAATCATATTTTTTTCAGGAATACAAATTACATATTGCCCCAATAAACCTCTTGCATAAAAAATAGACAATCCTTGTCTTTCTGCTAACCAAAATTGATAGCCATAATTAACATTTTTATTTCCATTTTCATCTAGTAAATCTGCAATTGAAGTTGCTTCTTTTACATAAGAACTATCTAAAATTTGTACTCCATTCCAATTTCCATTATGCATATATAATTTTCCTAACCTTGCAAAATCTCTTGTATTAGGTTAGTTGCTCAATACCACATGCTTTTTTTATCTTTTAAAACATAAATAGCATCCTAGCAAGGCAAGAATGGCTTAGCTTTATACAAAAGGTA
>Ga0163108_10000545_pt1 | contig 28071 bp, 29 predicted proteins | sample Fk1155metaG_FD_109644 | JGI IMG/M metagenome (GOLD analysis project Ga0163108, IMG submission 109644) | Marine microbial communities from the Central Pacific Ocean - Fk160115 155m metaG | ecosystem: Environmental > Aquatic > Marine > Oceanic > Photic zone | place: The Central Pacific Ocean...
TGTAGAAATTATTTTAGTGCCGTGTAATACACAGCTTACTCTTTTAGATTCAATTATGTGTTTTGGAGATAATAATGCAAGAATTCAGGTTGATGTTACGGGAGCTGCATCCGGGCCATATACATATGTGTTGTATTCCACCCCATTTTCTCCTATAAATGCAATTGGCCCTACTTTAGCGGATTCAGCAATTTTTGTTCCTCTGCTTCCGGCAACGTATTTTGTAATGGTTTACGATTCTTCTTATGGAGCGTACTGTTCTACAGACACCATAGTTGTAACTGAACCACCACCTTTGAATTCTTACGTTTCTATTGATTCCGCCTCAAATCCTTGGACCCCGGACGGAAATTTAGTTGTTGATTCAGTAACTGGAGGGACACCTAATTATACCTATCAGTGGTTTGATGCTTTTTCTAACCTGATATCTATTAATCCTTTTGTCAATAATGTTTCTTCTGGCTGGTATCAATTATTAGTTACAGATACTAATGGCTGTACAGATGTTGGAAATTATTATATTCCTGTTGGTATTTCATGTGATTCTTTAAATATTGATACAATACAAGTGAACGATGTCCTTTGTAATGGTGATAGTACAGGTTCTGCAATAGTTTTTCTTGATTCAATTGGTGTATACTCAATACCGCCATTTACATATGTGTGGTTGAATTTCCAGAACGATACCATGCGAGTAGATAATAACATGATGGGAAATGGATTTTATGGTAGTTTGCCAGCTGGTGGTTATGCGGTTTCTATCACTGATGCAAATGGGTGTATTCTTGATATGGGCTTTACTATTAAACAAAATCCACAGATTATATTCGATTTAGGACCAGATACTATTATACCATGTGGGGATTCTATTTTACTTAGTTCAGGAACAATAAGTGGAGGAGGAAGTATTATTGACACCTCTTTGTTTGGTACTTACACCATGTTTATCGATAGTGTGACTGACACATCTCCTTTTATTATAACGACTGACACTACGGCTAATAATATCAATTATTTACTTGTAGTTTCCGGAACTTATATGCATGATGATAGCACATTCTACAATCTGGATGCTGCTTATGATTATTCTGATACTACTCAAATTATGCATTGGGGTTGGAATGGAGCAACCAATATTCGTCCTAATCCTGATATTTACTCACCTATTCATACTTATAATTATCCTTTTTCTGGAAATGGATTACCTCAAAACTTTAGTTTTACGGACTCTTCTTATACTGGAGTTCTGTTTTTCCAAATTTATGAAATAAGAGATACTAGTATTTATACCCATCTTTGGCAACCAACAGGAAGCACTACAGATAGTACATGGGCATATCCTGGAGTGACACCAACTGATTATATACTAACAGTTACGGATGTAGTAGGTTGTTCTGCTTCTGATACGGTAAATGTTTCTTGGGATTTATATATTTTGAATATTGATTCCATAGCAACTACAAATATTGCTTGTTATGGTGATAGTACTGGAGAAATAAATGTATTTGTAGATTCTTCATCCGGCTTCTCTCCTTATATTGTGAATTTTTCATCCAACTCTGGCAGTTCTCTTCAGCAATTTGTGGATAGTGCATTTATAGGATTAACTGTAGATACTTTTACAATTTATTTACAAGATAGTATTGGTTGTCTGTCAAATGATTCTGTTATTATTTTAACACAGCCTTCTGCAGAAGTTTCAACAATTTCAACTGATACTGCTTTTACTTGTTATTTAGATAGTATTGGGCAAGGATTTATTTTAGCTCAAGGCGGGACTCCTTATACAGTTGGAGATTCTTATACTTATAGTTGGGAAGATGTTAGCGGAGTAATTTGGAGTACTAATGATACTGTTACTAGTTTACCTGCTGGAACTTATACCATAACAACAATCGATAGTTTAGGGTGTTTAGTAATAGATACTATGGAAGTATTTGAGCCAAATAATTTTATTATTATAGATTCATTAGATGTAGATTCTGTTCTTTGTAAATATGATTCTACAGCAAGTATCTCAGCATCATTCTCTGGAGGTTTTGCTCCTTATTCTGTAATATTGATGTTAGGTACAGATACAATGCATACCCAAGGCGGAGTTGATTCTGCTGTAACTATTACAGGATTACCGTATGGTTATTATGATTTATTGGTTTACGATTCAATTAGTTGTATAAAATCTTTTTCTGTATATATACATGAGCCTCAAGATACGCTTTCTAGCTCCATTCATAAGTTAGTGGATGTTTCTTGTTGGGGTGATTCTACAGGACAAGCTATAGTTACAGTAATTGGTGGTCAATTCCCTTATACGCACCTTTGGTCTAATGGAGAAACAAATGCTCTAAATGCAACTTTAAATGCTGGCTGGCATTATGTTATCTCAACAGATGTAAATGGATGTACTATTTCTGATAGCATTGAAGTATATCATATTAACCCACTTATTCAAGGATCAATTAATATTATTCAGAATGTATCCTGTTTTAATGGATGTGATGGAATTTCGAGCATAACATCTGTTGGTGGAGTGTTGCCACATAACTATAGTTGGAGTAATGGACCAACTGGTACGCTTCAGCCAGATACTGCTTTCAATCTTTGTTATGGAAGTTATTATGTAATAATTGAAGATGCAGTTGGTTGTAGGGTCTTGGATAGTGTATTTATTTCTCAGCCAGATGAATTAGAAGCACAAGCAGTTTATGTGGCTCATGTAACATGTTATGGTTTTGATAATGGTATAGCTCATGCAACAGGAACCGGAGGAACTGTTCCTTATTCATTTGTTTGGGATAGCATTAATGGACAGGCAGGAGATTCTGCTTTTAATCTTACACCTGGTGTACATACTGTATTTCTTACAGACGATAAAGGATGTACTACTTCTGATACTGTAATGATTACTCAGCCAGAATTATTGGAAGTTGAAATAATTGATAGTTTAACTATATTGCCTTATTGTACTGGTGTTGCAACTGGATCGCTAACCGCAACAACTTGGGGAGGCACAGAGGCATACAATTATTCATGGTCTTTAATTGGAGGCTCAGGTGCACCACTTAATCAGTTTGATTCTGTAGCTACAAATCTTTTAGCAGGTATTTATTCTGTTATTGTAATGGATGAAAGAAATTGTATTGCTTCTGATACTATGGATATTGATACCATCACAAATACTATGGATGGCTATGTAACAAGTGATAGTGTTTCTTGTTTTGGGGCTAATGATGGAGCAGCTCAAGCTGTTGTTTGGGGAGCCCATGCTCCTTACACTTACCAATGGTATGGCCCTAATTCTTATTCCAACACTAGTCAAGCAATTAATAATTTACTTTTTGGAACTTATTCCGTAATAATAAATGATACTAACAATTGTGAGATTACAAGATTTACAGATGTAAAACAGCCAGACCGGTTAGAATATACTACTTATCATGTAATAGATGAGACTTGTGCGGGAAGTTGTGATGGACAGGTGTATATTAATATTACAGGTGGAACAGGCCCTTTCCGTTATGAGTGGACCAATACCAATGGGAATTCAATATTGTTTGCTAATAATCAATCAGTAATCAATGATTCTATTATTCCTGATTTGTGTTCTGCCGAGTATGACTTTTATATTACTGATACCAATGATTGTCAGGGCTATGTGGTTTGGGGTGGAAGGTGGCAAGAAGTTATTTCTCCGATTGTTACAGTGGGAGCTATTGTAGATGATCCAAATAGTTTAGTGCATTCCAATTGTTTTAATATTCCAAATGGAAGAGCTTCAGTACTAAATCCGAATCCACTTTTTTCTTATACTTGGCAAAATATTCAAACAATTGGAACTGCTGTTGATTCAGGAACTACAGCCAATAATTTAGCAGGAGGCACTTATTATTTACTTGCTTATTATGGTGATTCGGCTGGTTATTATCTCGATTATTTGGGATGTACTGATACTTCAGCTCCTTTCACTATTAATCAACCATTACAAATTACTCCACAATATCAACTAGATAATGTAAGTTGTTTTGACGATAATGATGGTAGTATTGCTATTACAAATATTTTTGGAGGATTGGGTAATTTCTCTGCTGGGCATTTCGATATATTATGGAATCCGAATATGAGTACAAACAATAGTATAAATAATTTGATTGCAGGAACTTATACTGTAAGTATTACTGATACTGCTGGTTGTGAGATTGTAGATACTGTGGAAGTAAACGAACCAGATCCGCTTACAACTGATGTTATTGTTACAGATGTGCTTTGTAATGGAGATGCAACAGGAACTGCTGTCGTAAATTCAGCTGGAGGAACATCACCTTACAACGAAAACTGGAATGGTGAAAATCCTAATGCTTTATCTGTTGGAATTTATCCTGTTACAATTACGGATTCGAATGGCTGTACAACAACTGATACTGCTATTGTCAATCAGCCTTTAACTATTTTAACACAAGCAATTGTATCTTCGGATTATAGTGGTGCAGATATTTCTTGTAATGGAATGAGTGATGGTGAGGCATCTGTAAGTTTAGCTGGTGGAGGTTTTGGTAATTTAACTTATGATTGGCAACCTGGCGGACAGACAACTCCTATAGCAACAAATCTTTCTGCAGGTAATTATACGGTTACTGTTACAGATGATAATGGTTGTGATGAAAGCGCTACTGTAACTCTAACTGATCCGGCAGTACTTATGGCCAATATTAGTTTTGACGAAACCATTAGCTGTTATAATGCTTGTGATGGTTGGGCAGAATCTTCTCCAACTGGAGGTACTGTAATTAGTGTGAGCAATTACCAATATACTTGGACTAATGCAAGTGGAGCTACTATTTCAGGGCAAAGCAGAATGGAAGATTTATGTTCTGGAAATACTTTTACTGTTTTAGTGGAAGATGCAAATGGATGTACTGCAACTGCAACCACTCCACTATTTACCCAGCCAGTTCAAATTATAGCAGACATTATAGCTTCCGATACTGGAGCTGCTCATCCACCATTTGATGTTCTATTTACAAGCAATACTATGCCAGTATCAACATATAACTATATTTATAATATTGACGTAGATGGAGTATCGGTTCAAGGCGGTATTGATAATAACAACCCTTTCTTGGTTACTTTTACAAATCCTGGAGCAAATATTGTTACTTTCTTAGTGGAAGATCAATCCAATCCTGGATGTTATGATACACTTACAATAACAATTCATATACAAGGAGTCGATGTGCCAAATGTATTCACGCCAAATGGTGATGGAGTAAATGATTTCTTTATAGTTGACAATCATGGTATGGAAACGCTTAATATGCTAATATTTAATCGTTGGGGAGCTAAGGTGTATGAGTGGAACACTTCACAAACTGCTTGGGATGGAACCGGTTTAGATGGAGAGGAAGTGACAGATGGTGTTTACTATTATTTACTTACTGCTAAAGGTGAAGATGGACGTCCTTATGAAGAAAGAGGAGCAGTTACTTTAATAAGGTAAAAATGATAAGATATTAACAAAAAGCCTCAATTATATGGTTGGGGCTTTTTTATTTTTACGTGAATAAGATTGAATCTTTAGGGTTTGAAAGATAGGTGCTTTTGGCCTTATATTTGTAAAAAAATGAAATATGATAAAACGCTTTACTTTTGTTTTAATTTTTCTTTTCTCAATTGTGGTAAATGCACAAATTATTTTAACGCAAGACACTATCATTTGTGGTACTCAAAATTTAACGCTCCAAGCTTTTTCAGGAGGGTCTAATGGAAATTCATTATTTTTAACAGATGATACTCATAGTCCAATTGTAAATATTGGTTTTCCTTTCACATTTTATGGAACTGCTTATACTGATTTATTGATTTCTACAAATGGTTATATAACTTTTGATTTATCAAATGCTGGCTTGTATTCCCCATGGACTAATAATACTCCAATTCCAAATCCAGGACAGATACCAGAGAATGCGATTATGGCACCTTGGCATGATATTGATCCATCTGTTGGGGGGGTAATATATGAAGGAGTAAATGGGGTTGCTCCAAATAGAGTATATGTAGTAACCTGGTGTTCTGTACCAATGTTTTCATGTAATAGTATGCTCAATACTCAGCAAATTAAATTGTATGAGGGATCTAATAAGATTGAAATGTTTTTGCAGGATAAACCACTTTGTTTGACTTGGGCTGGCGGTACTGCTATACAAGGAACTGTAGATGCTACGAGTACTAATTTTGATATAGTTACTGATCCTACATTCTTATTACCAAGGAACTGGCCACTAACTTGGACAGCAACCAATGAGGGTTGGGAATTTATTCCAAACGGACCAACTGCTTATACTATTAATTCTATCCCTTTTCAACCTATAGTTGCAGGTACTATTAATTGGTTTGATAATAATTGGAACCAAATTGGCACAGGAGATTCCATTACTGTTTCTCCAACAACAACTACAACTTATTATGCGAGTATTAATAGATGCGATAGCGGAGGCACAGTAATTGATTCCATTACCATTACATTTGCTTCAAATATAACTTCTCAGCTAACCTCTAGCGATGCAAGTTGTTTTGGAAATGACGCAACTCTTACTGTTTCTCCAGACTTGAGTACCACTTCTCCTCCTTGGAATATTCAACTAATGGATGACAATGGAAATATCATTCTAGTTCAAAATAATGTTTGGAGTAATCATACCTTTACAGGATTATACCCAGGGACTTACTCGGTTCATGTGGTAGAACCTATAACAGGATGCTCAGGATTAAGTTCACTAGCTGTGAAACAAGTGCATATCGATTTATCACTTAATGCATTCTCGCAAAACATTAGTTGTTTTGAAGGGAATGATGGTTATATTTCTGTTTATGCTGACAGCGGCTATCCGCCTTATCAATATTTTATTGATGGTGTATTAAACATGAGTCCTCCACCATACGATACTGTTTTTTTCAATAATCTTTCTGCTGGAACTTATGTTTTGTCCGTAATGGATACTGTAAATTGTTTGATACGAGATACAGTTAGAATCACTGATCCAAATTATCCTTTGCAAGCTTTGGCGGCAAGTAAAACTACCACTTGCTATGGACAAGATCAGGGTACTGCTGTAGTACAAGGAGCCGGAGGAACGTCACCATATTCTTATAATTGGTATAATTCAGGGCAAGTTTCATTCTCTTTTAACGATTCTGTTTATGGGCTTTTTGCAGGCACTTATTATGCAGAAGTTACCGATGCCAATGGTTGTGATACTTTTGCAACTATAAATGTGATACAACCGCAAACTCCTCTTACTGCTTCAATTCAAATAATGGATGTGGCATGTAAGGGAGATAGCACTGGGTATATTGTTTCTACAGCTGGTGGAAGTTATGCCCCTTATTCTTACTATTGGCTAAGTGGTCCCGATACTTTGCAATCGGCATCTCATCCAGTTAATATTACACGAGATAGCTTAAATAATCTTCCTACAGGAAGTTATGAGTTACATATATATGATGCTTGGGGATGTTTTGAGAGTTATTCCAATGTGGTGAGTGAACCGACTAATCCGCTTGCATCTACTTTAAATAAAATACAAGATGTAGATTGTTTCGGCGATAGTACGGGCAGTGTACAACTTATTGTAAACGGGGGGATTCCTAATTATACTTATTTGTGGGGCAATGGAGAAACTACAATTGTAGCAACCAATTTGAATGCTGGCTTACATACTGTTTGGATAACTGATAATTGGGGTTGTGTTATAGAAGATACTATTAGTATAAATGAAAATTCACTAATTGAAGATAGCATAACTATTATTCAAAATGTGAGTTGTTATGGTGGTTCTGATGGAGCGGTTGTTATTACTTCTTTTGGAGGTGTAGGATCTCATTCATATGATTGGAGTAATAACCATATTAGCACATCTCAACCTGACACCAATTCAGGACTCTTATTTGGTTCTTACTATGTACTTATTGAAGACCAATTGGGATGTAGAGTAGTGGATAGTATATTTATTTCTGAGCCGGATGTTTTGGAAACAGAAGCAAGTAGAGTAGCTCATATTACCTGCTTTGGCTTTGATAACGGAATTGCAACTGCAATAGCAATTGGTGGAACAACTCCTTATACTTTTGCTTGGGATAGTACTAATGGTCAATCAGGAGATACTGTTTTTTATCTTACTCCTGGTATTCATACAGTTTTTGTAATCGATGCAAAAGGCTGTATTGCTTCTGATACGGTTATTATTACTCAGCCAAATCAGATCATTGTAAATATTATTGATAGCTTAACTATTCATCCTTATTGTACTGGTGTGATCTCAGCAGAACTTACGGCTGTTGCAAGTGGCGGAACGCCAGGGTATAGTTACCTTTGGGATGATAACGCTACAATACCTCAAACTACAGCAACTGCCACTGGACTTGCGGCAGGTATTTATACCATTACAGTTACCGATAGTAGAGGCTGTATAGCAACTGATACTACTGATATCAGTACTTATACTAACTCAATGGATGCCAAAATTGACACACAACTTTTTGCAGGGAATGTAAATGTAAGCTGCTTTGGAGCTAATGATGGAATTGCAATTGTTTCTGCTTGGGGAGCACATGCACCCTATACTTATCAGTGGTTTGGTCCAAACAATTATACCGCTACTAATGATTCTATTGACAACTTATTTGCGGGTGCATATTCTGTAAATATTGAGGATACAAATGGCTGTTTGATCAACAGATATATTAACTTGACTGAACCAGATTTATTACAATTTACTTCGTACTTGTCAACAAATGAAACATGCCTGGGAGCTTGTAATGGAACGATTACTCTTGAAATCTTAGGAGGAACTTTTCCTTACTTTGGGATTGCAACTAATACTAGTACAGCCAATGTAATAACTTCCCAAATCTTAAGTGACACTATTACTTTTCCAGAAATTTGTTCAGGTATTTACACTATTACTTTAATAGATACTAATAATTGCCAAAGCACTTTAATTCAAGGCGGTAACAATCAACAAATTATTGGAACTAGTATTTCTACTTATGCTATTATTGACGCGACAACTATTCAGGATTTAATTTGTTATGGCGTGCCTACTGGAGAGTTAAGCGTACAAAACCCTATGTCTGCTCCTAACTATACTTATAGTTGGGAAGATCTTTTAGGAAATGTGGTTAGTACCGATACTATAGCTGATAGTTTATCCGCACAAACTTATGTGCTTTTAGCCCATTATTCGGATTCCAATGGCACTTATGCTGGCTGTACAACTACTGATACGATAACCATCGCTCAAACTGATGAAATAATGATAAATGCAACTGTAAATGATGTGCTTTGCAATGGGCAAAGTAGTGGTAGCATAACAACAGCAGCAACTGGCGGAACACCAAATTACATCTACTTATGGTCTCCTAATGGACAAGTTACTTCTAATATAAATAACCTAATTTCTGGTATCTATTCAGTGGATATTACAGACAATAATAACTGTTACAAAACCGACACTTTTACTATTGATGAACCAACTACAATTGTAGTTAGCATAACACAAAATGGGAATCAATTAGTAAGTACAGTAAGTGGAGGAACACCAAACTATTCTTACCAATGGAGTAGCGGACAAACTAATCATAATATTATTGCAAATAATCCTGGAGCTTACACCTTAACTATTACTGATGCTAATGGTTGTGTTCAGTCTTCCAACACCATTGTGATTACTTCGGTTATAGAAACTGAGTTGGAACAATTTTCTCTTTATCCAAACCCATTTAAGCAAGAGACGCTTTTAGAGTTTGACGCTTTGAAGGATGTGATTTCTGTAAAGATATTAGATGTTTGTGGAAACACCTTGGAAGCATACGATTTAAAAAATACCGAGCAATTCACTATTAAAAAAGGAGCTAAAGCTTCTGGGATATACTTCTTGGAAGTAAAAGTGGATGGCGAAACTTATCACAAACGATTAGTTATTCAATAATGATTCGTTTTTCAACTGTTCCATCATCATAGATGTAAAACAAAGTAGTATTGACTGTTGGCTTTTGGGAGACACCTAATACATTTGCAATTTTATGTAATGTTTTAGTGTTATCATTTAGCAGATCATCTAAAGCTGATGGTAAAAAAGTTACATTATAGTATGCAGTATCAGAGACACATCCATTTGCATCTGTAATTAATACCCAATAGTTGCCATTTGCCTGTGGAGTTATTGTTTGTGTTATTTCACCCGTATTCCAAGAAAAGGAATAAGGAGTTGATCCTCCAAAAACAGATGCATCAAGGAATTGACTGGCTTGATTAATTTGTGCTTGAGGATTATTAGATGTTTCCGTAAGAAAATGAACTCTTCCAGCTGTATGTAATCCATTATCAAAATATTGACCATTTGCTGGTGACCCAAGACAAAGTGCATATTGAACAGCAGCTCTTTGGATTTCTGTTGAATCCCCATTAATAAATAATTTATTTACACCTGACAGATATGAATTATACATATTCCAACTGCTTACTCCTGTAATTGGATCTACTGTTGCTGCGGAGTCATTCTTTGCCCCTACTATAGCGTAATAGCCACCAGAATCTATCTGAGCGTTACATGTAGTCCATTCCCAAGGAGTGTTAATTGTAGAAAATAATACTGTGTGAGGATTAGTAAATCCGGATATAAGTGGAGGGCCTGGAATAAATTGTATAATTTCTATCGATTGATTCGTTGCATTAACTCCTTGAGCATTTCCATCACCTGCCTTAACACTAATTATCTTAAATGAAGATTTTGCTTGAAACCATAATCCTCTAGTTCTATTATAAGTATAATCGTATGCATGAGGACCACATAGAACACTGTCGCTTGAAAAACATGGCGATATTATTTGACCATAACTTAAAAAAGGAACCAATCCTAAAATCAATAATAGTTTTCTCATAATTTTATTTTTAATAGATTATATTTTACAACGATAATACTAATCTTCTAGAAAATGAATTTTAAATAAAGATTTAGAAGGTGCATAAGTTAATCTTTATTTCTGAATCATACTTCTCGCAATCTCTAATATTCTATCGTCATCAATCTGTACATAGCCGCCATTTCTACCTCTTTCGATATGTATTCCAGCACTTGTTCCCTCTCCTTCTTTGTAATGTGTTCCTCCAAAATAATTTCTTACTGTATCTTCCTCAATATTTAGTTTTTCTGCAATCTTTTTCATACTTCCATCTGGCAGTTTGTCTTTTATTTTTCTGAGTTCATTGAATGTAATAATCATAGTTTTTGGGTTTTTTAAGTTGCCGATAAATCTAAAACATTTTTTTTCACTTTTCAAGTTTTTTTTGATATTTTTTTATTCTTCATGTGAGTCAATATAATTTATACAAACTAAAAATAAAAGTTTATTAATTTTGAGATTAATAAATATTGTCTATTTTTATTGGCGCAAAACAAGACACACAAAATAACTCAAATAAATATTACGACTATGAAAGTATTTCAAGCAAACGAAATTAAGAACTTAGTGCTTATTGGCAGCACAAAGTCAGGAAAAACTACCCTAGCTGAAACAATGATGTTTGAAGGAGGGGTGATTGAGAGAAGAGGAACAGTGGAAGAAAAAAATACTATTTCTGATTATCATGAAATAGAACACGATAGAGGAAATTCTGTTTATGCTACCTCACTTCACACAGAATGGAGAGGCACGAAACTTAATATTATTGATACCCCTGGATTTGACGATTTTATTGGAGAAGTGGTTTCTTCCATTCGAGTTGCTGATACTTGCATTATGCTTATCAATGCTAAAAATGGAGTAGAAGTTGGTACAGAATTACATTGGAATCATATTCAGCATTATAATAAACCAATGCTTTTAGCTGTCAATGCACTAGATCATTCCAGGGCTGATTTTGACACTTCGGTTACAAGAATGAAAGAAAGTTTCGGTAATGCAGTTACTATTATGCAATATCCGGTAAATCAGGGAGATGGTTTTAACAAGATTATTGACTTACTTAAAATGGTGATGTACGAATTCCCTGAGGGTGGTGGAAAACCAGCAAAGAATCCAATTCCAGAAGATGAAAAACAAAAAGCAGAAAAACTTCACAATGAATTAGTAGAAAAGGCTGCTGAAAATGATGATGAACTTATGGAACTTTATTTTGATAAAGGAGAATTAGATGAAGACGAAATGCGTAAAGGCCTCAGAATAGGCATGATGCAGAATGATGTATATCCTGTTTTCTGTCTTTCTTCAAAACACAATATGGGGAGTGGTAGAATGATGGGTTTTATTTCTAATGTGTGCCCCTCAGCTGCTGATATGCCAGCTGAGCAATCTAAAAAAGGAGCAGATATTGTTTGCAGTTCAGATGGATCTCTTTCTCTTTTTGTTTTCAAAACTGTAATTGAGCCGCATTTAGGTGTTCTCTCTTTCTTTAAAGTTACTTCTGGTATTTTGGAAAGCGGTAAAGATTTGGTAAATCAGCAAACAGGAAATACCGAACGAATAAATCAGTTGCAAATAATGGATGGTAATAAAAGAAATCCTGTAGATAAGATTTATGCAGGTGATATCGGAACAACTCTAAAACTAAAATCCACTAAAACAAATCATACTTTGCACGAAAAAGGAGATGATTTTGCTATTAGCCCAATTGTATATCCTGAACCAAGACTTATCATGGCAATAGTAGTGGAGGATGAAGCAAATGAAGAAAAAGTAAGTGAAGCGTTAGATGATATCCAAAGGGAAGATCCAACTATTAATGTGTTTTATGCTAAAGAATTAAAACAGCTTATTATTCAAGGGCAAGGCGAATTACATCTTTCTCTTGTAAAATGGCGATTAAAGCATTTGTACAAATTAGTAATAGATTATAAACAACCAAAAATCTCTTACAGAGAAACAATTCGCACTTCTGCTCTTGCTAATTACAAACACAAAAAACAATCTGGTGGTGCTGGGCAATTTGGCGAGGTATATATCAAAGTAGAACCATTTAAAGAAGGATTGTCAGATCCAACTGAATATAAAGTCAGAAAAAAAGAAGAAGTAGAATTAGATTGGGGAGGAAAATTAGTTTTTTATAATTGTATTGTGGGTGGGGTGATTGATGAAAGATATATTCCAGCTGTACAAAAAGGTATTTTGGAACTTATGAGTGAAGGTCCGCTTACTAAATCTTATATCAGAGATGTGCGAGTAATGCTTTATGATGGAAAGATGCATCCGGTTGATTCCAATGATATTTCTTTTAAAATTGCTGGTAAAATGGCCTTTAAAGAAGCATTTCTGAATGCAAAGCCAAAACTAATGGAGCCAGTGCAAGAATTAGAGGTAATGGTGCCAGAAGAATTGATGGGAGATGTAATGACCGATTTGCAGGGGAGACGCTCAGTTGTATTAGGGATGGAAGCTAAAGGAAATTATCAAGTTATTAAGGCAAAAACTCCTCTTGCTGAATTGGACAGATATTCCACTTCTTTGCTTTCAATTACACAAGGAAAAGGCAGTTTTACAAGTCGTTTTAGCGAGTATGCAATTGTACCAAATGATGTTCAAAGCAAACTTGTAACTCAAGATTAGCCATTTTTTATTGAAAAATTCAGTCCGATTTTAAGCTTAAAAATCAGAGTAAAAGGGCTCCTTGGCTCTTTTATTTTTTTTACTTAAAAAATTAATAGTAAAAAAAACGAATTTTGCTTTTTAGTTCTAGTAATAAATTCATACATTTGCCGGCTATTTTGATAAGAATTAATTAAAATATTTTATGCCAACGATACAACAACTAATAAGAAAAGGTCGGCAGCAACTTGTAAAAAAAAGCAAGTCGTTAGCTTTAGGTAGTAGCCCTCAAAGAAGAGGGGTGTGTACTAGGGTTTATACTACAACTCCTAAAAAACCAAACTCTGCACTTAGGAAGGTAGCAAGGGTTCGACTCACCAATGGCAATGAAGTAAATGCCTATATTGGTGGAGAAGGACATGCTTTGCAAGAACACTCGATTGTACTAGTAAGAGGAGGAAGAGTAAAGGACTTGCCTGGAGTTAGATATCATATCGTTAGAGGAGCTTTAGATACAACAGGAGTAGATGGAAGAACACAAAGAAGGTCGAAATATGGCACTAAAAGACCTAAAAAATAAATCATACAATGAGAAAGGGAAGAGCTAAAAAAAGAATTTTGTTGCCAGATCCTAAATTTGGGAATACCCTTATTACTCGTTTTGTCAACAATTTAATGTTAGATGGTAAAAAAAGTACTGCTTACCAAATATTTTATGATGCAATGGATATTGTATCTCAAAAAATTACAGAAGAAGATGCAGTTTTAGTTTGGGAAAAATCTTTGGAAAATGTAATGCCAGCAGTAGAAGTTAGAAGTAGAAGAATTGGAGGGGCTACTTTTCAAATACCTCAACCAGTGAGAGATGATAGAAAAATTTCATTAGGGATGAAATGGATGATTGATTTTACAAGAAAAAGAAACGAGAAAAAGATGTGCGAAAGATTGGCAGGCGAAATATTAGCTGCTTATAAAGAAGAAGGAGCTACCTTTAAAAAGAAACAAGATACTCACAGAATGGCGGAAGCAAATAAAGCTTTTGCTCATTTTAGATTTTAATTGATTAGATTTAATGGCAAAACTAGATTTGACATATACTAGAAATATTGGCATTATGGCCCACATTGATGCAGGTAAAACTACTACTACTGAGAGGATTTTATATTATACAGGTCTTTCTCACAAAATTGGTGAAGTGCATGATGGTGCTGCTACTATGGATTGGATGGAGCAAGAGCAAGAAAGAGGAATTACGATTACTTCTGCTGCTACTACTACTTTCTGGAAATACAGAGAAAATAAGTATAAGATGAATATTATTGATACTCCAGGCCATGTAGATTTTACAGTTGAAGTAGAAAGGTCACTAAGAGTATTAGATGGTGCTGTTGCACTTTTTTGTGCAGTTGGTGGTGTGGAACCACAATCAGAAACAGTGTGGAGACAAGCAGATAAATATAATGTGCCAAGAATCGGCTTTGTAAATAAAATGGATCGTTCAGGAGCTAACTTTTTTGAAGCGGTTAAACAAATTAAAGATAGATTAGGAGCAAACCCTATTCCTTTGCAAATTCCAATTGGTTCTGAAGCAGAATTTAGAGGAGTTGTTGATTTGATTAACAATAAAGCAATTGTTTGGAATGAGGAAGATATGGGAATGACTTTTGAAGAAATTGATATTCCTGAAGATTTGAAAGATACTGTATCCGAGTGGAGAGAAAGACTAATTGAATCAGTTGCTGAGCAAGATGATACTTTATTAGAGAAATTCTTTGATGATTCGGATAGTATTACAGAAGCAGAAATGATGAAGGCTATTCGTAAAGCAACTATTGCTATGGATATTACGCCAATTCTTTGTGGGTCTGCTTTTAAAAATAAGGGGGTTCAAACCTTATTAGATGCTGTAATGTCTTACCTCCCTAGCCCACTAGATGTTGGAGCGGTTGAAGGAACTAATCCAGAAACGAATGAGGTAGAGAAAAGAGAACCAAATTCTCCTGAACCAATGTCGGCTTTAGCATTTAAGATTGCAACCGATCCTTATGTAGGTAGATTATGTTTCTTCAGAATGTACTCAGGAACATTAGATGCTGGTTCATATGTAATGAATGCAAGAACCGGTAAAAAAGAAAGAATTTCAAGAATTTTTCAAATGCACTCTAATAAGCAAAATGCAATCGATTGTATTGAAGCTGGTGATATAGGTGCAGCTGTTGGCTTTAAAGATATTCGAACAGGAGATAACCTTTATCAAGATAAACCAGTAATTTTAGAATCAATGACTTTTCCTGATCCTGTAATTGGGGTTGCTGTAGAGCCAAAGACACAAGCAGATGTAGATAAAATGGGTGTTGCTTTAGGTAAATTAGCAGAAGAAGATCCTACATTCACCATTCGAACAGATGAAGATTCACATCAAACTATTATTTCTGGAATGGGTGAGTTACATCTTGAAATTATTATTGATAGGTTAAAAAGGGAATTTAAAGTAGAATGTAATCAAGGGGCACCACAGGTTTCTTATAAAGAATCTATTACATCTTCTGTGGAAACAAGAGAGATTTACAAAAAGCAATCAGGTGGTCGAGGTAAGTTTGCCGATATTCAATTTGAGTTGTCACCAATGGACGTTGATTTTGAAGGAGATGGTTTACAATTTGTAAATGAAATAAAAGGAGGAAATATTCCAAGAGAATTTATTCCATCTGTACAAAAAGGATTTGAAATGGCCATGAAAAATGGTGTTTTAGCAGGTTACCCAATCGATACTATGAAAGTAAGATTATTTGATGGTTCTTATCATGATGTAGATTCTGATGCTTTATCTTTTGAAATTTGTGCTAAAATCGCTTTTAAAGGAGCTTGCAAACAAGCAAAACCTGTACTTATGGAACCAATTATGAAACTAGAGGTTGTTACTCCTGAGGAAAATACAGGAGATGTAGTTGCTGATTTGAACAGAAGGAGAGGTCATCTAGAAGGAATGGACTCCAGAGCAGGAGCGCAAGTTGTGAATGCAAAAGTCCCACTTTCCGAGATGTTTGGATATGTAACAGCTCTTAGAACTATTACTTCTGGGCGTGCAACTTCTACCATGGAGTTTGCTGAATATCAGCCAGCACCAAAAAATATTGCTGAATCTGTGATAGAAAAAATAAAAGGAACAGTAGAACAAAACTAAATATATGTCTCAAAGAATTAGAATAAAATTAAGATCGTTTGATCACATACTTGTTGATCAATCAGCTGAAAAGATTGCAAAAACAGTAAAAACATCTGGTGCAATTGTAAGTGGTCCAATTCCGCTTCCAACCCACAAAAAGATTTATACTGTTTTGCGTTCTCCTCATGTTAATAAACAAGCAAGAGAACAATTTCAGCTTTCAGCTCATAAAAGGTTAATGGACATATATAGCTCATCATCTAAAACAATTGATGCGCTAATGAAATTAGAGCTTCCAAGTGGAGTGGATGTAGAAATTAAAGTAATTTAAAAAAAGAAAAGATGCCAGGTTTAATAGGTAAGAAGATAGGAATGACTAGTATATTTAATGAGGATGGAAAGAATATTCCATGTACAATCATTCAAGCAGGACCTTGTGTAGTTACTCAGTTAAAAACAGATAAAGTAGATGGGTATTCTGCTGTGCAACTTTCTTTTGATGAGCAAAAAGAAAAAAGGATGACAAAAGCACTTGTCGGTCATTTCAGTAAAGCTAAAACTACAGTAAAAAAGAAATTGGTAGAGTTTGAAATACCAGAAAAAGAGATTAATTTAGGTGATACTATAACTGTTGATATTATAGAAGAAGGTTCTTATGTAACTGTAGTGGGTACCTCGAAAGGAAAAGGGTTCCAAGGAGTTGTAAAAAGGCATGGTTTTAAGGGAGTGAATGATGCTACTCATGGTCAGCACAATAGACAACGACATCCTGGATCTATTGGGGCAGCCTCTTATCCTGCACGAGTATTTAAAGGTATGCGAATGGGAGGCCAAATGGGAAATGCAAGAGTAAAAGTGGAAAATTTACAAGTACTTAAAGTAATGACAGAGAAGAATATTCTTTTGGTAAAAGGAGCTGTTCCTGGAGCTAATAATTCGTATGTAATAATTGAGAAATAATGAAAGTAGCCGTACATGATATAAAAGGAAAGGAAACCACAAAGAAGGTTGATTTAAAAAAAGATATCTTTGGTATTGAGCCAAATGATCATTCTATTTATTTGGATATAAAACACTACTTAGCAAATCAAAGAAGAGGAACAAGTAAAACCAAAGAAAGAGGAGAAGTTATTGGAAGTCGAAGAAAAATTAGAAGGCAAAAAGGAAGTGGTATGGCAAGGGTTGGTGATATTAAGAATCCTATTTTTAGAGGTGGAGGGAGAATTTTTGGTCCTAAACCAAGAGATTATGATAATAAAATAAATAAAAAAGTAAAACGATTAGCCAGAAAATCAGCACTTACATATAAGGCAAAAGATAATAATATCATTGTTTTAGAAGATTTTACTTTTGAGACTCCTAAAACAAAAGATTATTTGAATATATTAACTAATTTAGAGCAAATGGAGAGTAAAACTTTGATGATTCTTCCTGAAACAAACAAGAATGTATACCTGTCTTCAAGAAATATTAAAAAAGCAAAAGTAATAAGAGCATCTGATTTATGTACTTATGATATTATGAATGCTAATAAACTGCTTATTCTGGAAGGATCGGTAAAAGAGATTGAAGAAACTTTAAACAAATAAAATGAGTATTTTAATAAAACCAATAATCACTGAAAAAATGACTAATCAAAGCGAAAAGTTCAATCGTTTTGGATTTGTTGTAGATAGAAATGCTAACAAGATCGAGATCAAGAAAGAAGTAGAAAAGTCGTATAATGTCACGGTTAATTCTATAAAAACTATGGTTTGCATCGGGAAGCAAAGGGTGAGAGGAACAAAATCAGGTCAAATAATTGGTAAAACTAAAACTTACAAAAAAGCGATTGTGCAATTAGCAGACGGAGATACAATAGATTTTTATAGTAATATATAAATAGAATATGGCAGTAAAAAAATTAAAACCAATAACACCAGGACAAAGGCATAGGATAAAATTATCTTATGATACTATTACTTCATCTAACCCTGAAAAGAGCTTAATAAAAAAGTACAAAAAAACAGGTGGTAGAAATGATAGAGGTAAGATGACTATCCAACATGTTGGTGGCGGACATAAAAGAAGATACAGAATAATTGATTTTAAAAGAGAAAAGTTTGGTGTTCCAGCCAAGGTTACTACCATAGAGTACGATCCGAACAGAACAGCCAATATTGCACTTTTACATTATGTAGATGGAGAAAAAAGATATATTATTGCTCCAAATGGATTGAAAGTTGGTACGGAAGTTGTCTCAGGAAAAGGATCGCCAATTGATATAGGAAACACAATGCCACTATCTGAGATTCCATTAGGAACCATTATTCACAATATAGAATTAAGACCAAGCCAAGGAGCACTTATGGTAAGAAGTGCAGGTGCATTTGCACAACTTATGGCTCGAGATGGAAAATATGCAACCATCAAATTAACTTCTGGTGAGATTCGTCAGATTCTAGTAACATGTATGGCAACAATTGGTTCGGTTTCTAATGCAGAAGCACAACTAGCAAGAAAAGGAAAAGCAGGAAGAAACAGATGGTTGGGTAGAAGGCCAAGAACAAGGCCTGTGGTTATGAATCCTGTGGATCATCCAATGGGTGGTGGTGAAGGAAAGGCATCTGGAGGGCATCCAAGAAGTAAAAATGGAATTCCTGCAAAAGGATATAAAACTAGAACAAAAAAGAAAGCATCAAATAAGTATATAATTGAAAGAAGAAAGAAATAAATAAACTATGGCACGATCGTTAAAAAAAGGACCGTTTGTACATTTTAAATTGCAAAGAAAAATTAATGCAATGAATGAGAGTGGAAAAAACTCAGTAGTAAAAACTTGGTCAAGAGCATCAATGATTACTCCTGATTTTGTTGGTAAAACCATTGCAGTACATAATGGGAGACAATTTATCCCTATATTTATTACTGAAAATATGGTAGGGCATAAATTAGGAGAATTTTCTCCAACAAGAACTTTTAGAGGCCATTCGGGTAACAGAAAATAGATAAAAAAATGGGAGCGAGAAAAAGAAATAGTGCTAATGCTAGAAAAGAAGCTAAAAAGAAGGTAGCTTTTGCAAAACTCAATAATTGTCCAACTTCTCCAAGAAAGATGCGATTAATTGCAGATTTGATTAGAGGGATGGATGTTGAGAAAGCATTAGCAGAATTAAAGTTAAATCCGAAAGAAGCTTCAGGTAGAATGGAAAAACTGTTGCTTTCAGCTTTAGCAAATTGGGAAACAAAGAATGAAGGAAAAAGAATGGATGAAGGAAATCTGTATGTTTCAGAAGTAAGAGTAGATGGTGGTAGAATGCTAAAAAGAGTCCAGCCAGCACCTCAAGGTAGAGCACACAGAATTAGAAAAAGATCCAACCATGTAACATTGGTAGTCAATAGTAGAAATATAGATAATAACTAAATATATGGGACAAAAAACAAATCCGATAGGTAACAGATTAGGCTACATCAGAGGATGGGAGTCAAATTGGTATGGTGGTAAAGATTTTGGCGACAAACTTGCTGAAGACGAGAAAATAAGAAAATACATCAATATTCGGTTAGCTAGAGCTAGCGTATCTCGAATTCCTATTGAGAGAACAATGAAGATGATTACGGTAACTATTCATACAGCAAGACCAGGAATTATTATCGGAAAAGGAGGGCAAGAAGTAGAAACATTAAAAGAAGAATTAAAAAAGTTAACAAAAAAAGATATTCAAATTAATATTTTTGAGGTAAAAAGACCAGAACTAGAAGCAACCTTGGTAGCAAATGGTGTTGCTCGTCAGATTGAGGGACGAATATCTTATAAAAGAGCAATTAAAATGTCTATTGCTTCTACAATGAGAATGGGAGCTGAAGGAATAAAGGTGCAGATCTCTGGAAGACTAAATGGTGCGGAAATGGCAAGATCGGAAATGTTTAAGGATGGTAGAACGCCACTACATACATTTCGTGCAGATATTGATTATGCTCTTGCAGAAGCACAGACTACTTATGGAAAGATTGGAGTAAAAGTTTGGATTTGCAGAGGGGAGGTTTATGGTAAAAGAGATTTAATGCTTCACTTCAAGAGTGGAAAATCAAAGAAAGGAAATGACAGAAGACAAAGAAGAAGATAATTACAAAAAGATTAAAAAGAGATAAGAAATGTTACAGCCAAAGAAAACAAAATTCAGAAGGATGCAAAAAGGCAAAATGAAAGGGAATGCCCAAAGAGGTAGTCGATTAAATTTTGGAACTTTTGGTATTAAAGCACTAGAGGAGTGTTGGATTACAGCTCGACAAATTGAGGCTGCTAGAATTGCAGTTACAAGAGAAATGAAAAGGCAAGGCCAGGTTTGGATTCGAATCTTTCCAGATAAACCAATCACTAAGAAACCTGCAGAGGTAAGAATGGGAAAAGGAAAAGGAGCACCAGAATATTGGGCAGCTGTAGTTAGACCAGGAAGAATCTTGTTTGAGGTTGATGGAATAGATTGTGACTCTGCAAGAGAAGCATTACGGCTTGCAGCTCAGAAACTGCCAATCAAAACCAAGTTTGTTGTAAAAAGAGATTATAAAATATAAAGTAAAATAAGTAGATGAAATCAAATGTTTTAATAGAAATGCCAGATAATGAAATCAATGATCTCTTATTGGAAGAAAGAGAAAGATTGGCAAAAATGAAGATGAGTCATGCGGTATCTCCTTTGGAGAATCCACATCAAATAAGATACGCAAAAAGAACAATTGCTAGAATCCTTACAGAATTAAGAAGAAGAGAAATAGGATTAGAGAAAAAAAATAAATAAAATGGAAAGCAGAAAAGATAGAAAAGATAGAATAGGAATTGTTTCAAGTAACAAAATGGAGAAATCCATAGTGGTGAGGGTGGAAAGAAAAGAGAAACATCCACTTTATGCAAAGTTTGTGAAAAAGAGTAATAAGTTTGTTGCTCACGATGAAGAAAATACTTGTAATGAGGGTGATAAAGTAAGAATTATGGAAACCCGTCCTTTAAGCAAAAAAAAGAATTGGAGATTAGTGGAAATATTAGAAAGAGCTAAATAAAATGGTACAACAAGAATCTATATTAAAAGTTGCTGATAATAGCGGAGCAAAAGAAGTACTTTGTATTCGTGTATTAGGAGGAACGAAAAAAAGATACGCTTCTTTGGGAGATAAAATTGTAGTGACTGTAAAGCAAGCTGATCCCTCAGGAGGAGTGAAAAAAGGTCAAGTTGCAAGGGCAGTTGTGGTTAGAACAAGAAAAGAAGTGAGAAGAAAAGATGGCTCTTACATTCGTTTTGACGACAACTCTTGCGTACTGCTTGATGAAAATGGTGAAATGAGAGGGACGCGTGTATTTGGTCCTGTTGCGAGAGAGTTAAGAGAACATAATCATATGAAAGTAATATCATTAGCACCAGAGGTGCTTTAAGAGGTTTAAAGTAATGGAGAGAGTTAAAATAAAAATAAAAAAGAACGATATTGTAAAAATAATAGCGGGCGCTTCCAAAGGAAAAGAAGGAAAAGTTATTAAGATCTACAGAAAGAAATATAGGGCTATTGTGGAAGGAGCTAATATGGTTTCTAAACATAGTAAGCCAAATGCTGCTAATCCTCAAGGAGGTATTATAAAGCAAGAGGCAGCCATTCATATTTCGAATCTGATGTTGATAGATTCTAAATCAGGTTCTATAACACGAATTGGAAGAAAAAGAGATGAGGAAGGAAAAATAGTAAGGTATTCTAAAAACTCTGGAGAGATAATTAAATAATGGCATACACACCAAGATTAAAAGAAAAGTATAATTCTGAGATTATAAATAATCTCAAAAAGAATTATAAATCAGTAATGCAAGTTCCTAAATTGATTAAGATTTCATTGAATCATGGAGTAGGAAATAATAGTACAGATAAAAAGTTTATTGATACTGCACAGCAGGAGATGACTGCTATTTCAGGACAAAAAGCGATTATTACAAAATCAAAAAAAGATATTTCAAATTTTAAAGTAAGAAAAGGAATGCCAGTTGGCGTAATGGTTACTTTGAGAGGTGATAAAATGTATGAATTTTTAGACAGATTGGTCTCAGCTACTCTACCAAGGGTAAGAGATTTTAAAGGTGTTTCAAAGACAGGATTTGATGGTAGAGGAAATTACACATTAGGAATAAAAGAACATATTGTATTCCAAGAAATTGATTTGGATAAGATCAATAAAATTACAGGAATGGATATTACTATTGTAACCAATACTAATTCTGATGATGAAGCTTTTGCTCTGCTGAAAGAATTTGGTATGCCATTCTCTGAAGATGGAAGTGCAAAAAAGGAAGCAGAAGAGGCAGAAAATAAAAAACAAGAGGAATTAAAGAGAGAAGCTGAAGAAGCTGCAAGAGCTGAGGAAAAAGAAGAAGAAGAGAAGAAAGAAGAAGAGAGAAGAGCTGGACTTTCTCAAGAAGAACGAGACAAAGAAGATGCAGAAGCTAAAGCAGATGAAGCATCAATAGAAGAAAATAATAATGAAGAGTCGGGAGAAGCTGATGATTCAGAAAACAAATAAGATTTATGGCTAAAGAATCAATGAAAGCCCGTGAGGCTAAAAGAAAAAGAATGGTTGCAAAATATGCTAAGAAAAGAGCAGAATTAAAAGCGGCTGGAGATTATGAGGGATTACAAAAGTTACCTAAAGATGCTTCCCCTGTTCGCTTACACAACAGATGTAAAATAACAGGAAGACCAAAGGGATATATGCGACAATTTGGGATCTCTCGTGTACTTTTTCGTGAAATGGCAAATTTTGGTAAAATTCCAGGAGTGAAGAAAGCAAGTTGGTAAATTAAAATACAAAAAGAAAGAAATGACAACAGATCCGATAGCAGATTACTTAACAAGATTGCGAAATGCATCAAAAGCAACCCATAAAGTAGTAGATATTCCTGCTTCCAATATGAAAAAGGAAATAACCAAAATTTTAAAAGATAAAGGTTATATCCTAAATTATAAATTTGAGAAGACAAATAATAATCAGGGAAATATCAAGATTGCACTAAAATATAATCCAAAAACAAAACAGGCGGCTTTTAAGAAGTTAATTAGAATTTCTACTCCAGGACTTAGAAAATATACGGATAATAATTCTTTACCAAGAGTATTAAACGGTTTAGGAGTTGCAATAATTTCTACATCAAAAGGTGTAATGACTGATAAAGAAGCTAGAACGCAAAAAGTGGGAGGAGAGGTTTTGTGTCATGTTTATTAATAAAAGAATTAACAAAAAAAGAAAATGTCAAGAATAGGAGAAAACCCAATTACAATTCCAGAAGGAGTTAATGTTAATGTTACTGAAGGCGTGGTTACGGTAAAAGGTTCTTTAGGAGAGCTTACACAAGCACTTAAAGACGGAATAAAAGTTAATGTTAACGAGAATCTTATTACGGTAGAAAGAAGTTCCAACCAAAAAGATCAAAGATCTTTGCATGGATTATATCGTGCCTTGATTGCAAATATGATTGAAGGAGTATCCAAGGGCTATACTAAAAAGCTGGAATTGATTGGTGTAGGATATAGAGCTGCTAATCAAGGACAGAAATTAGATATCTCTATAGGATTTTCTCACAATATAATTTTTCAGATTCCTATTGAGGTAAATGTAAATTGTGAATCAGAGAAAGGAAAAGCACCAGTTATTATTCTTACTTCACATGACAAACAATTGATTGGTGCAGTTGCTGCAAAAATTCGTTCATTCAGAAAACCTGAGCCATATAAAGGAAAAGGAATCCGATTTTTAGGAGAAAGAATAAGAAGAAAAGCTGGTAAAACTGTTGCTGCAACTGCATAAATAATATAAAAGATGAAATCGAAAAAAGATAAAAGAAAGAATATTAGGTATAGAATAAGAAGAACTATTCAAGGAACTGCTGACTCTCCTCGTTTAGCTGTTTTTAGAAGCAACAAACAAATCTATGTACAGCTAATTGATGACCTGAATGGACACACAATTGTTGCTGCTTCTTCCAAAGAAGAATCTATAGAAGCAAAAAAAGGAACCAAAATAGAACAAGCAAAATTAGTAGGAGCTTTGATTGCTGAGAAAGCAAAAGAAGCTGGTATAAGTGCAGTGAAATTTGATAGAGGGGGATTTATTTATCATGGAAGAGTAAAAGCTTTGGCAGAAGCTGCTCGTGAAACAGGATTAAAATTTTAATATAAGATATGTTTAAATATTCAGAGAGTAAAAGAGTAAAACCATCAGGAGATATTGAATTAACTGATCGGTTAGTTGGCATACAAAGAGTTACAAAAGTAACTAAAGGTGGTCGTGCATTTGGGTTTTCAGCTATTGTAGTTGTCGGAAATGGGGATGGCGTAGTTGGTATTGGTCTTGGAAAATCTAAAGATGTTTCGACAGCTATTGCAAAAGCTATAGATTCGGCTAAGAAGAACTTAGTTAAAGTACCTGTATATAAAGGAACAATTCCACATGAACAAACTACAAGATTTGGTGGTGCTCAAGTGTTTATCAAGCCAGCATCACATGGTACAGGTGTAAAAGCAGGAGGCGCTATGCGTGCAGTTCTAGAAAGTGCTGGTGTTACAGATGTATTGGCAAAATCGAAAGGCTCTTCCAATCCTCACAATTTAGTAAAAGCAACCTTAAAAGCACTTTTGGAATTAAGAGATGCTCGTGAAGTAGCTATACAAAGAGGTGTGAATATAGAAAAAGTATTTAATGGATAACTTTTAGTAAAATGACAAAGATTAAGATTAAACAAGTAAAAAGTAGAATAGGCAGACCTAAAGATCAGAAAAGAACTTTGGATGCACTTGGGTTAAGGAAAATAAATGCTACTGTTACCCATGAAGCTACCCCTCAGATTTTAGGGATGGTTCATAAAATAAAACATTTAATAACAGTTGTAGAATAATCTAGATATGGAATTACATAATTTAAAACCTGCAAAAGGTTCGGTTAAGAAAGGAAAAAGAATTGGTAGAGGAGAGGGCTCTAAAAGAGGTGGGACAGCAACAAGAGGACATAAAGGGCAAAAATCTCGTTCAGGTTATTCCAAAAAGATTGGGTTTGAGGGAGGACAACAACCTTTACAAAGAAGAGTGCCTAAGTTTGGTTTTACCAACCCAAATAGAGTAGAATATCAAGGAGTGAATCTAGATAGATTACAAGAACTGGTAGATAATAAGAAAATAAAGACTAAAGTAGATAAAAAAACTTTGGTGGATAATGGATTAGCTAAAAAGAAGGATTTGGTAAAGATTTTAGGTAGAGGAGAATTGAAAGCAAAATTAGATATTACTGCCCATGCATTCTCATCTACTGCAAAGGCTGCTATTGAAAAAGCAGGTGGAAGCACAACTCTAAGCGAAAAATAAAATGAAGAAGTTAATAGAGACTATAAAGAATATTTGGCAAATTGAGGACCTTAGAAATAGGATTCTTATTACATTAGCATTTATTGGTATTTATCGATTTGGTTCTTTTGTTGTTCTTCCAGGAGTTGATCCAACACTTTTAGGGAATCTACAACAGCAAACTTCAGAAGGATTATTGGGGCTTTTAAATATGTTTACTGGTGGCGCATTCTCACAAGCATCTATATTTGCTTTGGGTATTATGCCATACATTTCTGCTTCTATTGTTATTCAATTACTAGGGATGGCAATCCCTTATTTTCAGAAATTACAGAAAGAAGGGGAGAGTGGAAGAAGAAAAATCAACAATATTACAAGGTACTTAACTATATTAATTACTGGTGGTCAAGCTCCTGGTTATATTGCAAATTTAAAAGCAACTCTACCGACAGAAGCATTTTTACTTTCTCCTGGGATTTTCTGGCTTTCCTCAATTATTGTGCTTGTAACGGGTACTATGTTTGTAATGTGGCTTGGTGAAAAAATTACCGATAGGGGAATTGGAAATGGAATCTCTCTTCTTATTATGATAGGTATTATTGCTTATTTTCCTCAATCTCTAATGATGGAATTAGCATCTGGCTTAGAAGATCAAGGAGGTGGATTGGTACTTTTCTTAGTAGAAATGTTGGTGCTTCTACTGGTGATAATGATCTCTATTCTATTGGTACAAGGCACAAGAAGAATACCAGTACAATATGCAAAGCGTGTTGTTGGTAATAAGCAATATGGTGGTGTCCGTCAGTTTATTCCTTTAAAGGTAAATGCAGCTGGAGTTATGCCAATTATTTTTGCACAAGCAATTATGTTTGTTCCTATTACTTTGGTTGGGTTCTCTGATTCTGAGACTCTGCAAGGATTAGCAGCAGTACTTACTGATTTTGCTGGTTTTTGGTATAACCTTATGTTTTTTATAATGGTAGTATTGTTTACTTATTTTTATACTGCTATTACGGTTAATCCAAACCAGATGGCAGATGATATGAAAAGAAATGGCGGATTTATTCCAGGTGTAAAACCAGGAAGAAAGACGGCTGAATATTTGGATGCGGTAATGTCAAGAATTACATTGCCTGGCAGTCTATTTTTAGGTGCAGTAGCTATTTTGCCAGCATTTGCAATGCAAGCGGGAATTAATGCACAGTTTGCACAGTTTTATGGAGGAACATCCCTACTTATTTTGGTAGGCGTGGTACTAGACACCCTTCAACAAATTGAAAGTCATCTGTTGATGCGTCATTATGATGGATTGATGGATTCAGGAAGGATAAAAGGCAAATCCTCTGGAAGTATGGTAGCGTAGTTTTTACTATGATTTACTATAAGTCGGAAGAGGAGATAGAGTTAATAAGAGAAAGTTCTTTACTTGTTGGAAAAACCCATGCAGTAATTGCAGGGCTTATAAAACCAGGAGTTACTACTTTGGAATTAGATAAAATAGCAGAGGAATTCATAAGGGATAATGGAGGAGTACCAGCTTTTAAGGGTTATGGAGATTTCCCTAATACTTTATGTATGTCACCAAACGAACAGGTAGTACATGGAATTCCAAATGATAATCTATTGAGTGATGGAGATATTTTGTCGGTTGATTGTGGAGTCTTGATGAATGGCTTTTATGGAGATTCTGCTTTTACTTATGAGGTTGGAAATGTGAAAGACGAAGTAAAAAAGCTTTTGCAAGTAACCAAAGAATCTTTGTATAAAGGAATTGAACAAGCCGTTTCTGGAAAAAGATTAGGAGATATTGGTCATGCAATTCAAGATTATACAGAAAGCTTTGGATATGGAGTAGTAAGAGAAATGGTTGGGCATGGAGTTGGTAGAGATTTGCATGAAAAACCAGAAGTACCAAATTACGGAAAAAAGGGTAAAGGTATAAAGCTAAAAGATGGTTTGGTAATTGCGATTGAGCCAATGATAAA
>Ga0163108_10000546_pt1 | contig 28070 bp, 15 predicted proteins | sample Fk1155metaG_FD_109644 | JGI IMG/M metagenome (GOLD analysis project Ga0163108, IMG submission 109644) | Marine microbial communities from the Central Pacific Ocean - Fk160115 155m metaG | ecosystem: Environmental > Aquatic > Marine > Oceanic > Photic zone | place: The Central Pacific Ocean...
CGACTCGCGTTTCGGGCGATTCCAGCTCGCTGTAGACTCCTCGCGTAAAGACGCGCTCCAGTTGGAACGCCGTTACGTTCTAAAGAAAAACCGCGTCCCGCTGGCCCAATACAATGAATTCCGGCAGCTCTCGGCAAATGTCGATCAACTCAGCAATGAGAAGATCGTGCTGAAGAAATGAAAAACGACAGAACGATGAAAAGCATGACCAGACTCCTCTTCTTATTACTGACCTCCAGCCTGCTGATGGGAACGACAGCGGCCCCTGCCGAACAAAAGGGGCTTCTCGAGCTGGCCCTTCACAACGCGAATGAACGCGGCGGCGACTACGACACCTTCGCGACAGAGCTGCTCCAGGCCATCCCTTCCTTCAAAGATGATGTGAGAGTGGAGCTCCTCGCCCATCGGTTGAGAACCTGCGTCAACTCAATGAGAGACCCCCGGGCTCTCATTGGCGGCCTGGAGAAGACACTGGCTGGCGCCCTGCCCGGCGACACCCGGTGGCTCCTCTCCAGGCTTCTCTCCGATCTCTACCAGCGCGCTGGACGAGCCGACGCTGCTCGAGAGCTCTCAGAAAATCTGGGTTACCTGACCCGCTTCCTCATCATAGGCCCGTTCGGGAAAGACATGAACGGCCCTGTCTCCCGCCCCTTCCCGCCAGAGGAAAATATTGACCTCACCCGCGGCTACAAAGACGGCTGGCAGGAGTTGCGCTGGCGGCCTGTCAAACGAAAGGAGCCCTACGCCGTCCTGGACCCTTTCAAGCATGTCTATCCCAGCAACGGAATACCCTACCTGCTATGCCAGGTTCATTCAGCCGTCTCCCGCAACGCGGTTCTCAACGTTCTCGCAGGCGACGAGATCAAGATCTGGTGCAACGGCATCCTGGCGATCGATGATACAAGCCGAAACGAACAGCTGTCGGTCCATCGCAGAACGGGCATTCGACTCGAAAAGGGCTGGAACCGAATCCTCGTAAAGGCCAGCACCCGCCTGTTGCTGAGGCTGACCGACCCGAACGGAACACCCTTTGATAAAAAAGCCCTGGAAGAGGAGGCGGAGGTCAAACTGCATCAGCTCCCCGCCAACGCGGCAGGAACCTGGGAGGGTCCCTATTCAGTGGCTGCCGAAAAGGCCTGGAAGCAACGCCTTGCAGGCCCCGCGAAGAAACCTCTCGTGATGGCGCTCGAGCACAGCGGCCTCGCGATACTCCACAAATCGAACAGCCGCAACGACCTGGCTGTTGCCGAAGCCGCAAAGGCGATTGAGCTGGCGCCCGACGACCCATGGATCCTGCACCATGGGGCCGCCGTCTTCCAGGGCGCCTCCTACCTGCCGGCAGCACAGTCCAAGAACAGGGCCCGGGATGCCTGGCAGAAAGCATCCACCATGGACGAAGACTTCCTGCCCGCGCAAACAGGTCTCGCCACGATCCTTCAACAGGACCAGAAAAACGATGACGCCGCGGCGCACCTGAGAGATGTCGTTGAGAAACACCCCGAGTTCCTTGCCGGCCTCAAGAAACTTCAACTCGTCTACGCCGAGTTGGGCTGGGAAACCGAAGAGAAGCAGGTTCTTGACAAGATACGGAAAATCGCGCCGACCTCCCCGACTCCCTGGATGGTTGACGCAGCCCGCTACCGCAAGAGAGAAAACCCGCTGAAGGCTCTTGAATACTACAGCGAGGCCTACAGCAGAGACCGCAGCGGAAGCTCCCTGCTGTCGATCATGTCAGAATTGAACAGCCAGTTGGGCAACAAGAAGAAAGCCTTTGAGTTGCTGAGCCGGGGCCACCAGTCCGCCCTCGACAATCACTCCATCGCCGAATCCATCGCCCGGCGAATGATCAAGAACAAGGGCTCGAGCTCCAGGGACGCCGTCTCCTGGTACTCGGCAGCAGTCGGCGCGAGGGACTGGTCCCCCGCGCACAAGAAAGCCCTGGCACGGATTTACTCTGCCGCGGACGAAAACGAGAGTGAGTTGGCCATGTATCGCGAGAGCCTGGCCCTCGCGCCTGGAGACCTGAAAACCAGGAAATTCCTCAAAGAGCGGGAAGCCGAAGACAACCGGTTCTGGACGCCCTACGATGAAAAACTTGAAGAATGGCTTGCCCGGGTGCCCGCCAACGGCCCGCTGGTCGAAAAGGCCCAGGCCCTGAGCATTCTGGACATCAGCGTTGTCCGGGTCTACCAGGATGGATCCTCAAGCGAATACATCCACCAGGCCTTCAAACTCCTGAGCGAGGAAGCAAAAGACCAGGTGGCCAAGGTGCGAACCTCAGGCGAGATCCTGAAGCTGCGAACCCTCACAGCTGAAGGCGAAAGTCTCGAACCGGTGGCGGCCCTCTCTGGCGGGAACTATGTAATGCCCGGCATGCTGCCCGGAGCCCATACGGAGTTCGCCTATGTTGTCGACAAGCCCAACGCGCGGGGCGTCCACTACCGCCACGGCCCCTTCTTCTTCCAGGACTTCAACTACAAGCAGTCCTTCCTCCTTTCCCGGCTGGTCTACATACTTCCTCCCGGCCTCGACAGCGATATCGTCACGACAGCCTTCGACCAGGCCAGCGACACCAACGGAATCGTCAAGGTCATACGAAGCGACAAGACGCTGAAAGATGGGACCAGGGTGGTCACCTTCGAGTCGAACAATGCCGGACGGATCCAGTCCGAACGCGCCATGCCCCACTACACCGGCTACGTGCCCAGCACCCGGATGCGGCCAAAGAAAACCTGGAAGGACATCGAGAGAGCGCTGAGGATCTTCAGCCGCCAGGCCACCGCGCTGACGCCGGAGCTCAGGGCGACAGCCGCGGAGGTCACCGGAGAGCTCACCGACCCGCTTGAAAAAGCGCGCGCCATCTACAACCACGTCAACGAGGTGGTCACCAAGGACACCGGCTCCTCCATCGCCATCCGCGTCCTGCTGGAAAAATCCGGCAACAGGACCTTCCTCTTCAAGGCGCTCCTGGACGCGGCCGGCGTACCCTCCCGCTGGGCCTTCCTTCGAATGGACGAAAACCTGGAGCGAAAGACCGACTGGGAATACCCGAGCAACACCTACTTCCGGGCTCCTCACATCCTGCTGGAGCCGACCGGAAAACAGCCCCTCTACATTTCCCTGCAGTACCGCGACCTTCCCTTCGGATTCCTGCCTGAATTTTTCAGCAAGGGCAAGGCCCTGGTTCTCGACCAGGCCGATTCGCGGATCGTGGACCTGCCAAGCATCCCCGCGGAGGTCTACGAAAGCGCGACCAGGGCCACCTGGAAGCTGGGCGAAGACGTGGCGGTTGACGTCAACTTCGTAATGGAAACAAAGGCCGCCCAGGGCTGGATGCAGAAGGATCGTTTCAGCAACCTGAACGCCTTCCAGATGACCCTGATGACCAGCGGCCTTGCCACCCAGCTATTCCCCGGAGCCAAGGTCGAGAAAGGCGGATTCGTCGGGATCAACGACAAGACCCAGCCCTTCGCGCTGGAGTTCAAGCTCGAGGCGCCGAAGCTCATGGTTCGAAGCGGAGAAGATTTCCTCCTCCCGCCGGTCCTGCAGCCAGCGCAGCTGGTCAGGTCTTACGGCGCCCCGCCAACGCGAAAACACCCCTACGAGGTACGACAGAGGCGGGCCAAGCAAGACAAGATCCTGGTTCACCTCGGTGAAAACTTTGAGGTGAGCAAGCTCCCCTCCAACGTCAGCCTCGCGGGGCAGCGAGCGAACTACTCCCTCACATACAAGCAGGAGGCCGGGACGCTGTCAATTGAACGCAAACTGACCATAGAGCCAGGGCCCATCGCCCCTGCCCGCTTCCCGCAATTCCTCGATCTGCTGCAGAAAGCGGATGCCGCCGAGAAAGAACGGATCGTGCTTAGCTCACGCAAGCCAGCCGGAGAATAAGGCGCTCAGGAGGCCCCGCCCTCAGAGCTTGCCTCAACGGTCGTCTGGATTCCGCCGCGAGCGTTAAAGCTCCCCGTGACCAGCGCCCGGGCCGGCTTCACCGCCTCGGAAAAATCATCGAGGATTCGATTCACCGCGTGTTCATGAAAGATCCCGATGTTCCTGAAAGCTCCGAGGTAGAGCTTGAGAGATTTCAGCTCAACACAGAGCTCCCCTGGGGTGTAAACGATCCGGAAGGTCGCAAAATCAGGTTGCCCTGTCTTCGGACAGATGCAGCTGAACTCGAGCGTCTCCATGGTGATCTCGTAGGCCCGGTCAGAATACTGGTTCGTAAAAACCTCGATCCCGGGAAGCTCCATCGAGCGAACATCTTCCTGCAAACCCTCGTAGTCACCCTGTCCCGCAGCGAACTCTTCCGTCTGACTCATCGTTAAAAAACGGCTCCATTTCGAGATTAACAAATGCTTCACTTGAGATGTGATCCCAGTCTCATCTATGATCATCGGCGGTCGTCAAAAAACAAGATTCAACCCCTCGGAACAAATGGGAAATTGTTGATAAATGGAAATGCAGGTCACTCTCTGTGATAAAAAAGACTCTGTCGTCGCCGCCTGGGAACGTAGATTCGAAAAGAGCCCCGAGGTTCGAATCGTAACGGATGACATCTTTTCCTGCGGCAGCGATGCCGTTGTGCTGCCAGGCAACTCCTATGGATTCCTTACCCGCGGCCTCGAGCTCCAGGCCAGCGAGCTCTTCGGGTTTGAGTTGCAGGACCTGATCCGTAAAAAGATCCGGGAGGACTACAACGGCGAACTGCTTGTCGGCCAGGGCCTTGTCATCCCATGCAAAGAGCTGGCTAACGGAGAGACTCCCTGCACCCACCTGATCTACGTCTCTGCCTGCAGAACCCCCCGGAGCGTCGATGGGACTCTCAATGCCTACCTGGCCGCTCGCGGAGCTTTCCTCGCACTCGCGGCGCCGGAGGCTGAAGGAATTAAAAGTGTCGCTCTCCCTGGAATCGGAACAGGCGAATCGGGAATGCCGGAGGAGATTTGCGCCCGGCAGATGCGCTACGCCTACAACATATTCTCCGGGCGGCGGGGATACGGCGACAAGAACCTCACCCGCCTGACCCGCAGAGAGAACAAGCTGCGGCGAATGCCCAAGCCGCCGCAAGAGGACGCTGAGAACCCCGGCGACCAGGGCAGCGACTGATTCCGATTACCGCGAAGGCTACTTTCGCTGCGGAGCCGCAGCCCCGGGGATCTCGTAATCGAATTTATTCGACCCCCTGCTGACGCTGAAAGTCTGGGGAGCCGTTCTCGAATCTCCGAGACGCGCCCGGACATTGTAGGTCCCGCTCATGAACCCGGTGGCGCTATAGCGCCCGCGCTCATCTGTACTCACCATCTTATTGAGACCCTGCTGGTCGGTGAAGATCAGGGTTACGCCGGCGGGAGTTTCCCGCCCTTCCTCGTAGCTCACCTTCCCGCTCACCGTTTCGCCGGGATCGAGCCGTACGGTCTCGGGACGAATCCCCCTCGACTCACGAATGGACACCCGGGAAACATAGGGCAGGAAGGCATCATGGTAAACGACCAGGTTGTAGGTCCCCTCGGGAACCTCACCCAGCTTGAAATAGCCATCATCATCGCTCTCGATCTCGTTGCTTTCATTGGCGCCCAGGCCGGCAATCAAGGCCGCGGCCTCTTTCTGGGATTTCTCGTCCTGGCGTTCCCGGCCTCCGCCGCGGCCGCCCCTGGAACCTTCCCTGGCCTGCTGAAGACGTTCGCGAAGCTCCTCGCGCCGATCGCCGGTGTCGCCACGTTCTCCGCGCTCTCGCCGGCCTGAGGTCGCGCCCTGCGGCTCGGCCCTGGCCAGGAGGTAGATGCTGGCTCCCGCCACAGGTTGACTGGAACGGTCAAGAACCTCTCCTGTGACGGAGAGTCCTTCATCCATGGTGATGATCATTTCTTTATCGGCGCGACCGGCAAAAACATCGGTCTCGACACGCTGACCGGTATAGCCAGGGGCAACGACCTCAACCGTATACGCCCCCGGAGACAGGTCATCGATCTCGAACCTGCCCTCCGCATCGTTGAATTTTTTCACCCTGCCGCCGCCTTCCCGGCCGCCCTCGCCGCGGCCACGATCACCGCCGCGGCCGCGCTCACGTCCGCCTCGGCCGCCGCGGCCACCTTGGTCCTCATCCTCCTCGCCCTGAACTTCCGCTCCGCCGCCGCCCCGACCGGACTTCACGACAACGTAGAATTCCGTCACCGGAAGCTGGGTTTCACTGCTGACGACCTGGCCCACGATTTCACCCAGGGCCACCATGGGAATCTCAATATTTGAATTGACCGCAATGTCCTCAAGCGACTGCTCGACATAACCCTTCCGCTCGGCCCTTACAGTGTAGGGCCCGATACCAAGGTTGCCGATCCGGAAGCTTCCATCCGCCGCGCTCCTGGCCTCGGACTCTTCCCGTTCACCATCCTCCCGTTGCTTGCGAGCGCGGATCCGTGCCCCCTCGAGGGGAGCTCCCTGCAGGTCGGTAACGACACCGGCAATTACATTTTCCGGAAGAAGGGCTACGTTGAACGGGCTGTCCTTATCCTCCACCACATTGGTAAAAGCGATAAAAGGCTGATGGCCTCCGTGGTTAACCGAGACCCTGTATTTTCCCCCATCAATCCCACCGAAGATCGCCAACCCTTCACGGTTCGATGTTCGCATGTCATATTTTTCGCGCTCACTTCGGCCGCGCGGCCCAGGACCACGACCCCTAACCCTGTCGCGTTCTTCTTCGGCTTGCTCCTCTTCTTCAGGATCGAAGCGAGTGACCACCCGTACGCCGGGCATCTTCACCCCGGCGGCGTTGGTGACCAGCACCAGCAGGCGTCCACCCGTGACAAGGGTCAGCGTCAGATCATCCGCATGCTCGCCGGGCTCGAGATTGAAGGCATCGCTGCGAAGATCCTTATAGGCTGAGTGCTCCGCGCGCAACCGCAGATAGCCGGGGTTAACCTCATTTAAAACGAAGACCCCCTCCGCGTTGCTCCGGGTATCGACCATGCGCCGGCCGCGGTTCCTCTCTTGCCTTCGACGATCATCTTCCCGCCGCCGCCGATCTCCGTCATTTTCACCCTCGATCTTCTCGAGCTCTTCGACCGCATCATAGACACGAATTCGGGCCCTCGGGATGGGCGTCCCGGAAGCATCGACAACCAGGCCGGAGATCTTCCCGGTGGGCACAAGCTGAACCTTGACATCCTGGACATCCGGCTTGGGAGCGAGCTCTACATCATCTACATGAAGCATGCTGAATCCCTTTGCATCGATCTGCAACTCACCGATCTTCCCGGGGACCAGGCCTCCAATGACAAATCCGCCCTTGGAATCGACGGGGATAACCCTCCGGTCATCCCGCCAGCGAAGGATGACGTTCGCGCTCGGAACAGGGGAGGAATCTATCGAGGAAACCACCTCGCCCTTCAGTTGAAGACCGGGATCGACAACGATATCGAGCTCCACGCGTTCTTTTTCAACAAGATCGATCTCCCTCACTCGATGGGGAACAAAGTACTCGCCCTGGACACTGAGGGTGTAGCTCCCTTCACTCAGGGTGTCCGCGACAAAGGTTCCGTCCTTGCCAGTCTCAAGGGCGAGGGATGATCTGTACACGCTGACGGGTTCGCGCTGGCGCTCTTCTTCCCGTTGCCGTTCTTTTTCAAGATCTTCGGGGGTCTTCTCCTTGCCCTCATCCTCGTCGTCTCTTCTGCCGCGTTCTTCTCCCCTCCCACCCCGGCCGCGTCCAAAGCCACCTCTACCTCGATCTTCTCCACCCTCGTCGCGCCTCTCTTCCTGAGCGATCACCACAAAAGCGCCGGCCATAGGTGTTCCGTCGGCTGTCTTGACAGCACCTGAGATCACACGCCCGGACGCCATGCTGATGGAAACCTCAGTCTTCTCAGCCTCCTCCTCGATCTCTCCAGTGATCTCGGTGGTCACGAAGGCTTCCTTCTCGGCCATGATCCGGAAATTTCCAACTTCCATGTCACTGAAAATGAAACGGCCATCGGTGCCTGACTCAGAAACCGCCAGGGGAGAAGAAAAAAGGCGCATGATCCCGCGAGGCGGCCCGCCCCTGCCGCGCCCAAAGCCGCCTGCCCTGCTCTCATAAAGGGACAGCTTGACTCCTGCCAGGGGATTATTCGAAGCGTCCATCGCCACCCCGCCGATGCCGCGCCCCTTGCCCAGCATCAACTCGACATCGACCGATCCGGATGCGACCGCGTCGACAGCCCCGGTGGAATAGCCGGTGGAGTTACCGCGAACATCAAACTCGCCCGCATAAACATTCAGCGAGAAAAGACCGTTAGCATCACTCAGAGTCTCATCTACTGAGCCTGTGCTGCCTCCGGGGCCTCGCCCGCCACCCCATCCGCGGCCTGCGGCCTTGGCGGCTGTTACGACCGCCCCCTCTACAGGAGTGCCCTCCGGAGAGCGAACAACCCCCTTGATGACCTCGCCAAGACCCAGTTGAAAGTCCACCTTGGATGATACGCTGGTCCACTTCCAACGCTGGCTGCCAGGAGCGAATCCGCCGGCGCTGGTCAGGATGTCATATCGCCCCGGCTTGATAGCTGAGAGAGCGAACGCGTATTTTCCAGAGGCATCGGTTTCGGTCCGAGTCGAGGCTCCGCCTCTCACCGGGACCGACTCTCTTCCAAGAATGCGCTCGCGGAACATGGTATAGCGGTCGGCATCCTCCATTCCTTCCCAGGAACCTGTAGCGCGGAGCAAGACCCGGGCCGCCGGAATCGGATTCCCTTCCAGATCGAGAACCGTACCGTACAGCAAAGCCCCGCTCAGTTGCGCGGCGGCCGTCGCGGCATCCCCCCCCTCCTCGCCATCCGTGCCAGAAGAGTCTTTTCTTGAAGCAGCCTGCTCCTCAGCTCCACCGGCTCCTTCTCCCTGCCCGGCAGCCTGCCGGGCGGACTCTACGCCATCATATTCTTCATACTGAACTCCGGAATCGGAGGCCAGGAAGTAGGCGATCAACGCGACGAGAAGGAGGGACACGGAAAGGGGAATCAGTATTTTTTTCATCAGGAACAGCAGCTCCGCTAAACAAAAGACACGTTGCAGTGAATAGCCGTGAGGCCTAAAGAGAGAAGGCGAATTACTCGACCTCTTTTGAACACCAATGATGAATAAGAGGACTTCATTAATCGAGATAATTGTAATCTCGAGACTGTCAGAAAATGTAAGGCCACGCTTTAACAGCCACATGCGTGGCAGGAGCCGAAGGTGAAGCCTGTTCTTCCTGCCATAAAGCCTTTTATGACAACAAAATGAGACCATCCGCCCCCCACACGGTTATCTGCAACTCTTTGCAGCACAACTCCTTGACAGAACGGGACCCTCGACTATATTCTCCTCATTCGGCAAATAATGAAAAACGTTCCCCGGTAGCTCAATTGGTAGAGTAGGTGGCTGTTAACCACTTGGTTCCTGGTTCGAGTCCAGGCCGGGGAGCCATTTTTCCTTCAACGAAAGATCCATCCAGATAATGCGGCGACTGCTGCCTTTATTCGCCTTATCCGTTCTTTCCTCGTGCCTGGGCGTCCCGGCTCCTGATCAGGCTCCCCCCGCCGCCAGGCAGGCCCCTCATGCGTGGATTCACTTCACGCGGTACGACAACGACGTCGCGCTCTACAATGGGTTCTACATCTATTACACCGACCGCGGCACTCCGCTCGAGCTCACCATAGAGGTCCCACCCGACCCGGCGCACAAGCTGGCCTTCAAATGGATCACCAAGCACGGGCCGACCCGCTCGATGACCATCGAGGTCAATGGCGGCGCAAAAACTGTCCGGCATCCCTCACGCGGCAATGGCAAACAGTCCTTCTTCTGGGACGTGTTGCCGGTCAGCGTATTCGGCATCACAGAAAAACAGACCGCCGAAAGCTACCGCTTGCGCATCTCCTGCCCTGAAGATGCAGAGGAAGACGGCGTGCTTGCGGGCATCCGGCTGGTCACCGACGAGGAGCAGCTCGCCGAGCCCGGCTTCTCCAGGCCCAGTCACAAGATGACCCTCACCTCCCCCGGTTCCATGACGCCGGCTGAACGGGCCGCCACCCGGATCGACCGAGATGCCGCTCGCCGTCGGGTCCATGCCAACTGGGTCGGAAAGCGCGTCCTCACCTCGGCGGAAGTCGCCGCCGATGAGTTCCTCGCAGCCGCCGCGCTCTATGGCGACACCGTCATCACCCATGGGCGCGATGTCTACGGACCGACGAAGACGCCGATGTTTACACGTTACCTGCATCGTGAACACCTCCGATCCCCCGCCTCGATCGCCTCCATGCCCCCGGCCCTCGGCGGCGCCTCCCGACCGATTGTGCAGACCCAGTTTGACCGCACCCAGAACCTGCTGCGTACCCTCGCCGCCCTCAGCCAGGCGACCGGCAACGCGAAGTACGCCGAGGCCGCCATGGAGGCGACGGCCCACATCTTCGAAGAGTACGCGATGCCCCACAGCGGCCTCATCGTGTTTGGCAATCATATGACCATCGACCTCCTGGGTGATCGCTCCTACAGCGATGGACGCTCAGGAGACATCTTTGAACTCGAAGTGGTCTTCCCCTTTTATGATTTCTGGCATGACGTCTCACCCCTGAAAACTGAGCGCTTCGTGAAGGGCTGCTGGGAGGTGTACGTTCGCGACTGGCACACGATGCACTACAACCGGCATGCCGGCTTCAACAAGAACATCGACTTCAGCAAGACCTGGCAACGCCCACTGCAGGAGGTCAAGGATCTGCCAATCAAGATGGAGGTGCTGGGCTTCATCGATGTCGGGCTTGACCTGGCCTTCGGCGGCTATTCCCTCGGCTGCCTGCAGGATGCAGAAAAACCACGGCTGTGGGCCGACCGCTACCTCAAGGTGCTCTCCTACCATCGCGACCCGAAAACCTCGATCTGGCCGATGCTGCTCTACACCCCGTCGATCCGCCGCCACCTCGAGGTCTACCGCGAGGCCTTTCCGGAAGCCAACGTAACTGAGCCGCGCGTCATTATCTCCAGCTGGATCTACAGCATGCCCACCTTCTTCCTGGGAACCCTTGGCACCATCGAACAGGCGAAGAAATACGGCCACGGAGAAGAGCTCGCCGAGGTGCATCAGCGAATCGATGAGTGGATCCTGGGCTACATGGCTGCTGCGTACAGGAACGAATCCCACACGATGCGCAGCATCATCCTGGATGGAACAGACGTAACCGACCACGTATTCAAGCCCGGCAAGGTTCTGCATGGCTGGGGAGCCAAGGAAGGCGACTCGTTCCTGGCAAACCCGCCATCCCCATCCTTTCTCGCCGCTGTCGCGCGGGCCTACAGGCTCGCCGACGCCGCCGCCCGCAAACGCTACTGGCCGCTGCTGCGCGGCCTCTTCAAGGGCGAAGGCCTCGGCGACCCCGGAACGACACCGGAAGAAAAGCCGGCCTACAAGTCCGACGGTGTGCTGGCTGAGCCTCCCTGCATATTCGCGCTTGCCGACATTTACCGCGTTCACCGCAGACCGGAGACCCTGGAGTTGATGGAGACCCTGGGACGCAAGCTCATTTCCCAGCGACAGGACCCGAAGTCAGGACTCTTTACGCTGCCCCCGGAACGCCCCTACACCATGCGGCATAACCAGAGAACGAAAGACCCCTGGGAAGGCCTCACCAGCGGCGAGCTCCTGCGCAGAGAGTTCAACTACGATCGACCCAAGGTGGTCTCTCTCGATATCATCGACCCCCTGGCGCTGCTTGCCGTGCATGCCTGCCGCACCGGCCAGTTCGAGAAAATTCCTCAATGGCTGAAGGGTGGAGGTTGGGGCACCGGCACCGGCTGCGGCCACACGATCAACCAGGACCTCGAACGCTGGTTTGACCGTGAAAAACTGGAAAAGCAATACACGGAGCGGGAGACTTGGCTCAAGGAGCGAGGTTACAAGATTGGCAAGGGATGGTACCCCGAATAGCGAGCAGCGCCTCGCCCTGCCGGGCTATCTAAAGCTGGTTGCACCGCCAGGCTCATGGATTAATATGAACCCTGCACCCTGGAACCGACAGTCATCGCGAGTAACTGTTATTTCATCCATGGGAGAACAGGAAAACAACTCCCGGGATTTTAATTCATGCCATCCTACCCGTTGAAATCCAACCCTGAACGGCAGCGGCGCCGTCGCAAAACAGCCTGTTCCGTGCTGGCGATCGCTGTATTCACGCTGACTGCTGCGCTCCACGCGGAGAACAAGCGGCCGAATGTCATCCTCATCATCTGCGATGACCTGAACGATTACATCGAGGGCTTCGATGGACACCCACAGGCACGGACACCCAACATCGCGCGTCTCAGCAAAAGCGGCGTAGCCTTCACCCAGGCCCACTGCAACATCCCGATCTGCGGGCCTTCCCGGGCCAGCTTTTTCACCGGGATCTATCCCCACAACTCACGCTGCTATGGATTCAACCGATGGGACAGCTACCCGGTGCTGAAAAACTCACGAACGATCATGGATCACTTCCGGGCCGGCGGCTACCACACGCTTGGAACAGGCAAGCTCATGCATCACCTCGTGCGAAAAGAATGGGTGGACTACGGCAACCGGGCGGACTACGGCCCCTTCGCCTTCGATGGGAAGGAACGACTCGCTCATCCGGATGTACCCGCCCCGTTCAGCGAGATCGGCGCGGTGGATGGCTCATTCGGCCCGCTGGTGAATCTTTCAGGTCGCACCAACACGGCCGGAAAGCCCCTGAACTGGCAAACTGGCGGATGGGGAAAGGCGAGAACCCTGCGCGTAACCTCCCAGGAAAACCGCGACCGGACCGCCGACGAGCTCAACGGCGACTGGGCGGTTCGACAACTCCGCGGGCTCGCGGCCAGGGCCACCGCCAAGCCTTTTTTCATGGGGGTTGGGTTTATCCGCCCTCACACTCCGCTGATCGTCCCGCAACGCTTCTTCGATATGTTCCCGCTCGAGTCGATCACCCTGCCGGTCATGAAAGCCGGTGATGTAGATGACACCCACGCGCGGTCCGTCCGCGGAATCCCCAACAACAAGGAGCCCAACTCCAAGAGAACTTCTGATATGGGCCTGCGGCTTTTCACCGACCTGGTCGCCTCCTACAAAACGAAGAAAGAGGCGCTGCGAAGGTTTATCCAGGCCTACCTCGCCAGCGTCGCCTCAGTAGATGAACAGATTGGGCGGATCCTCGACGTTGTTGAAGAATCTCGGCTCGAGAGCAACACGATCATCATCCTCACCAGCGACCACGGCTGGGGAATGGGGGAGAAAGATTACCTCTACAAAAACTCTCTCTGGCAGGAGAGCACCCGAGTCCCACTGATCATACGAGCTCCCGGCATCGCCAGGGGAGGCGAAGCCTCGGGCCAGCCCGTATCCCTGATCGATCTCTATCCCACCCTCATCGACCTCTGTAAACTGGACAGGAAGACAAAGAAAAACGATGGCGGTCATTCGCTCGACGGCCACAGCCTCAAACCTCTCCTGGCAGACCCTGGCGCCGGAAAATGGACAGGACCTGACGAGGCCCTCACCGCTCTCTACAAATGGTCCCAAGACTACGACCCTGCCAAACAAAGCTACACTTTACGCGGCCGCGACTGGCGCTACATTCGCTACGGGAACGGAAAAGAAGAGCTCTACCACAACGCCAGCGACCCCTACGAGTGGCGCAACCTTGCAGGCGATGCGGCCCAGGCCTCCCGCCTGGAAGCCTTCCGCAAAAAGCTCACCGCCAGGTTGCCTGTCCCATCGGCAAACGCCCAGGCCGGCAACAAGAAAAAGGATGCCGAAGCGTGGAAGGACAGGTATTTCACCAGGAACCCGGCGGCCGACGCCAACAAGGACGGAACCCTCACCTGGGCTGAATTGAAGGCTCACAAGGCCGGGAACGAAGCGAAAAAACCTCCCGCGCAGAAACAGCAGTAAACCCCCGAAGGACTCAACCGAAAGCACAATGAAGCCTCTTCTTCACCTGATTCCTTTCTTATGCCTTGCGGCCTGCCCGCCTCTGCCGGGACAAGAGGTCGACTTCGAGCGCGACATCCTGCCGGTCCTCGAGAAGCGCTGCTGGAAATGCCACGATGAAGACGAGCAGGAATCAGGACTTCGACTTGACCTGCGCGCCTCCATGCTTCGTGGAGGAGACCTCGGGGTACCGGCACTCGTTCCCGGAAAGCCCGAAGAGAGCGCGCTCATCGAGGCAGTCAAGCATCTCGACCCGGAGCTGAAGATGCCGCCAAAAAGACGAAAGCTGCCCGATGATGAAATTGAACTGCTGAGCCGCTGGATCAGTGAGGGTGCCATCTGGCCGGGACAGATGAAGGCTGCCGCCAGGAAGAAATCCAGCCACTGGTCCTTCCAGCCTGTCAAGAGACCAGGCCTCCCCGCCCCGCCAACAGGCCAGGCGCCGCCAGGGAACCCCATCGATGCGTTCCTGCGATCCCGCCTCGCGAGCGCCGGCCTCGCATATTCGCAACCAGCCGATGCGCGCTCTCTTATCAAGCGAGCGTCGATCGTGCTCACTGGACTGGCCCCAACACCTGGAGAAACCTCGGCCTTTTCCCGCTCATTCGCCATGGCGCCCGAAAAGGCCTACCTGGAGCTCATCGACCGGCTCCTTGCATCGCCTCATTTCGGAGAGCGCTGGGCACAGCACTGGCTCGACGTGATCCGCTGGGCTGAAACCAACGGCAGCGAAAGCAACATGTACCGCAAGAACGCCTGGATCTACAGGGACTACGTGATCCGGGCCTTCAACAAGGACCTCCCCTATGACCAGTTCATCTTCGAGCAGCTCGCCGGCGACACCAGCGGCCAGGGAGATGCCACAGGCTATCTTGTCTCAGGCCCCCATGTGCCGGCCGCCACGGTGGGGCAGGAACCCGCGGCGCAGCGCCAGGCAAGAGCCGACCGCATGGATGAGATCCTGCAGACCGTAGGAGCCTCGGCCCTTGGCATGACCATCGGGTGCGCCAGATGCCACAACCACAAATTCGATCCGATTTCCATCCGGGACTACTATTCGATGTCCGCCGTGTTCCAGGACATCGAATTCGGCAGTCGCTTCCCCGAGTTCTCGCCTGGGCACCCGCGCCGTATCCGGGGCGGGGAGCTGTATAAGGAAATCGCCGGGCTGCATGAGAAGCTGCGCAGCATAGGCCCCTGGGAAGAAAACTGGACCGGCTACCGCGAGCTCCACTTCACCCCGGTAAAAACCCGGACGGTTCGCATTACATTCCAATGGAACTACGCCAGGGTCGATGAGCTCGAAATCTTCGGCACAGAAGAACGCGGTCGAAACCTTGCCCTGGCCGCTAACGGGGCCAGGGCTCACAGCCCGAAAGAGATGGCCGTCGTCCGCAGCGAACTTCACAAGATCAATGATGGGGAGTATGGAACGCAGGCCTGGGCGGGGCGAGCGCCAAAGGGCGGCAAGAACAAGCCCTGGGTGCAGTTCACCTTCCCCGCCCCCCGAGAAGTAAACCGCATCCGGCTGAGCACCAACCGGGAAGACTACCTCTCAACCGACTATCTCCTCGGGATCAACAAGTTCAACTTCGGCCCCTACCGGGTGGAGACGCTCAACCCGGATGGACAGTGGCGGCAGGTGGCCGCGACCGGGCAGCTTGCCCGCCTGGACAAAAAGAACCCCTCGCGAAAGGAGCTCCTTCGCCAGCTCCAGGAGCTGATTGCCCGGGTGAGCGAGGAGGGCCCCAGGCCGAGCTTTGTCGCCCGATTTGTAAAGCCCCCCCAGACTTTCGTGCTCTACCGCGGCAGCCCGGAGAGTCCCCGCGACGAGGTCTTCGCCTCCGGTCTCGAGGAACTCGACGGCGGCCTGGGCCTGCGTCCGGACGCGACCGGCAAACAACGCCGCAAGGCCTTCGCCCTCTGGCTCACCTCGGCGAAACACCCCCTGACGGCCAGGGTGGCCGTCAACCGCCTCTGGCATCACATCTTTGGCCAGGGGATCGTCACGACCACAGGCGACTTCGGGGCCGCCGGCGCCCCGCCGTCCCATCCAGCCTTGCTCGACTGGCTTGCCGCAGAGCTGACGCAACCCGCCCCCGGCATCAAGCCCTGGTCCCTGAAGCACCTCCTTCGCCTGATGGTCACATCAGACGCGTTTCGCCAGGGAAGCACCCCTCGTCAGGCCGGCCTGGCCGCCGACGCGACCTCCGCCCTCCTCTGGAGGTATCCACCCAGGCGAGTCGAGGCTGAAGTTATCCGCGACTCCATCCTGCAGGCGGCAGGCTCGCTCAACCGATCCATCGGCGGCCGCAGCTTCCGGATCCACAACGTGAAAAAGCGCTACGCCCAGTGGGAGGTAACGGACAACCACGGCCCTGAGACCTGGCGTCGAATGATCTACCAGGAAAGAATGCGCAGGGTTGACGATCGAATGTTCACCGCCTTCGACTTCCCCGATTGCGGCCAGGTACGGGCGAAACGGCCGGTCTCCACCACGCCCCTGCAAGCGCTGAACCTGCTCAACAGCGTGTTCGTAAATGAGCAGGCCAGGCGAATCGCTGCACGCGCCAGCAAGGACGCCCCTGGCGGCCTGCAAGGGGCCATCTCCCGCTGCTTCCAGCTGCTGCTCAGTCGCGCCCCAGCGAGGGACGAGCTCCAGGCCTGCCTGGCTCTCGCGAAGGACAGCAACCTCGCGCTCGTCTGCAGGGCGCTGCTCAACACCAATGAGTTCGCGTTTATCCCCTGATGCCAATGAAGCCTGAAAACCTCACACAACAAGGCCGACGTCTTCTCGACCGCCGTGGCTTCCTCAAAACAGCCGGGCTGTCTACAGCCGCGCTCGCCCTGGCCCAATTGCTCGACAACGATGACCTGCTCGCGAAGGACCCCAGGACCGTAGGCGGCAAGGTTCCGATCCGCCCTGGCGTAGACCCCGCAAACCCCTACCTCCCCCGCAAGGCTCACTTCCCCATGCCGGCCCGGCAGGTACTGGTCATCTATTGCCCGGGAGCCGTCAGTCACGTGGACACTTTCGACTACAAGCCAGCGCTCAACAAGCTTCATGGAAAGAAGCCGCCATCCATCCCCGCCGTGACCTTCGAAGGCCCTACGGGCAACATCTCCCGGCCCTTCTGGAAATTCAGACCTCGCGGCCAGACCGGCAAGATGGTCTCCGACCTGCTGCCTGGCCTGGCTGACCAGGTCGATGACTTCTGCTTCTTCCACGCGCTGACAACCGAGACCAGCGCTCATCCCCAGGGCGAGAACTTCATGAACACGGGCTTCACGATGGAGGGCTTTCCCTCCTTCGGGTCCTGGGCAACCTACGCCCTCGGCACCGAGCGCCAGGAGCTGCCAGCCTTCGTCGCCATCAACGACCCGCGCGGACTCGCGCGCAGCGGCAAGAACAACTTCGGTAACGGCTTCCTGCCGGCCGCCTTCCAGGGAACTGATTTCAACTCCAGCAATCCTCCCAACAATCTCCAGCGCCCGAAAAACCTGTCCCCGGAAGCCGACCGCGGAACGGTTGAGCTCCTGAAACGCCTCAACGCCCGGCACCTTGAAAAATACCCCGGCGATGCGGACCTTGCCGGCCGAATCGCCAGCTACGAGCTCGCAGGCAGGATGCAGACCTCTGTCCCGGAGGTCATGGACCTCGCCGGAGAACCAGAGAAGGTGCTCGAGGAATACGGTGTCTCAGGGGGCAGCAAATTGAGGGGGGAATACGCCCGCAACTGCATCCTGGCCCGCCGCCTGCTGGAAAAGGGCGTCCGCGTTGTCCAGCTTTTCAACGGCAGCGACCCTTCCGGAGGCAATGGAATCACCAACTGGGACTCGCACTCCAACATCGCCGACACCCACGCCATGCAGGCGGAAATCATGGACCAGCCCACCGCGGCGTTGATCGCCGACCTCAAGCGCAGCGGGATGCTCGAACACACCCTGGTCGTCTGGGCCACGGAATTCGGCCGCATGCCTTTCCTGCAAGCCAACGGAACCGGACGGGACCACAACCCCGGCGCCTTCACCTGCTTCCTCGCCGGCGCAGGGGTCAAGAAAGGCTTCAGCTACGGCGAGAGCGATGAGTTCGGCTTCAAGGCGGCTGTCGACAAGACAACCGTGCACGACTTCAACGCGACCCTGCTTCACCTGATGGGGCTCGACCACGAGCGCCTCACCTTCTATCACAACGGTCTCGAGCGCAGGCTGACCAATGTCCACGGCCACGTGGTAACGGACGTCCTGGCCTGAGACCCGCCGGTAAAAGCCGGTGACAGGAAGAAAAGAAGCTCGGTGAACCGAACCCATCTATATTGTATGATCCACCTGCAAAGCTGAAGAATCGCGCATGTCTCACGACTAACCCTTGAGCCTAATTAACCACATGACGATCCGGCAATCGATTCCACTGTTCTTTGTAGTCCTCGGTGTTACGGCGAGCGTGCCTGGAGCCGATGACGATGTCAATTTCAGCCGCGACATCCTGCCGCTTCTGTCCGACAACTGCTTCAAGTGCCACGGACCGGACGAGGCGAACCGCAAGGCCAAGCTCCGCTTCGACAAGCACGACGCTTCGCTTGAAGAACTCAAAAAAGGGCGGGCGACCATCGTTCCCGGAAAAAGTTCCCAGAGCGAGCTCTATACCCGGCTCACGGCGGAGGACCCAGACGACAGGATGCCGCCTCCTGACACGGGAAAGAAGCTGTCAGAAAAAGAGATCGAGCTGATCCGAAGATGGATCGATGGCGGCGCGAAATGGGCTGGCCACTGGGCATTCCAGCCTCCCAAGCCACAGAAGGTTCCCGCCCCGGCCAAGGACTGGAAGGCCAACAACCCTGTCGATAATTTCATCCACGCCTCGCTGAAGCACGCCGGCCTCTCTCCCCAGAAGCGCGCCTCCAGGGAAACGCTGATCCGCAGGGCCTCCCTCGACCTGACCGGCCTGCCGCCGACCATCGAGGAGGTCGACAATTTCCTCGCCGACAAATCTGAAAAGGCCTATGAGAATGTCGTTCGACGCCTGCTGGACTCCCCCAGGTACGGCGAGCACATGGCGCGATTCTGGCTTGATGCCGCCCGCTACGGCGACACGCACGGCCTGCACCTTGACAACGAAAGGTCCATCTGGCCCTACCGCGACTGGGTCATTGATTCCTTCAACAGCAACCAGTCCTTTGACCAGTTCACCATCGAACAACTCGCCGGGGACCTGCTACCCGGGTCGACCCTTGACCAGAAAGTGGCCACAGGTTTCAACCGCTGCAATGTAACCACAGGAGAGGGCGGCTCGATCGATGATGAATACTATGTCCGCTACGCGGTCGACCGGGTAGAGACCACCTCGACCGTCTGGCTCGGACTCACCGCTGGCTGCGCGGCCTGCCACGACCACAAGTTCGACCCCCTTACCCAGAAAGAGTTCTACCAGATCTTCTCCTATTACTTCAGCCTGACGGAGCGGGCCATGGACGGGAACAAGCTCCTGCCCCCGCCGATCATCAAGGCCCCGACAATGAGCCAGCGAAAGGAACGCAAGGAGTTGGAGCGGCAGTCGGCCGCCATCACCGAGGAGATCGATAAACTCCTCGCCAACTCAGGCTACAAGGATCCGACGCCCAACGCCCCCCTCGGAGACCTCGGCCAGCAGGAACGCATCTGGGTCGATGAGCAGCTTCCCGCCGGAGCCAAACCCCAGGGCAACGGCACGCCGCCGTGGAAGTTCGTCCAGGGGCCAGGACACCCGGTCTTCAGCGGCAAAAAGTCACACACCAGGGTCAGCACGAGCGATGCCATCACACAGCATTTCTTCACCGATGCGTCCGACCGCCTGAAGATCACGGAGAATTCCAAGCTCTTCACCTACGTCTACCTCGACCCAGCCAAGCCCCCGAAGACGATCCAGCTGCAATTCAACGATGGCACCTGGGAGCACCGGGCGACCTGGGGAGAGGACAAGGCCTTCCTCGCGGGAAAACGCGGACCCGCCAACCACCAGATGGGCAAGCTCCCTGAAACCGGGAAATGGGTGCGGCTCGAGGTTCCTGCCAAGGTCGTTGGACTCAAGCCCGGAGCCCAGCTCAACGGCTGGGCCTTCACCCAGGTCAACGGCACGGTTCACTGGGACAAGGCCGGCATTGTCTCGCTCTCGCTCTCCCAGCAGCAGAAGCGTTCGCAACACGCCTGGGAACAATTCACCGTCCAGGACAATTACTCCGGTGTCCCGGCCGAGGTCCAGAAGGCGCTGAAAGTAGAAAAAAGCAAACGCACGGACGCCCAGGCGAAGCTGGTAACCCGGCACTTCCTGCGGCACGTCCATCCTGACTCACGAGGCAGGGTCGCCAAGCAGCTGTCAAAACAGAAGATCATCAGCAACAAGCTCGCCGCGATCCAAAAGAACATGCCCTCCAGCATGATCATGGAAGACCGCAAAAGTCCGCGCCAGGCCTACGTGCTCGAACGCGGACAATATACAGAGAAGCGGGAAAAAGTCTCTTCCGCGGTGCCTGCCTGGCTCGCGCCCCCGGTCAAGGATGCCCCCGCCAACCGGCTCGGACTCGCGCGGTGGCTGGTGCAACCCAGCCACCCGTTGACCGCCCGAGTGACAGTCAACCGGCTCTGGCAGCAGCTCTTCGGTACCGGGCTGGTCAGGACCTCTGAAGACTTCGGGGTCCAGGGAGAGCACCCCTCTCACCCGGAACTGCTCGACTGGCTGGCGATGGATTTCGTCGGCTCCGGCTGGGATGTGAAACGTTTCCTCTCACAGCTCGTCCTTTCGGCTACCTACCAGCAATCCTCCAGAATCGACAAGAACAAGCTGGCCGCTGACCCCGAAAACCGTCTGCTGGCGCGCGGCCCCCGCTTCCGGCTCGATGCCGAGGTGATCCGGGACCAGGCGCTCGCCCTCAGCGGCCTCATGAACAAACAGATCGGCGGCAAGAGCGTCAAGCCCTACCAGCCGCCGGGACTCTGGAAGCCGGTCGGCTTCGGTGGTAGCAACACCTCAGTGTTCAAGCAGGACAAGGGAGACAAGCTCTACCGGCGCAGCATGTACACCTTCTGGAAACGCACCTCCCCCCCTCCTTCGATGGAGACCTTCGATGCGCCCAACCGGGAGACCTGCCAGGTCCGACGCGCGCGAACCAACACACCCCTGCAGGCCCTTGTGCTGATGAATGATGTGCAGTTTATCGAGGCCGCCAGGAAGTTCGCCGAGAAGGTCGTCCGTGAGGGCGGCGCTGGCGTTGAAGACCGGGCGGCCTTCGCCTTCCGGTCAGCCCTGGGACGACGTCCCGGAGCCTCCGAGTTGGCTGCGCTTGCCCGGATCTACAAGGAATACGTGACTGAATTCAAAGACAGCTCAGGCTCGGCCGCCAAGCTTCTCTCCGTGGGCGAATCGCCGCGAGACCAGAAGCTGGATGCAAACGAGCTGGCGGCCTGGACAATGGTCACCCACCTGCTCCTCAACCTGAGTGAAACAGTAACCAAGGGATAGCTTCACTCGACGCCGCCTGGCGCTGAGTGAAAAAGGAAATCATGAACATCAAAGAGCAAATGATGGATCCGCTGCTCGAGGCCGGCCTCGTAGAGACCAGGCGCCACTTCTTCTCCCGAACAGCCGGCGGAATCGGGACGGCGGCTCTCGCCTCGCTTGTCAACCCGGACCTCTTCGCGGAGAACAAGACAAAAGCGGGCCTGCCCGGCCTGCCACACTTCGCCCCGAAGGCCAAACGGGTCATCTACCTCTTCATGTCCGGAGCTCCCTCGCAGCTCGACATGTGGGACTACAAGCCCGGAATGAAGGAGTACTACAACAAGGACCTGCCGGACTCGATCCGCAACGGCCAGCGGATCACGACCATGACATCCGGCCAGAAGAGATTCCCCGTCGCGCCCTCGATCTTCAAATTCAACCAGCACGGATCCCACGGAGCCTGGGTGAGTGAGCTGCTGCCGCATACCGCGAAAATGGTAGATGATCTAGCGGTTATCAAGACCGTCAACACCGAGGCCATCAACCACGACCCCGCCATCACCTACATCCAGACCGGAAGCCAGCTTCCGGGGCGCCCCAGCGCCGGCGCGTGGATGTCCTACGGTCTCGGGAGCATGAACGACAACCTGCCGGCCTTCATGGTGCTCCACTCAACGGTCAATGGGGGCTTCGGCGGCCAGGCGCTCTACTCCCGGCTTTGGGGAGCGGGCTTCCTCTCAAACCGGCACCAGGGAGTCAGCCTGCGATCAACCGGCGACCCGGTCCTCTACCTGTCAAATCCCGCCGGCATGTCTGACACCATGCGGCGAAAGATGCTCGACGAGCTTGGCCGACTGAACAGGGAGCGTTTCGCCGCTGTCGGCGACCCGGAGATCCAGGCCCGGATCTCGCAATACGAGATGGCCTACCGCATGCAGACCTCCGTCCCTGAGCTCACAGATATCTCCGGCGAGAGCAAGGCCACCCTCGAGATGTATGGCCCCGAGGTCAAAAAACCCGGCACCTTCGCCGCCAACTGCCTGCTCGCGAGACGACTCGCTGAGCGCGGCGTTCGATTCACCCAGATCTTCATCCGCCAGTGGGACCAGCACGGCAACCTGCCGAAAGACATTCGCCGGCAGTGCGGCATCGTAGACCGGCCATCCTGGGCGCTCGTCCAGGATCTCAAGCAGCGCGGCCTGCTCGACGACACCCTGGTCATCTGGGGAGGTGAGTTTGGACGAACCATCTACTGCCAGGGCGGACTGTCGACCAAGAACTACGGACGAGATCACCATCCGCGGTGCTACACCAAGTGGATGGCCGGCGCGGGCATCAAGGGAGGCATCGTCTACGGCGAGACCGATGACTTCAGCTACAACGTCGTCGACAAGCCGGTCCATATCCACGACCTCAACGCGACGATCCTGAACCAGTTCGGTGTCGACCACGAGAAGCTCACCTACCGCCACCAGGGCAGGGATTTCCGCCTGACCGATGTCCACGGAGAAGTTGTCAGCGGACTCCTCGCCTGAGCTGACGCAGAGCTCAACCGCGCTTTTTTTTCTTCGCCTTCGGCTTGCGGACGAAGTCCGCGCCATTATCTGGCGGCATCGACTGGTGCCAGGCGATAAGCTTCTTCGCCATGCGCGCTACAATCCCGGGGTGCTTCTCAGCCAGGCTCTCCCGCTCCCCGCGGTCGCTCGAGAGGTCGTAGAGCTCGGGTTCGCTGCCATCGTATTCGCAAAGAAGCTTCCAATTGCCCTCGCGTATTGCCAGGTCGGGGAGATCATTGTCGCCGTAGAAGGCGTCTCTGTCGGGAGGCCGACGGAAAAAAATCGGCGCCTTACGCGAGCCCCCCTCGCCAAGCACCGCGCCTGGCAGAGCCTCGCCATCATACTTTATTCCCTTCGGCGCTGCCGTCCCGGTCAGCTCCAGCAGGGTTGGAACAAGATCAATGGCAGTAAAGACGGTCTCACGATCGACGTGGTTCTTCTTCTTGAGTATCCCCGGCCCCCAGGCGATCAGCGACGACCTCACCCCTCCCTCGTAGAGATGGGTCTTGAACCCGCGAAAGGGCCCGGCCGAGCCGGCGCCGCGCTCAGGACCGTTGTCGGAACAGATCAGCACCAGGGTGTTCTCTCTCAGGACAGGGTCTGTCCGGATGACCTCGAAGAGCTTGCCGAACTGACGATCCATCTCCTGCAGCACCGAGTGGTAGAGCCCCCTCTTGCCATCGGCCCACTTGTCGACCGGCGGCCAGAACGGACTGTGAACATCATCCGGCCAGAGGTTGATGTAGAAGGGCTTCTTCTCAGCCCGCGCCTTCCTGATGAAGGGGATCGCCTCATCGACAAACCCACCAGTGATCTTAGACCGCAACATCCACCGGGAGCCCTCGCCGAGGCGCTCAGCGTCACCCCAGATCCTGCCGGGCTCCTTCTGCCCCGGCTTGAGCACCAGCGGCAGCAGCTTCGGTCCCATGCCCTCGAAGTTGGTCAGCGATGCGTCGAATCCGTAGTCGGTTATGGGCGGCGCGTCAGCGACGTTACGCTGGCCTCCCATGTGCCACTTGCCGAAATGCCCGGTGGCATAGCCCGCCTGCCGCAGGGAGCGCGCCAGCATCGGCGCCTTCGGGTCGAGCCACTGCGCCATGCCGCGCTGGTTATTGTGATCGCGGTTGCTCAGGTAGGAGGTGATCTTCCAGCGCTGGGGATACTGGCCCGTTGAGATGGCCGTACGCGAAGATGAGCAGATCGGAGAATTCACATAGAATTGCTCAAATCGAATGCCCTCGGCGGCCATCCGGTCGATTTCTGGAGTACTGGCATCCTTGTTCCCGAAACAGGAGAAGTCGCCCCAGCCCATGTCATCGATGAAGAAGAGAACGATGTTGGGGCGCTCCTTTGAACAGACAGGCAGCGCGAGGGCCAGGAGAAAAAGGAAAGCCGGCGGAAAGAGCCCGTGTCTTGTCGAATTTAGCTTCATGAAATCACTTCCGCTCTGCGATGCAGTAAAGAAACTTTCGCCCACGCAGGAAGAGCTGGTTCCCCGCCAGGGAGGGCGAAGAGTCAAAGCGCTCATCGAGCTTGTTGGTCGCCAGCACCTCGAGCTTCTTCGAGCGCTTGAGCACCAGCGTGGTACCGCTTCGGCCGGTGAAGTAGACCCGGTCATCGGCGCCCACGGGGGATGCATAGATATTCGACAGGCCGGGAAGACGGGTACGGTCAATGATCACATCTCCGGTCTGCGACGCCAGGCAGGTGAGAATATTTCGGTTAGACTGGGTGAAATAGAGCATGCCGTCGTACTCGACCGGGGAGGGCACGTAGGGCGTTCCGCGATTTTTGCTCCAGGCGATGGATTCTGTTTTCGAGATATCCCCCTTCGCCGACAGCGGCAGGGCGAGAAGGGAATAGCCCTGGTAGCCGCTCATGCAGCAGACGAGGTCGCCGCTGATGACGGGCGAGGGGATCACGTTGCCCGTCAGCCCGCCGCACTGCCAGATGATCTTTCCGTTCTCGAGGTCATAGCATCTCACCATCTTCGAGGCAGGCACAACGACCTGGGTCCGCCCGCTGTGACGAACGACCACGGGCGTTGCCCAGGCGTTGGGCTCCTCCCGTTTCTTTTCCCACAGCGTCTTGCCTGTTTTCGCGTTGAGCACATGAACGGACGACTGGCGCGCCTGGTCACGCACGATCACCAGCCTTCCATCGTGAATGACCGGCGAACAACCCTCGCCAAGACTTGCACCCATATGCGCCTTGCCAAGATTCCGTTCCCAGATTTTCTCCCCCTCGAGATCGAAGCAGTACAGCCCTGCGGAACCGAACCAGCAGTAGAGCCGCTCGCCATCGGTGGTCGGTGAAGCAGAGGCGAAGTCATTGTCGCCGTGGTGCCCCTCGTGCGGAATTCCTTCCCCCGCCCTGCGACGCCAGATTTCCTTGCCGGTCTTTCGATCCAGGCAGAGCACCACGAACTGCTGAACGGTATTGGGGAAGGTGATCCCGAAGACGCGCTTCGGCTGATCCCCTGGCTTCGGCAGAGAGGGATCGACCTTGCCGGTGTCGATCACGCACAGGAGGTAGACCCTGTCCTTCCAGATAATCGGCGTGGAGGTCCCATTGCCGGGCAGCGCGGCCTTCCACTGGATGTTCGTGTCTTCACTCCATCTCAAAGGCGGCTTCGCCGTCTTCGAAACCCCGGTGGCGCCCGGCCCGCGCCAGTGGTGCCAGTTGGCCGGCTTCAGCTGGTCAAACGACTGGCCCCGGGACTCGCATGGATTAAACAGGCAACAACAAAGCGCCAGAAGATAGAACACTGACGAAGAAGCAGAATGATGTCTCATGATGGGTAAGTCTCTGTCCTTAATTCATACCAACAGCAATTCGATATAGTTTACAAAACCTGTCGCGAGGTCCAAAGAGAATGCCCAGAGACCGTACTCGGTTCTCTCAAGCGCCATGATCAGAATAAAATAGCCGAAGAACAGGTTTTCGGGGTGCTCCAGGTTGTCAACGAATCTCCTGTAACGCGAGCTGACACCGCTCAATACCCTTGACCCATCGAGGGGCGGCACCGGGCCCAGATTGAAAATCGCCAGGACGATATTCAAATACCCTAATGTCCAGAGCAGTGTCCGCAGGTTGGTCTCGAGTCCGGGGGCCGGCTCAGATGCCTTGAGAATCCCCAGGATCGCCAGCGCCACGACTGCCAACACGGCGTTGGTGACGGGCCCTGCGAGGGAGACCAGGACATCTCCAAGACGCCCATGCCTGAATCGGTGAGGCGTGACCGGCATCGCGCCCCATGCCATGCCGATGACAAACGCCGCCACCAGCGACATCCCCCCCATGTGCACCATGGGGTTGAGGGTCATATGCCCCAGCTCGATGGGCGTGCGGTCCCCCTGCCAGATCGCCGCCGCCCCATGAGCCAGCTCATGAAGAACCACGGAGACCACGATGGAAAAGACAATGCAGGTATAGAGGACGACATCATCTTGCAGGTACTGAATAATCATTCCGGGACCATCCTGCGGCCAGGAGCCCGGCCCGGCCGATATATTTAGCTTGAGAAAGAGGAAGGCAAAGCGGAAGACAGCTTCTCTTACTGGAACTTGCGCAAAAATAATCTCCACTTACGCGAAAGACGCGTATCGCGGTAATTGATCCAGCGCCGCAACCGGTCACTGGCAACGGAGACCATGGCCAGCCCGACCAGGAAGGCAGGAGTACCCGGAATCCCCGGCAGCAGAATCCCCAGCATCCCGAGGGTAAGAAGAACCAACCCGCAGGCCACCGACACGCATTTCCTGATGAAGCTGGCCCGGTTGTTACTGGCGGGAAGGAGCTCAGGAAGATCCTCCTCACCCTCAACCCGCCCGGTTTCGGCTTGTTTCCCGTCCAGTTCGGGATCCAGTTCGTGATCTGCGTTATCTGGGGTGGCCATCATCGTTAGTATAAGGCCTCCCGCAAAGAAAACGTACATCGCACAGGTTGTCGTCTACGTATACGAATTGAGGGAAGAACCCAGGAGAGTCGCCCTACTTGGGGATGGACCAGATGTTGATGGATAGCCCGGGAGGACGAAGAAATGGTGCGTGGACCCAGATTTGAACTGGGGACACCTGGATTTCTATTTAATGGGCTGGTGGAGTGCCGCCCGTGTGAGTGAAGGCTTTGTTTACGATGAGCCAATTGCTATCAATTTTCGCCAGCGAAAAGACATCGGTAAAAGAAACGCTTCCCCAGAAATTTTCTTCTTCGACGATGGCAGTGGCAATGTCGCCAAACTCGTCAATCTTTTTTATCGAGGCAGAAAATTGGCCGTCAACATCAGCTGGTTGCTCAGAAATCATTCCAATCATGTCTTGAATGGGGATATCAACACGCTGGTCACCAAGGGTGCCAAACATCCGTGCGTCTGGGTGAAAGGCGGTATTTAAGGCCTCGGCGTTGCCGGTGGCAACCCCTTGAATGTAAAGCTCGATGGCGGAACTGGGCGAGGTGTTTGTCATGGGGAGAGGCTACCACTTTCTGGCCTTTTGGTCACCGCCTGAATAGAGCATCGGTTTCCTAAGCCGCCGATGGCCCAGAAGGGCGAAGAAATGGTGCGCGGACCCAGACAAGGAGAGGCTGGCCCTGGTTGCTGATCGTCCGGAGCATTACTTCAGATGGGAGGCTCATTCAGCCTGGGGTTTTTCGTCACTGGAAGAAGAGGCTTCTTTGGGATCTGCCTCGCTGACAGCATTACTGTCGACAGTGTCTTCTACCAATTTTTCACCCTTATCATCTGCCCCCGATCCATTCCGGGGCGCGAGCTTGTACCAGATAATTAGGCCAACAACCGCCCCAAGAACTCCTCCTATCCAGATGCCTCTACTCGCTCCCTTGGCTTGCTCAGCGGCAACCCTAAATTCATGGACGGATTTGGTAAGGGCGCTGAGGTTATCGTCTCCGCGAACTTCCTGAACCGTTTCGGGTTCTATTACGAAAGACGTTCCAATCTCCTGTCCAACCATCGCGCCCAAAAGCCATCCGAAAGCCATATATACGAACTTACTCTTGCGCTTTTTAGGTTTATCGTCTTTGCCCACAGGAATGCCTGCCTTTCTATGTATTAGTTGAACCCAGCCAACAGCCTATGCGA
>Ga0163108_10000548_pt1 | contig 28040 bp, 22 predicted proteins | sample Fk1155metaG_FD_109644 | JGI IMG/M metagenome (GOLD analysis project Ga0163108, IMG submission 109644) | Marine microbial communities from the Central Pacific Ocean - Fk160115 155m metaG | ecosystem: Environmental > Aquatic > Marine > Oceanic > Photic zone | place: The Central Pacific Ocean...
ATTAAATGAAGTTAACAAAGATAAGTTACTATTAGCTAGTCAAATAGCTTCTATTCCAGAAATAATAAGAGGTTATGGTCATATAAAAGAAGAAAATATCAATAAAGCTCAAGAAAAAAGAAAACAACTATTAGAAGCTTGGAACTCTTCCAAAAAACTAGATCTAAAATCTGATCAACAGAATAAGTTTAGTGCTAATATATTTGCAGCAGAATAAATTGTTTCTAGTATAAATAATTCTACTAATACTAACTACATACTATTTAGAGAATTAAATATTATGAAAAATAATAAGGCTACATTAACTGGTAAAGTAAAAAGATATGCTAAAGTAAGCAGTAAATTAACATCAGTTTCTGCTAAAATAGCTAGTAGAAATTTTATAGGAGATAAAGATAAGAATAAAAATGCTGACCTAGTATTGAACGCATTAGGAGGACTAAAAGGGCCTCTTATGAAAGTAGCTCAACTTTTATCTACCGTGCCAGACCTATTACCAAAAGAATATTCTGAAAAATTATTACAATTACAAGCTGATGCTCCACCTATGGGATGGTTTTTTGTAAAAAGAAGAATGAGTAATGAGCTAGGTAATAATTGGCAAAATAAATTTAAAAACTTTGATAAAAATGCAATTAAAGCAGCATCATTAGGACAGGTACACAAAGCTAATGCTAATAATAAAAAATTAGCTTGCAAACTACAATACCCGGACATGATGTCAACAGTAGATGCAGACCTTAAACAACTCAAACTAATATTTTCTTTATATGGAACCTGGGATAAAACTATTCAAACCAAACAAATTTACGCAGAACTATCAGAAAGACTTAAAGAAGAATTAGATTATAAGCGGGAATTTAAAAACATGCTTCTATTTAAAAGTATGTTAAAAAAAGAAAAATATATTAATATTCCTGAACCTATTAAAGACCTTTCAACCGATAAATTACTTACTATGTCTTGGCTAGAGGGGACATCATTACTATCCTGGAGAGAATCAAAACAAGAAACTAGAGATCATATTGCAAAAATATTATTTAATGCTTGGTATATTCCATTTTACGAATATGGAATTATACATGGAGACCCTCACCCAGGTAATTATCAAGTAAATAAAAATACTAAAAAACTCCCTAGTTTAAATTTACTAGATTTTGGATGTATAAGAATATTTTCACCTTCATTTGTGGAAGGAGTTATTGATCTATATAAAGCTATAAGAGATAACAACCAAGAACTTGCTATTAAAGCATATGAATCATGGGGATTCAAAAACCTTTCAAAAGATATGATAAAAATATTAAATATATGGGCTTCTTATATTTATGGTCCTTTAATAGAAGATAAAAAAAGATTTATTCAAGATAATAATGCAACTAAGAATGGCAAGGAAATTGCTTCTGCAGTATATAAAGAACTTAAAAAGTTGGGGGGAATATCACCACCTAAAGAATTTGTTATGATTGATAGGGCTGCTGTAGGATTAGGTTCTGTTTTTATGCATTTAAATGCAAAACTAAATTGGCACCAAATAGTTGAAAAGATGATTAGTAATTTTGATGAGGATATTATTGCAAAAAAACAAAATGAAGTGTTAAATAAAGCTATGTTAAAAAATTAATTAATTCTTTTCAATAAAATATTTAACTTCCTCAGATGCTAAATTAATTAATTCTTTTTGAGTAAATTTATTCTTCTTTAAACTTTTAAATGAATGATCACCCCCTTGTAAAAAGAAAATCTTAATATTTTTATTTAACTTATAATTATTTATTTCTTCCTTGGCACCTAATTTATCTCTTGTTCCCTGGCAAATTAATATTGGAGGGCCTTCATCTATTAAAGCTTGAACTCTTAAATTATTATTATTATTCTGTGGATGAAAAGGATATCCAAAAACTACTACTCCTCTTACTTTTATTTCTCTTGAAACAGAACATGCTACTCTCCCTCCAAGTGACTTTCCCCCAATCCATATATTTTTATTAACATACTTTTTTTTAATATTTTTTATAATTGATACATAATATTCACTTAATTTATTCATTTTATCTGGAAACAACTTTTTTCCAATTCTTCTTTGTTGCATATATGGAAATTCAAATCTTATTACTAATAAAGAATTAGAAGATAAACAATCAACTATTTGATTCATAAACTCGGAATCCATTGGACTTCCTGCACCATGTGCTAATAATAATATATTGTTAGCTTTTTTAGAACCATGTATAATTATGTTATCCATATTAGAAATCTAGAATTAATTAGAAAGTATTACAAATTATTATGAATGAAGAAGTATTTAACTGGTTTTTTACACTTGTCACAGCATATATTGCTTGGCATGGCTTAACTTATAGAAATAAAAACGGAGAAAAAGATTTTGTGCGCTTATTATTTGGTTGTATATCCTTATTATTTTTCATAAGAGTTCTTTTTATTGATATCATAAAAATTTTATAATTATTTTTCATAATTTAATTGCTCTTCATCTAATTCAGGTATACTTAACACTCTTTCGTCTAAAGGAAGTTTTAATTGTTCTTCTATATATTTAGATCGTCCCAAAATTGTAGGTGGAGTTTCTCTCACATCAAATAACAATCTATCTAACCAATGCATACCTTCTGATAATTCATTATCTATAGATATTGCTTTTTTATAATAAGTTACAGCTTTAATATATTGCTTTTGCCTATCATATAATACTCCTAAATTTGCATATGCCGGAGCAAAATTAGGGTCTAAATTTATAGCAATATAGAAATATTCTTTTGCTTCATGGTATTGATTTAACTCCATATACGATCTAGCTATTCCCTCAATTGCATAAACATCTAATTTATTATATTTAAAAGCATTAAAATATTCTTTTAACGATAAATCGTAATTTTTATCTTTAAATGCAGTATTTGCAGTTAAATAGTGTTTTAATTCAGGAGGGCGTTTCATAAAATGCTCCCAAATTAACCAAACAGAAAATAAAACAAATAAAACTATACTTATTCGAACCAAAATTTTGTATATAGGATCTATTTTATTATTTTGCGGCACTAAATCAAAAACCCAGATTACTTAAAAATATTTAAAATTAAATAACGAAGAAAAAATCAAAACAATAATTATAGTTATAAATCTAGACCTAACCAGCTGTCCTTTTAATTCTTGTGCAACCAATTTATTTTGTGTTTTTTTTTCCAATCTTCTTACACTAAGAATATATACTAATTTATTTACAGGATAATAAAGTAAAATACTAAGTATTATTATACTTAAAAGATAAAAACTTTTTCCAGTCATCAGTGTCTCAATTTCATAGACTGCAATATTAAATTACAGTCTATGAAAATTTCTTAATTTAATTGCTATCACCGATATCATCGGTTAAGGATTCAAACTTCTTGGTAGGAGGAGTAGACATTTCCATTTTATAAGCCAACATCCACATAACATAAACACCTAATATCCAGAAAAGAATTTGCCATGCCCAAATTGAAGGTATACCAAAAACCCATGTATTAGGATCTAAAGGACTTCCAAATATCCAATTTCCTATAACAGCTCCTGGTCCAATTCCAAAAAAGAACCATAGCAACGTTATAATTACAGCAGTGGGTATTAATCTTCTTTTTTCTTCAGATAAAGAAGCATGATCCCTTAAAAATGTATGAAATTTCATTTTATGCTCTGTATCAGCAGTAGATTGAGTAAAATAAGAAATTATAATAGCTAATCCAAGATTAAAGAATATTCCCCAACCTGCAGAATGTATTGTTAAAGGCCATCTTCCCCAAGCAGTAATTCCGAAAACATCTCTTCCCATACTTTCTGTTAAAGTAACAGCAACTAAACCAGCAATTAATCCTACTGTTATACCTGCTCTAGTAAGGAATGGCCACCAACATACAGCTATTAATGAAGGCCACATTTGGAAACCATATGCAACTGCTAAGCCACCTAATAAAACTAATGCGTCTTTAGAGACCGTAGCAACTAATAAAGCAGCCAAAACAATAACTCCTACACCAGTTCTTCCAAGAATTTTTTGTATATTGTGATTTGCATTAGGAAGCACAAACCTTTTAACTATATCTCTAGTTAACATTCCTCCTGCTGTAGACATATATGCAGCACCAGTAGATTGCATTGCTGCTAAGGCACATACAGATAATATACCTACTAGCCATGGTGCAGAATCAGACATTAAATAGATTAATTGAGGAACTAACATTCCTTGTTTTCCTGCAGTATCCATTATATCCTTACCATTTAACCCTGACCCCATAACATTATTAACCAAATCTGGATGAGCAGCTGCCATAGATAAATCAGCCCCTAAAAAGTGTGCACCAATACCTTGCGTAGCAGTAAAAGCCATCAAAATTAACCCTATTCCAAAACTAGATGCCCATACTTGTTGAGGTGCAAATGGTTCTACACTCTTATTTGAAAATGACCACATAGTAAATGCAGGCGCTGATTGAATACCCATCAAGGCAAACATATAAGTTAGAACCATAATTCCAGTCCAGGCTCCTCCTACTGCTTGCGTTCCACTTTTAACATATTGAATTACACCTGGAATAGCAATATAGTGACTATAACCATCTGGGGTTAATTTTTTATCTATCTGTGATAAGCCTGCTATCCCATCTATTAAAGCGCCAAATCCCCCAATATTTGCTAAAGCTATAGTACCTATTACCATAATACCGCCTGCTAATAATATACATTGCATAGTATCAACATAGGCAACGGCCCTTAAACCTCCTGTAGCAACATATATAAAAACTACAGCAGATAGTAACCACATTCCAACTTCAACTCCTAATAATCCATCCGTTAGTACATTAAATAAAAATCCCGAAGCTCTTAATTGAATACCGAGATAAGGAACAGAAAAAACTAAAGCTACTAACACAACTAGTACTCTGATAAAGTCTGATTTAAAATAATCTGAAAGCATTTCACCAGGAGTGACAAACCCAAATCGTTTACCTAACATCCACTGTCTTTTTAAAAACATAACTCCAGTAAAAGGGATAGTTATGGCATAAAATGAAGCATATGCATAAGGAAAACCATCTCTATAAATTAATCCAGGATGTCCCATAAAAGTCCAACCTGAAAATGATGTGGCTGTTGCCGCCAATATAAAAACCCAAATAGAAATACCTCTTCCTGCCAAAAAATAATCACTGGCAGTTTTAGCTTGAAGATGCCCTCTTACTCCCCAATAAATACAATAAGCCCAATAAAGTGCAACAAAAACTAATAACCAAATTACTTTAACTTCCATAATATTTTTCTCCCCTTAAAAATAGAATTTTAGAGTAAACTCATTACATTATATTGCAATGATTTATTTATAATTCTGGTGGGCCCGGTAGGATTCGAACCTACGACCCAACCGTTATGAGCGGTTTGCTCTAACCAACTGAGCTACGGGCCCTTAGAAAAGCTATTTATCATCCAAAAAACTTTTTAATTTTCTTGACCTAGATGGATGTTTCAACTTACGTAATGCTTTAGCTTCTATCTGTCTAATCCTTTCTCTAGTAACAGAAAATTGCTGACCCACTTCTTCCAAAGTATGATCTGTATTCATTCCTATTCCAAATCTCATTCTCAATACTCGCTCTTCTCTAGGCGTTAAAGAGGCTAAAATATGCGTAGTTTGCTCTCTAAGATTTTCATGAATAGCAGCATCTAATGGAATAACAGCATTTTGATCATGGATAAAATCTCCTAGATGACTATCTTCTTCATCTCCCACAGGAGTTTCTAGACTTATAGGTTCTTTCGCAATTTTCATTACTTTTCTGACTTTATCTAGTGGCATACCTAATTTTTCTGCCAATTCTTCAGGAGTTGCTTCTCTTCCAATTTCATGTAAAATTTGTCTTGATGTTCTTACCAACTTATTAATAGTTTCAATCATATGTACAGGTATTCTTATTGTCCTAGCTTGATCTGCAATAGACCTTGTAATCGCTTGGCGAATCCACCAAGTAGCATAAGTAGAAAACTTATAACCTCTTCTATATTCAAATTTATCTACTGCCTTCATTAAGCCAATATTACCTTCCTGAATCAAATCTAAAAATTGTAATCCTCTATTTGTATATTTCTTTGCAATAGATATAACTAATCTTAAATTTGCTTCTATCATTTCTTTTTTAGCTTGTTCAGCCTCTCTTTCTCCTCTCTCAACAGCACTTACTAAAATTTTAAATTCATTTATATCTAATAAACAATAATCAACTATACTTTTTATTTCTTCTAAAATTTCTTTTAATTTAATCTTTTCTTTTTTAACAAAATCAACCCAAAGTTTTTCTTTACTAAAAGACAGTTTTCTAATCCAATTTTTTTCTATTTCATGCCCTCTATATTTTTCCAAAAATTTTTCTCTTTTTATCTTATATTTGGCAGCTAGTCTTATAAGACTACCTTCTAAAAAAGATAATCGTCTATTCTTTCCATAAATTTCATCGATAAGCTCTTCCACTCTTTTATTTTCTAATCTCAAACCTCTCATTAAACTAGAAACTTCACTTTGATACCTTGCAAAACGATTTAAATCAGCAGTTTTCAAAATACTACCAGTGATTCTACAATCAATAGCTTTTGCCCAATATTTATTCATTAATTTTGAATTTTTAGATAACTTTTCAAAAGCTGCAATTATTTGAGGAGTTAAAATTTCTTCTAATGTAGAAATTGATGGCATTCCTTCGCTAGTTTCTTCTACATCACTTTCATTTTCACTTTCATAATCTTCTCCATCTTTACTATCTTCATCATCATTATTAACTAATTCTTTACTTCTTACTTGCAATGTGGATGCAACTTTAGCCGTTGCTAAAGGATTATTAACTGTTGCTCCATCTGGTCCAGAACCGTATGTTGCTTCTAAATCAATAACTTCTCTTAAATTTATATTCTGTTTTTTTAAATCTGTAGTCCATAAGCTAATACTCCGTAAAGTTAAAGGATTTCTGCTTATCCCTCTGAACATCAAGTCTCTTCCTGCCTCTATTCTTTTTGCAATAGCTATTTCCCCTTCTCTTGACAATAACTCTACATTTCCCATTTCCCTTAAATACATTCTAACGGGATCATCTGTACGACCTAATTCATTCTCAGAAACATTTTTTGACTTCTCTGCTGAATTAGGAGGATCTGTATTTTCAACAGAATTTTCTACTTCAATATAGTCATCATCATTATCAACTAAACTTATTCCCATATCAGAAATCATTGCCTGCATATCTTCAATACGTTCAGAAGAAATTTTTTCTGGAGATAATACTTTAGCTAGCTCATTATAGGTCAAATAACCTTTCTCTTTTCCTTTTGATATTAATTTTTTAACTTCTATCTCACTAATATCTAAACTTCCTTCATCCTGGTTTACAGATACGTCATCAGGATTAGAATTTTCATTTTTAATTTTTTTCTTTCTTGCCATAGATATATTTCTTTATTTAAATTTTATAAATATCTTTTTAACCATTACTTTTTTGTTTATTTTTTTTAAACCAACTATGCTGTATACTAGCAGTTTCTCTCCAAATTTTTATAATTGTTTCGATATCTTCATTTTTTTTAACAAAAGGAGGAATAAAACTTTTATTAGCCCAACTTATACTAGTAAAATATTTATCATATAATTTAGAAAAATTAACATCTTTTTTTAAATTTTCAATATTATCTTGAGAAATAAAACCATTTTTTTCATAAACTCTTATTATAGCTAATCTAATACTATCCAACTCACTATTTTGTAAAGGTAAAATAGAAAATTCTTCATCTAAACTATTTAAAATACTTGGATTATTAATAATGGAATGTACTAAATTTTTTTCTCTATTTATAAAATTTAAATTTTTATTAATCCTATTAATATTGTATTGATCTAAATCTCCTTCTATAGGATTAGAGAAAGAATTATTTTTATAATTTTTCTTATTTAAAATAAATTTATTAAAATAGGAATAAAATGAATTCCTATATTCATTTCTTACTATCTTATCATTTATATTAGATATTTTACTTTCTATACTTTTTTTAAATCCTGCACGTCTTTCAGGAGTATCTAATAATATGTTTTCAGTTGAAGACTTCCAAAAAAAGTCAAATAAAGACATAGGGTTATTAATTAATTCAATTAAATATTCCTTCTTACCCATAGAAATTAAATTATCAGGGTCTTGCCCTTCAGGAAGAAAAACAAATTGTAATGATTTTCCTGCTTTCAAAATTGGAAAAGCTACACTTAATGTCCTTAAAGCTGATTTATAGCCAGCCAAATCACCATCCATACATATTATTGGTTCATTATAGTTTTTCCACATTAAATTTAAATGCTCTTCAGACAAAGCTGTACCTAATGGTGCCACAGTACCATATAGACCAGCATGATACATAGCTATAACATCTACATATCCTTCTACAAGTATCAATGGTATTTTATGTTTTCTTATAAAAGGTTTTGCCCTATGTAAATTATAGAGGGTTTTTCTTTTCTTAAATAAATCAGAATCAGAAGAATTTATATACTTTGGCTCTACATTGTTTAAAGTCCTACCTCCAAAAGCAATAGTATTACCTTTTTCATCATGAATGGGAAAGATAAGTCTATTTCTAAAAAAATCATAAAGACTATTATTGGAACCTTCTCTTATAAGGTTCGATTTAATAATATTCTCTTTACTAAAATTTTTACTTTTAAGAAAATTTAATAAACCATTAGATCTATCAGTAGCAATACCTAATCCAAAATACTCTATAGCTTTTACAGAAATATTTCTTTTTTTAAGATACTCTCTTATACTGCTACCATCATTTGAATTCAAACAATCTACGAAATAATCTTTAGAGGATTCTATTACTCCTTTAATTTCTTTGAAATCTTTATTTTTCTCTTTGCTAAAACTTCTATAATCTGAAAAATTAATGCCAATTTCTTTGGCCAAAAACTCTAAAGCATCCATAAAATCAAGAGAATCTAGTTGCATAACAAAACTAATAATATCACCGTGTGCCGAACATCCAAAACAATGAAAAAAACCTTTTGAATCACTTACCGTAAATGAAGGTGTTTTTTCTTTATGAAAAGGGCACAAACCAGTATAATCACTTCCTTTTCTAGTAAGTTTTACTTTCTTACTAATAAAGTCTGATAGCAAGATTTTATCATGAATTATACCTATAAGTTTATCAGTTGTTGCCATTTTTATTAAAATTATCCTTCTAATTTATTACGAAGTAACTGACTAACCTCCGCAAAATCACACTGACCAGAATAATTTTTTTTAATTTCAGAAATTACTTTTCCTAAATCCCTAAGTGATTCAGCTTCGACTTTTTTTATTGTTTCATCAATTACTTTTAGCAATTCCTTTTCGCTTAATTTCTTAGGCATAAAAGCATTAATTATTAAAATTTCCTTTTCTTCATTTTCAGACAAATCTAACCTATTAGCTTTTTTATACAATTGAGCAGTTTCTATTCTTTGTTTAACCATTTTTGATAAAATATGTAAAATTTCAGAATCTGCTATAGACTCTGTATTACCCTTACTACGCGATTCCAAATCCCTATCTTTCACAGCCGCAATAATTAACCTAAGAGTAGATAATTTAACCGAATCCTTATCTTTCATTGCATTTGTAAGTTCGGCTTTAAATTTATTTCTTAACATTTTATGCCTTAAACAAATAAGTCTAATATAACATACAACATATATATTAATAATAAAATTTACAATTATTTATATATAGTTTCTTGACCTCAACATTTGATTTCATTAGTGTGAGTTTTCAAGAGTTAATAACAAAACATATAATATATTATTTAGATGGAATTATTCTGATTATGAAAGTTTCCAAATCCATATCTCTAAAGAATTTTATAAAAAAAAAGAATGCTTTATTAATTATGGAAAATGGAAATACATATAGTGGTTATGGCATAGGTAAAGAAGGAAAAGCTTTAGGAGAGTTGTGCTTTAATACTGCGATGACAGGTTATCAAGAAATAATTACTGACCCATCATATGCAGATCAAATAATAAATTTTACATTCCCTCACATAGGTATTACCGGAACAAATAGTATAGATAACGAATCACTTAAACCATATGCAAAAGGAATAATTATTAATAATGCAATCAATAAGCCTTCTAATTTTAGATCTATACAAAATTTACATGATTGGTTAAAGAAGAATAATTTAATCGGTATACAAGGTATAGATACTAGAGCCATTACAAATTTTATTAGAACTAAAGGATATATGAATTCTTTAATAATACATGGTAAAATTTCTCAGAAAGAAATTGAAAAATCTCTTAACAAATTAAATAGTTGGCAAGGCTTAAAAGGTAAAGATTTAACATCAAAAGTAAGCTGCAAAAAACCTTACCAATGGAATTCAAAAAGTTATTTTAATAAAGACTATTACAGAGTAAAAACTACTAATAATAAAAATTTTGATAAAAATACTATAGTAGTTATTGATTATGGAGTTAAACATAATATTTTAAGGTTATTAGCAGATAGGAATTTTATAATTAAGGTAGTGCCAAGTCAAACATCATATGAAAATATTATTAAATATAAGCCCAAAGGTATATTTTTATCAAATGGTCCAGGAGACCCTCACGCTACTAGCAAATACTCTAATCCTATATTGAAAAAACTATTTAAAACAAATATACCAATTTATGGAATTTGCCTAGGACACCAATTAATAGCTATAGCACTTGGGGCTAAAACAGAAAAAATGTTGAATGGACATAGAGGCGCTAATCAACCAGTTCAATCAATAAAAAATAAAAAAGTTGAAATAACTAGTCAAAATCATGGATTTGTTGTTAAAAAAAATAATTTACCCAAAAATATAATAATTACTTACTCATCTTTATTTGATGGAGTAATTGAAGGAATAAAAGTAAAAAATAAATCAATTTCGTCAGTTCAGTATCACCCTGAAGCCTCACCTGGTCCTCAAGATACTTTTAATTTTTTTGATTCATTTTATAATGCAATAAATAAAGATTTGAAATAAATGCCTAAACGTAAAGATATAAAATCAATACTAATCATTGGCGCTGGTCCAATAGTTATTGGACAAGCTTGTGAATTTGATTATTCAGGGTCTCAAGCTTGTAAAATATTAAAAGAAGATGGATATAGAGTAATATTAGTAAATTCTAACCCTGCTACTATTATGACTGACCCTGATTTTGCAGACTCAACTTATATTGAACCAATAACGCCTAGCATAGTAGAAAAAATAATAAATAAAGAAAAACCTGATGCAGTTCTTCCAACTATGGGGGGACAAACAGCCCTTAATACCGTATTAGCATTAGCAGAATCCGGCGTTTTAAAAAAATATAATGTTGAAATTATAGGAGCGTCTTTAAAAGCAATTAAAAAAGCTGAAGATAGAGAGCTTTTTAAAACTGCTATGAAAAAAATTGGACTTTCTACCCCTAAAGGAATTCTCGCGGAAAATAAAAAAGCAGCTTACGAAGCTCTAGAAAAAATAGGACTTCCTTTAATCATTAGACCTTCATTTACTTTGGGAGGCACAGGTGGTGGAATTGCTTACAACAAAGATGAGTTTGAAAATATTGTTGTCAATGGTTTAAATGCCTCTCCTGTAAATTCGATTTTAATAGAAGAATCTATAGTAGGATGGAAAGAATATGAGATGGAAGTCGTTAGAGATAAGGCAAATAACGCCATAATTATTTGCTCCATAGAAAATTTAGATCCCATGGGTGTACATACAGGGGATTCTATCACTGTTGCCCCAGCACTTACTTTAACTGATAAAGAATATCAAATGATGAGAAATGCCTCTATAGCAATCCTACGAGAGATCGGAGTTGAAACAGGAGGTTCTAATGTTCAGTTTGCTATAAACCCTGATAATGGACGTATGGTTGTAATAGAAATGAACCCAAGGGTTTCTAGATCATCTGCTCTTGCTTCTAAAGCCACCGGTTTCCCTATAGCAAAAGTTGCTGCTCAATTATCTGTAGGTTATACATTAGATGAAATTCAAAATGATATAACTAAAACTACTCCAGCATCTTTTGAACCGACTTTAGATTATATTGTCACAAAAATTCCTAGATTTGCATTCGAGAAATTTAAAGGTGCTGATAACTCGCTGACATCTGCAATGAAATCAGTCGGAGAAACAATGGCTATAGGAAGAAATTTTCAAGAATCTATTCAAAAAGCATTAAGATCTATTGAAACCGATTTAGATGGATTTGATAATATAAAAATTCCTGACTATGATACTAATAATGAAAAAGAAGCTATTTTTGCTGCTTTAACTATACCTACTCCTGAAAGAATTCTTTATGTTGCTCAAGCTTATAGAGAAGGGCTAAGTACTAAAGACATATATTCATTATCAAAAATTGATCCATGGTTTTTAGAACAAATTAAAGAATTAATCATTATAGAAAATGCTTTAATTAAATCAGGTATACCAAATAATAAAGAAGAAATTATATTATTAAAATCAAAAGGATTTTCAGATAATAGGATTGCAAAACTATTAAATACAAAACCATCTGTGATAAAAAATTTAAGAAAAAAATATAATGTTCATCCTATCTATAAAAAAATTGATAGTTGTGCTGGAGAATTTGAATCAAAAACACCTTATTTATATTCCACATATGAAGAAAATAGAAATGAATATAGCGATGAATCTAATGTTTCAAATAGAAAAAAAGTAATTATTTTAGGAGGAGGCCCTAATAGAATAGGACAAGGAATTGAATTTGACTATTGTTGTGTTCATGCAGCTTATGCTTTAGCTGCACAAAATTATGAAACAATTATGATAAATTGCAACCCTGAGACAGTTTCTACCGATTATGATACTTCTCATAGATTATATTTTGAACCCCTTACTGAAGAAGATGTAATAGAAATTATACAAAAAGAAAGTATTAGAGGTAAGTTAATAGGATGCTTAGTACAATTTGGTGGACAAACTCCTTTAAAATTATGCAATGCATTAGAAAAAGAAAATATACCAATCATAGGAACATCACCAGATATGATAGATCTAGCAGAAGATAGAGAGCGTTTTCAAAAATTACTTAAAAAACTTAATCTAAAACAACCTCCAAATGGGATATGTTCCAATTCTAAAAATGCATTATCAATAGCTAATAAAATTGGATATCCTATTTTAGTAAGACCTTCTTATGTTCTTGGAGGAAGAGCTATGGAAATAATTTATGACCCAAATTCTTTAGAAAAATACATTGATAATATAGTTTCTTTATTTGGCAAAAATCCAATCTTAATAGATAAATTTCTCTCAGATGCTATAGAAGTAGATGTAGATGTAATTGCGGATAAAAAAACAACTATAATAGCAGGTATTATGGAACACATAGAGGAAGCTGGAGTTCATTCTGGTGATTCTGCCTGTACTATACCTCCTCATAGTTTATCAAGAAAAGTAATAAAAGAAATTGAAAGACAATCAAATATTCTTTCTAAAGCATTAAAAGTTATAGGCTTAATGAACATTCAATTTGCTATTAAAGGAGAAAATAATAAAAATCCTAAAATATTTATATTAGAAGTTAACCCAAGAGCTAGCAGAACAATTCCTTTTGTGGCAAAAGCCACTGGAAATCAATTTGCTGGAATTGCATCTAAGATCATGGCAGGAGATAAATTAAAGAATTATAAAATTAAACCTTGGAATCAAAATAAAAAAATAGCAGTAAAAGAAGCTGTTTTTCCATTTGAGAGGTTTCCTGGAGTAGACACTCTTCTAGGACCAGAAATGAAATCTACAGGTGAAGCTATGGGTCTAGCTAAAGATTTTGGACAAGCATTTGCAAAAGCACAAATATCTGTAGGGGCACATATACCTAAATCAGGCAATCTGTTTATCTCTGTTAAAAATAACGATAAAGATAAAATTATACCAATTTGTAAAAAACTCTTATCTTTAGGTTTTAAAATTATGGCAACAAAAGGAACTGCTGATTATCTAAGAAAAAATAATATTAAAGTTAAAAAAATTAATAAGGTAAGTGAAGGAAGACCGCATTTAGTGGATGCTATTAAAGATGGTTTGGTGCAAATAATATTTAATACAACAGAAGGAAAGCAATCAATTAAAGAAAGTTATTCTTTAAGAAGAGCTGCTCTTACAGCTGGCATACCATACTACACCACTTTAGCAGGAAGCAAAGCAGTAACTGAAGCTATAATTGCATTAAATAAAAAAGAATTATCTGTAAAAGCAATTCAAGCTTATTAATTTTTATTATCATATAAACTATTGTATAATTAATTATTATATATAAAGGATAAATTAATGGATAAGATTCCCATGACTATTAATAGCTTTCAAACTTTAGAAACAGAACTTAAGGTTCTAAAATCAGAAGACAGACCAAATGTTATTAAAGCTATTGCAGAAGCAAGAGAACATGGAGACCTTTCTGAGAATGCTGAATATCACGCTGCTAAGGAACAACAATCATTTATTGAAGGAAGAATTTTAGAATTAGAAGACAAATTACTAAGATCTGATGTAATAAATCCAAGTAGAATTAATACTGATAAAATAGTTTTTGGAGCTACTATAACATTAATAAATTCAAAAAATAAAAAAGAATTAAAATATCAAATTGTAGGCATAGATGAAACTAATGTTGACAAAGGACTTATCTCCATTAGTTCTCCGGTAGCCAAATCACTACTTGGAAAATATGAAGGAGATATAGTAAATGTTAACACTCCAGGCGGAATAATTTCTTATGAAATTGAAAAAATTGAATATAAATAGTTTATATATAAATGAAGCAAAATAATAATGAAATATGGCTTTTATTAGATGACAGAAAAGGCAATTCATCTCAAGTGTTGGGTGTAGCAAAATTCATTAAATCACATAATATTGTACATAAACAAATTAGTTATAATAGTTTTGCTAATCTTCATAATTTATTATTAAAATTTAATATTTTACATGTAAAAAACATTTGCAAACAACAATTTAAGCCTCCTTGGCCAAAATTAATAATAGGGTGTGGAAGAAGATCAACACCAATAGGATTATGGATAAAAAAACAAAGTAATAATTACTCTAGATATGTTCAAATTATGTGGCCGGGCTACCCATATAAAAATATAGATTTAATTTTTACACCTCTGCATGATAAAATTACAGAAAAAAAAAATATAATCAAAATAACTACTTCACCTAATATTATAAATAAAAATTTCTTAGAGAAATCATATACAAAGTGGAAAAATAATTTTAATCATTTCACTTCCCCTAAGATAACCTTACTTATTGGAGGTGACACAAAAAAATATAAACTCCAAGCTATACATATTAAAAAATTGATAAGTAAAATAAAAATATTAATTGGTAATAAAGGTTCATTATTAGTAACAACAAGCAGAAGAACATCTCATGAATGTTATAAAAATTTACAATCAGAGTTAAAAAACTTATCTATAAGATCTATTTTATGGAGCCCTAAACATAAAACTCCTAATCCATACTATGGTTATTTATCTCATGCTGATATAATAATTGTAACTGGCGATTCTATTTCCTTATGTTCAGAAGCATGTGCAACAGGAAAACCAGTACTTATATATGCTCCAAAAGATATTACCCTAAATAAACACAAAATATTTCATGATATACTTATTAAAAAAAAGATAGCAATAAGAATAAATGACTCTAATTTAAAAACAATTAATAAACTAAAATATAATCCTATTAATGAATCACAAAATATAGCTAAAATTATAACAGAAAAATTTTTATAATAAATGAAAGAAAAAATTATGACCAAATCAAATTACAAAGTAATAATTATAGGCTCTGGCCCTGCAGGATGCACCGCAGCTATTTATGCTGCAAGAGCAGGTCTCGAACCCCTTTTAATTAGAGGGTTAGAGCCTGGAGGTCAATTAACAATTACTACAGATGTAGATAATTATCCTGGTTTTGCTGAAACTATTCAAGGGCCTTGGTTAATGGAACAAATGGAAAAACAAGTCCTATCAGTTGGCACATCTATACTAAATGGAAAGGTAATAAAATGTGACTTTAAAAAATATCCTTTTATCTTTACTCTAGATAATAAAGAAAAAATAACTAGTGAAGCATGTATAATTTCTACAGGAGCAACTGCAAGATGGTTAAATATTCCGTCAGAAATCAAATATAGAGGATTTGGAGTAAGTGCTTGTGCAACATGTGATGGTTTTTTCTATAAAAATAAAAACGTTTTAGTGGTAGGAGGAGGAAACACAGCTGTAGAGGAGGCATTATTTTTAACTAACTTTGCTTCTAAGGTAACTATAATACATAGAAGAGATAATCTTAGAGCAGAAAAAATATTACAAAATAAATTATTTCAAAATAAAAAAATCAAAATTATTTGGAATCATATACTTCAAGAAGTAACTGGAGAAGAAAAACCTTTATACGTGAAAAAAGCTTTAATAAAAGATACGATAACCTCTAAGATTTCTGAAATTGACGTAGAAGGTATATTTATTGCTATTGGACACGATCCAAATACAGAAATATTTAAAGGACAAATTAATATGGATAAAGAAAATTATTTATTAACAAAGAATAACTCTACGGAGACTAATATAAAAGGAGTATATGCGGCTGGAGATGTTCAAGATAAAATTTTCAGACAAGCAGTAACAGCTGCTGGCCAAGGCTGTATGGCAGCTCTAGAAGTAGAAAAATTTCTTTCATTAAAAGAAAATGTTTAATAGAGTAGATTTATGGACTGGGAAAAACTTAAAATATTTAGATATGTTGCTCAAGAACAAAGTTTTACACACGCAGGTATTAAATTAAATCTAAGCCAATCTGCTGCTAGCAGACAAATAAAAAAGTTAGAAGAAGAATTAAATGTTATGCTTTTTCATAGACATGCCCGAGGACTACTTTTAACAGAACAAGGAGAAACATTATTAAAATATGCTGATGAAATTTTTGATAAAATTTCTGTAGCAGAAAATTCTTTGACTGCTAATAAAGAAAAGCCACAAGGATCTTTAAGAGTTACCACAACAATAGGATTTGGATCTGTATGGCTAACTACTCATATAAATGAATTTTTAGAAAAATATCCTGAAATATCTCTATCTCTGATAGTTGGAGACGATGATTTAGATATAGGCATGCGAGAAGCTGATATTGCAATTAGATTGTCTCCTCCTAGACAACAGGATTTAATACAAAGACATTTATTTACTGGTCATATGGGAATATTTGCTTCACATGAATACATTAAAAAATTTGGGACACCTAATTCAGTTAATGAATTATTAAAACATAGAATTGTAAGTTATGGAGAATCAACTAATGTGCCATTTCCTGGAACAAATTGGCTAACACATATGTTAACAAAATTAGATATTACTTTTCAACCAATATTAGAAATTAACAATATTGTTGGAATGGTGAGAGCTGTAGAAAGTGGTATAGGAATAGCAGCCCTTCCTACCGTAATGGTTAGAGAAATAGGTTCTTGTGTACAAATTTTAAAAGATATTGAAGGACCTCCTATTGAAGCATTTTTTGTTTATCCTGCTGAACTAAGAGCTACAAAAAGAGTAACAGCATTTAGAGATTTTATATTAGAAAAAGTTAAAAATTTTGAATTTTGAAAATTTATCTAAATAATTGATCATTTTGAGGCATATCTTTGTATAAATATGCAACCCATTTTCCATAACCATTATATATTTCAGTATTACGATATTTTCCTGTACCTATATCTTTCTCAACATTTTGTTTCCACCTTGGATGATGAATTTTTGGATTAACATTTGCCCAAAATCCATATTCTTTTGGAAGGATTTTTTCCCAAAATACCACAGGTTTTTTCTCTACAAAAGTAAACGAAACTATAGATTTAATAGATTTAAACCCATATTTCCAAGGTAAAAGCAGCCTTAAAGGAGATCCATTTTGCTTAGGCAATTCTCTTCCATATACCCCTGTAGCTAAGAAACTTAAATCATTTAAAGCTTCTTCTATAGTCAAAGCCTCGGTATAAGGCCACGGATACCAGGCTTGTCTTTGACCAGGTGCTATAACAGGATCATAAAATGTTTTCATTACTAAATATTTTGCATTTGATTTAGGTTTAGCAATTTTAAAAATTTCCTTTAAAGGAAATCCTATCCAAGGAACTAACATTGACCAAGCTTCAACACACCTTAAACGATATATTCTTTCCTCTAAGTTTATTTTTTTTATTAAATCATCAATATCAAATGTTAATTCCTTGTTAACTAAACCATCTATTTTTATAGTCCAAGGAGATATAGGTAACTTTTGCGCTGCTCTTTTAATATTTTTAGTGCTTCCAAATTCATAAAAATTATTATAATTTGTAACTTTTTTTTCTTCCGTTAATGAACGATCAGGATCTAAAAAATATTTATTATTATTTTTATAATTATATTTATAATTTTGATTAGCAAATAATAATGAATTATATGATACCGGTATTATTGCAAAGCCCATACTTTTTAATATTTTTCTTCTATTAAGATAAATGCTCTCAGGAGTTACATTTTGTTTATTATTATTCCATTTACTAGATTTTTTAAGAAGCATTTAATGACCTTTAGCAGGTTTTATATATATAGCTGTATCATGAAAAGCTGCACCTCCATTAGGAGGGACAGGATCCGAACCAACTAAAGTATTAATTCCATTCGAATTAATAAAAGCTTCATTTGGCCATATTCCTTCAACAATTACTACTCCCTCTTGCATACCTAAAAATTCTTCTACATGAATAATAACTTCTCCTCTATTATTACCTAATTTAACTAAACAATTATTTTTCAATCCATGTTTTTCTATATCTTTTGGATGTATCTTTACTTGAGGTCTAATCTCTTTTTTCTTTGAAGTAATCGTTTCAGTAAAAGATGTATTTAAATAATTATGAGCAGGAGCTGTTACCAATCGAAAAGGCATTTTTTCTGATACTTTTTCAATACTATCTAAATGATCTGGATAAACTGGCATATTTTCATGATAAGGACCTAACTCTGCCCAATTAGGTTTGAAATGAAACTTTTTATCCTTATGTCCAAAACCATTAATAAAATGAGAAGTTTTGAAATCAGGTTGAACATCTATCCAACCCCTTTTTTCTAAATCAGAAAGAGGTTGATAATTAGATGTTTTTAATGTCCAATCAATTATTTCTCTTTCACTCATATTAAATCCTTTATGTTTAACTCCAAGTCTAATAGCTAATTCACTCAGAACACCATGATTAGACCTAGATAACCCTATAGGTTCAATTAATTTAGGACCAAAAGTAATATGTTGATGCCCTCCAGCAATATAGATATCGTCATGTTCTACAAAAGTAGTTGCAGGTAAAATAATATCAGCATACTTTGCTGTCTCTGTCATAAATTGCTCATGGACACAAACAAAAAGATCACTTCTCGAAAAACCTTCTCTTACTAATAGACTTTCTGGAGAAACTACTAAAGGATTTGTATTCTGAATCAGCATAGAATAAACTCCTCCTCCTCCCATTAAAGCATCATTATCTCCAGTTAAGATTCTTCCTATTCTTGATTGGTCTAAAATTCTTATTTTTGAATCAATTACATCTAACCCTTCTATTAAAGTTCTATCTAAATTATAAATATCTGAATTATTATAAAAAGCTCCTCCTCCTTTAAATTTCCATTTACCACATACAGCAGATAGAGAAGCAACTGAATGAATAGCAGAAGCCCCATTTCTCTGTCTGGTAAAACCATAACCAACTCTAGTATACACCCTTTCATTTTGACCAAAAATTTTTGCAAATTCTTCAATTTGTTTAATCGATAATCCAGTTATTTCTGAGGCCCATTCAGGGGTATGTTTTTGAATATGCTTTTCTAATCCTTCAGGGTCATCAGTATATTTTTCCATATAATCTTTGTCTACAAAATCATCACGAAACATGATATGTATCAGAGAACAAGCTAAAGCTCCATCGGTGCCTGGTCTTATTGGATAATGAATATCCGCTACTTTTGCAGTCCTATTTGCATATGGATCAACAACTATAAGTTTAGCATTCCTATTTTTACGCGCTTTTTGAATATGCTTCATTACATTAACTTGAGTAGAGGCAGGATTACACCCCCATACAATAATTACATCTGAATCACCCATTTCTCTAGGGTCAGGACCTCTAAGACTTCCTACTCCGGCTTTCCAACCGCTAGCCGTTATTGTAGAACAAATTGTCGAATGTTGTCCCGAATATTTCATAACATGTCTTAATCTATTAATTCCATCTCTTTGGACCAAACCCATAGTACCTGCATAATAATGAGGCCAAATAGACTCTGTTCCATATTTCTGACTAGAAGATATAAAATTTTCAGCTACAATATCTAGAGCTTCTTCCCAATTTACTTTTTTATAATTATTTAAACCTTTATCACCAATCCTCTTTAAAGGAGAAAGTAACCTATCAGGATGATGTGTTCTTTCACTATAGCGTGATGTTTTTGCACAGACTACACCAGAAGTATAAGTATTTTTAGCAGCACCTTTAACCTGGTATATCTTAGTATCATCATGAGATATCTCTAGTGCACAAGTACTCGGACAATCATGAGGGCACGCACTAATTGAAGTATTATTTTTCATTACTAACTTCCTAATACATTCCTATAATAATTTAAAAACACCCATTAGAATAATACCTTATTTAAATAAAAAGGAAATATTAACTTAAATTATTGCATGCCTTTTGAATCCTATTACACGCGTCCTCCAGGATATTTTGTGAAGTAGCATAAGAAATTCTAAAAAAAGGATCTAATCCAAATGCGCTTCCAGGAACAACCGCAACACCTTCAAATTCTAATAAATAAGAAGAAAATTCTATTGAACTATTTATTATATTTCCATTTCTTGTTTTCTTTCCTATAACGCCTGTACAAGACGGATAAACATAAAAAGCACCTGTAGGAATTAAACATTTAATGCCGTGACAATCATTTAACATCTTAGTTACAATATCTCTTCTTTGTTTAAATTCTTGATTGCGTTCTTTTAAAAAATCCTCCGGTCCTTCTAAAGCAGCCAAAGCTGCAGCTTGGCTAATTGAAGAAGGGTTTGATGTCGATTGTGATTGTAATTTTGCCATAGATGATATCAAATCCTTTGGTCCTGCGGCATATCCTATTCTCCAACCAGTCATAGAATAAGCCTTTGAAACCCCATTAACTGTAAGTATTCTATCTTTTAATTCAGGAAATACCTCTGCTAAAGTATAAAATTTATTATTATCATATATAATTTTTTCATAAATATCATCTGACATTATGTGTATATTCTTATAATTTATTAATAATCGTCCTATATTTATTAATTCTTCTTTTGAATAAGTAGAACCCGTGGGGTTAGAAGGAGAATTCAAAATTAACCATTTAGTTTTATCTGTTATTTTCTTTTCTATATCTTCTACTAATACTTTAAAATTATTATTAGCTAGGCCTTCTACTATAACAGGCTTTCCTCCTGCTAAAGACACCATATCAGGATAAGAAACCCAATATGGAGCAGGAATAATAACTTCATCACCTGTATTTATTGAAGAAAGCAATGCATTAAATAATACTTGTTTACCTCCAACTGAAACTATAACCTCATCCATTCCATAATTTAAATTATTATCTTTTTTAAACTTATTTATAACTGCTTTTTTTAACTCTGGAGTTCCGTCTACTGCCGTATATTTGGTTTTTCCTTTATTTATAGCTTCTATAGCTGCACTTTTTATATGTTCTGGTGTATCAAAATCTGGTTCACCTGCACCTAAACCAATTACATTTTTTCCTTCTAACTTCATTTCGTTTGCTAGCTTAGTCACAGCCATAGTAGGCGAAGGTTTTATTAGAGACATTCTCTCAGCAATCAAAGAATTTATATTTTTCATATTTGCAAACTCCAAGCAGATTATGTTTAACAAAAATAATATATTAGTTATATATATATTTATATGTATAAAGTCATATAAAATATAAATAGATTTAATCAGAGGAATAAAATTTTGGTCAATCTAATGATTTCTAAAAATATAAGTAACTTAGGTACGGAAAATGCATTTGTAGTTCTAGCAAGAGCAGTTGAATTAGAGCGACAAGGCCATAATGTAATAAATTTAGGTATAGGACAACCAGACTTTAAAACTTCTGCTAATATTGTTGAAGCAGCCATAAAAGCATTAAAAGATGGGCATCACGGATATACTCCAGGTAATGGGATTTTAGAATTAAGAGAAGCAGTTTCAGAAGATCTTTTTAAAAGACATAATGCAAACATAAACCCTGATCAAATAGTAGTAGTACCTGGAGGAAAAGTAACTATGTGGCATTGCATACTTATGTTTGGAGAAATAGGAAAAGAAATCTTATACCCAAATCCCGGTTTTCCTATATACGAAAGTGCTATCAACTATTCAGGAGCTAAAGCTATTCCTATTCCTTTATTAGAAAAAAATAACTTTTCTTTAGATATTGACAAAACTATTTCTCTTATAAATGAGAAAACTAGCTTGATTATATTAAATTCTCCAGGCAACCCTACTGGTGGATTAATACAGGAAAACGATCTTAATAAACTTGCACAAAAACTAGAAGAATTTCCTAATGTTTACATTCTCTCTGATGAAATATACTCACAAATTTTATATAATAGTAAATACAAGTCTATGCTAACATACCCTTCATTAAAAGACAGAGTTATAATTTTAGAAGGTTGGTCTAAAACATATGCAATGACTGGTTGGAGAATTGGATATGGTGTATGGCCATTAGATTTAGCTGAAAAAGCGACAAGACTAAATATAAATTCAGTATCATGCACTAATACAGCTACTCAATATGCTGCAATTGAAGCGCTTAAAGGCCCTCAAAACCAAATTAAGGAAATGATAAAAGAATTTAATGAAAGAAGAAAATTAATTGTAGAAAAAACGAATTCTATTCCAGGAATATCATGCAATTTACCAAATGGTGCTTTTTATACTATGCCTAATATAATAAAAACTGGATTAAGTTCTATGGAAATGGAAACATTACTACTAGAAAATTTAAAAATAGCTTCAGTTGCAGGAACAAGTTTTGGAAGATATGGAGAAGGATATATAAGGTTTTCATACGCTAATTCAAAAGAAAATATTTTAGAGGCTATAAATAGGATTCATATTTATGCATTAGAACAAGAATGGTCTGATTAATTTTTTCTAAAATTTAAAAAAATATAAAAATATGTCTAATAAATTTAAAGTTATATCAAATTACAAACCTTCTGGAGATCAACCAGAAGCAATAAGTAAATTATGTTTAGGACTTAAAAATAATAATTTTAATCAGGTTTTGCTTGGTGTTACTGGATCTGGAAAAACCTATACTATGGCAAAAACTATAGAAAAATTACAAAGACCCGCATTAATTCTTGCCCCAAACAAAACATTAGCTGCCCAACTCTATGGAGAAATGAAAGAATTGTTTCCTAAAAATGCAGTAGAATATTTTGTTTCCTATTACGACTACTACCAACCAGAAGCTTATGTTGCAAGAACCAACACATATATTGAAAAAGATGCCTCTATAAATGAACAAATAGATAGAATGCGCCACTCAACTACAAGATCAATATTTGAGCGAAAAGATGTAATAATAGTTGCTAGTGTATCATGTATCTATGGAATAGGACCAGTAGAGACATATTCTCAAATGACTTTAGAATTAAATATAAATCAAATTATTGAAAGATCTGAAATATTAAAAATATTGGTAGCTCTTCATTATAAAAGAAATGATCACAACTTTATTAGAGGAAATTTTAGAGTAAAAGGTGATGTTATTGAAATATTCCCATCTCACTTAGAAGACAAAGCTTGGAAAATAGATTTATTTGGAGAAGAAATAGAAAAAATAATTGAATTTGATCCATTAACAGGAAAAAAAATTAAAGATCTAAATAATATTAAAATATATTCAAATAGTCATTATATAGCCAACAAACCTACAATAAAACAAGCATTAGAAAAAATAAAGAAAGATTTAAAAATTAGAATAACTGAATTCAAAAATAATAATAAACTTATTGAAGCACAAAGAATAGAGGAAAGAACAAATTTTGATTTAGAAATGATTGAAATGACAGGATCCTGTTCTGGAATAGAAAACTATTCTCGTTATATTACAGGTAGAAAAACAGGAAAAGCCCCTCCTACCTTATTTGAATATTTACCCAATAACACAATACTATTTGTAGATGAAAGTCATATAACGATTCCTCAATTAAATGGCATGTATAAAGGAGATTTTAGTAGGAAATCCAATTTAGCAGAATTTGGTTTTCGACTTCCTAGTTGCGTAGATAATAGACCTTTAAAATTTGAAGAATGGAATCAAATGAGACCTGAAACTATTTTTGTGTCTGCTACTCCTAGTGAATGGGAAATGCAACAAACACAAGGCGAATTTATAGAACAAGTAATTAGACCGACAGGATTAATTGATCCTATTTGTGAAGTAAAACCGGCAATAAACCAAATTGATGATGTAATTCATGAATGTCAAAATACCATAAAGAACGAAAATAGGTGTTTAATAACAGTGCTCACAAAAAGAATGGCAGAAGATTTAACAGAATACATGTCAGACCTAGGGTTAAAAGTTCAATATATGCATTCAGATATAGATACATTAGAAAGAATAGAAATTGTTCATAATCTTAGAAAAGGCACTTACGATATTCTAGTAGGAATAAACCTTTTAAGAGAAGGTTTAGATATACCTGAATGTGCATTTGTAGCAATATGTGATGCAGATAAAGAAGGGTTTTTACGTTCACATAGATCCTTAATTCAAACCATAGGAAGAGCAGCAAGAAATATCAATGGAAAAGTCGTAATGTATGCAGACAATTTAACTAATTCTATTCAAACTGCCCTTACAGAAACAAAAAGAAGAAGAGAAAAACAAATAAAATGGAACAAGGAAAATAATATTATTCCTAAATCAATAATTAAAAATATTCCTAATATACTAGAATTTAGTGATAATAATGTTAAAAATGATAAGATTAATAATGATAATGAGTATTTATCAAAACATAATCTTAAAAATAATATTTTAGAATTAAACAAAGAAATGCTAGATGCTGCAAGCGAATTAAAATTTGAAGAAGCTGCAAAAATTAGAGATGAAATTAAAAGATTACAAAAAATTGAATTAGAAATAAACACTAACTAAAAAGGTAAAATATTGAATAAAAAAAATATTAAAAATGTTTTAATTACAGGATCTGGAAAAAGAATTGGTGCAGAAATTGCTAGATCACTTGCTGCAGATCAATGGAATATTGGTATCCACTATAATAAGTCAGGTAAGGATGCAAAAAAGTTATCTATAGAAATAGAAAAGAAATATAATATCAAAACATGCCTTATAAAAGCAGACCTTTCCAACTTAAATCAAGTAAATAAAATTATTCCTTATTTAAATAAAAAATTAGGACCAATAAATTGTTTAATCAATAATGCTGCAACCTTCCAATATGATTCTTTAAATACATTATCAGATAAAAGCTGGGAAAAGCATATTAACACAAATATTAAAGCTCCCTTATTTTTAAGTAAAAGTTTTGCTAAACATCTTCCTAAAAAAATTAAAGGAAATATTATTAACATTATAGATCAAAGAGTTTGGAATTTAACTCCTCATTTTATTACTTATACAATCTCAAAATCAGCACTATGGACACTAACTCAAACTTTAGCCTTATCTCTCAGTCCTAATATAAGAGTAAACGCAATAGGTCCTGGACCAACAATTAAAAGTAATAGACAAACTCAAAAAGAATTTATTAAGCAATACAAAAGAATGCCACTAAAAAAGAAAATAGAGCTAAAAGAAATAGTTAATTTTATAAAATTGATCATTAAAACCCCTTCATTAACAGGACAAATGATTGCTTTAGATTCTGGACAACATTTAGGTTGGACACAAAATAATAAAATTTATAATAAAGAAGATTAGAAAATAAATGAAAAACTCTAAAAGCTGGATAATCATAAATGATTATGAAACAAATTGTAAACTTGGAGTATATCCTAAAGAGCAAATAGGACCACAACGTATAATATTAAATGTGAAAGTAGAAGTTATAAATAAAACTCACAATGATGACATCAAAAAAGTATTATCTTACGAAGAAATTATTAATGTAATTTCTAGCGTAACTAGACAAAACCATAAATATTTGGCTGAAACTGTAGCTGAAGAAATAGGAAAAAAATGTTTAGAATACAAAGAGGCTATCTCAGCACATGTAACACTAAAAAAACCAGATATTATTAAAGGAAAAACTGTGGTAGGAGTAGAAACATATTTAAAAAAATAGTTTAAAAAAACTAAGATAATATCTTAAATTATTGATTTTTATGATTTTTCTCAACAAAAAATATATATTTTATATCTTTGTATAGTTTATATTAATTTTTAGGTATTTTTTTACCATATATTTAAGATTTTATTATTATAAAATGTTAGGTTTCTGCCATTTTTTTTAAACTGATTAAAATTTAAGCAATTTATAGTAATATCCTTAATTTCTAGTCTTTATTTATAAAAATAAAGATGATATCCACTTGGTTATCCACAGATTCGGTGGATATGATTTTAAGCCCCAGAATTCTTATGTTTTTAAAACAAAAAATATCCACTACTAAATAATTATTAGTCAATTATAAAAATTATAATTTTTATTTAAATTCATTTTATTTATAATTAATAAAGAATAAATATAGGAAAAATAGTGGTAAACATATCAAATTTAGATAGAGGGCAAAAAATAATCAAAAAAGCTATTTTAGGATTAAGTGATAAACCTGGAATATATTTTATGTATAATAAAAATAAAGAAATATTATATATTGGGAAAGCAAAATATCTAAATAAAAGACTACTTTCTTATTGTAATAAATCTAATATCTCCGTTAGAATTCAAAGAATGGTATCGCAAATATCATTTGTTGACTATACAATTACAGATCATGAAGCTTCTGCATTGTTGTTAGAAGCTAATATGATTAAAAAACATAAACCAAGATACAATATATTATTTCGTGATGATAAATCATATCCATATATTTTATTAAGGAAAGATCATGATTGGTCACAAATTATAAAATCTAGAAATAATAAAAATAAAGATAAAGGATATTATTTTGGACCTTTCGCTTCTGTAGATGCCGTTCATAAAACATTAAATTCTATGCAAAGAGCTTTTCCTTTGAGAACATGTAGTGATTATGAAATAAATAATAGAAATCGTCCATGCTTACAATATCAAATTAAAAGATGCTCAGGTCCATGTGCCAAGAAAATTAATAAATTAGAATATAATAAGATTATATTAGAAGCTAAATCTTTTTTATTAGGTAAAAATGATAATCTTCAGCCAAAATTACAAGCACAAATGGAAGAAGCATCAAATAATTTTAAATATGAGGAAGCTGCAAATTTAAGAGATAGAATAAGAGCATTAAATTATATTCAAAAAGCAGAAGGATCAGACTTTAGACATATAAAAAATTTGGATATATTTATAATAAAAAAAGTATCTTCAATATATAACGCTGAATTTTTAAATAATAAAGAGCTGCATTATGCTATTCAAATTTGCTTTTATAGAGTAGGAAAAAATTTTGGAAACAGAACTCATTTTTTAAAATATGATCATAACATTGACATTCATGAAATACTAAATAGTTATATTTCTCAATTTTATAATAGTAATAATAAGCCTCCACCTCAAATACTAGTTAATAAACTTCCCACTGAGAAAAATCTTATTGAGAATGCATTATCTCTATTTTGTAAGAAAAAAGTAAAAATTAATAAACCAATAAAAGGTGAAAA
>Ga0163108_10000552_pt1 | contig 27987 bp, 33 predicted proteins | sample Fk1155metaG_FD_109644 | JGI IMG/M metagenome (GOLD analysis project Ga0163108, IMG submission 109644) | Marine microbial communities from the Central Pacific Ocean - Fk160115 155m metaG | ecosystem: Environmental > Aquatic > Marine > Oceanic > Photic zone | place: The Central Pacific Ocean...
GTAAACAAATTTGTTATTACCGTAGCAGCCCAAAAACTCATTTGACCCCAAGGTAAAACATACCCCATAAACGCTGTAGCCATCATTAGTATATAAATAAGCATTCCCAGTATCCAAATTATTTCTCTTGGAGATTTATGCGATCCATAAAATAAAGATCTAAAAATATGGATGTAAACTGCAAGAAAGAACATTGATGAACCGTTGCTATGAAGATATCTTAAAAGCCATCCATAATTAACATCTCGCATTATATGTTCGATACTATTGAATGCTAGATCTGCATGAGCAACATAGTGCATAGCTAGTACAATGCCGGTAACAATTTGTGCAACTAAACAAAAAGTTAATACTGCCCCAAAGGTCCACCAATAATTTAAATTTTTAGGAGTTGGGTATTCTCTTAAATGAGCACTAAGAGAAAGTAAGGGTAGTCTATCATTAAACCATTTTCCAAATTTTGAAGAGGGTACATAATTATCGCTCATAATTTATTAGCCTATCTTGATAGTGTTGCTATCAACAAATTCATATTTTGGTATTTCCATATTTACAGGAGCCGGACCCTTCCTAATTCTTCCAGATGTATCGTAGTGTGATCCGTGGCATGGACAAAACCATCCATTGTATTCTCCCTTATCCGATAAAGGGACACATCCTAGGTGTGTACAAATCCCCAGCATCACAAGCCATTCGGACTTTTTAACTCTATCCTCGTCTTTTTCTGGATGCTTCAGTTCATTTAAATCTACAGACTCTGCTTCTGAGATTTCAGATTCAGTTCTTCTTTTTATAAAAACTGGTTTTCCTCTCCATAAAACTGTAATTGATTTACCTGGTTCAACCTGACTTATATCTACTTCTGTGGTGGCTAAAGCCTTTACTGATCTGTCTGGATTCATCTGGTCAATAAATGGCCAGATAGTTGCACCTATTCCCACGGCTCCTATCGTGTAACTAGCGGTAAAAATAAAATCTCTTCTGTTGTTTTTTTTCCCTGATTTCTCCATGAAATTATATTATCATCGTTTTTTATTAAAAAATAAGACTATTTGAAAGACTTGCCAGGGTCAGAATGACACACGGATTGCCTGGAAATGAGAAATTCAAGGATTTATAAACAGATTAATGGTTTTTTATGGAATTAGACCTAGAAACACAAAAAAAAATAACTAGTGAATGGTTCAAATTTTTACAGTTAAAAATCCTTGAAGAATTTCAATATCTTGAGAAGGAATTTTCTAAAAGAAAAAAAGTTACACCTAAATATTTTAAAAAAAATGATTGGAAAAAAGAAAATGTTAGTGAGGGTGGAGGCGCATACTATATTCTAAAAAATGGTCAACTATTTGAGAAGGTTGGAATTAATCATTCGACAGTTGAGGGCATTTTTCCAAAAAAATTTAAAGGAAATATTCCTGGAACAAAAAAAAATAATTGCTATTGGGCTTCTGGAATATCAATTGTAGCTCACATGAAAAATCCCAAAATACCAGCCATGCATTTCAACACAAGGTTTGTTGTAACTTCAAAGAGTTGGTTTGGAGGAGGCATGGATGTTACGTCAAGTTTTAAAGATTCAAATGAGAAAAAATTATTTCATAAAGAATTAAAAATTTTATGCAAAAGTAACAAAAAAAATTATAATAAATACAAAAAGTGGTGCGATAAATATTTTTATCTTAAGCACAGAAAAGAGGCTAGAGGTATTGGTGGAGTTTTTTTTGATTACCTATACAAAGATTGGCAAAGAAATTTTAAATTTGTCAGAGAGGTTGGTATTTGCTTTCTCAATATTTCAAAAGCTATTATAGAGAAGAAAATTTTTTCTGAATGGTCTAAGAAACAGAAAGAAAGTCAGTTGATCAAAAGAGGCAAATATGTAGAATTTAATTTACTTTACGATAGAGGAACCAAGTTTGGTCTTAATACCGGTGGAAACCTTGATGCAATTTTTATGTCACTTCCACCAAAAGCGAAATGGAAATAAATGGAAAAAGAGCCAATTACAGTTGAGGGATTAAAAAAGCTTAAAGAAGAACTGGAAGATTTAAAAAATAACAAAAGACCAAAAGTTGTGGCAGCCATAGCTGAAGCTAGAGCTCATGGTGATTTAAAAGAAAATGCAGAATATCATGCGGCCAAGGAACAACAGGGTTACATTGAGGGTAGGATTTTGGAGATTAATAACATTATTGCGTTAGCAAATGTTATTGATGTAACTAAAATAGAAAATGATGGTAAAGTTATTTTCGGATCAACAGTAACCGTAAAAGATATAGAGAACGAGAAAAAAAAATCATTTAAAATTGTAGGCAAAGATGAAGCTGATATTGAAAAAAGTTTAATTTATTTTAAGTCACCAATGGGAAAATCCTTAATCGGAAAAACAATTAAAGATCTGGTAACCGTAAACACTCCATCCGGAGAGAAAAATTTTGAAATTTTAGAAGTTAAATATATTTAATTCAGGTATATTTTTTTATTAAATTTTTTAATTCCTCATCTTTTAAATTAAAATCATTTTCAATCCATTTTTTCTCGATTTTTTTTAAAATCTCCCCAACTTTTCTTCCGCTTTTAATACCTTGTTCCAAAAGATGTTTTCCAGTTATTGGAAATGTTGGGATGTTGGTTGATTCAATTTTTTTCAAAATATCTGCTAGGTTTGCATAATTTTTTTTGGCATGGGAAATGAAATAAAATTTAGCTAAAGATGCTGTTTTATTTTTTCCATGATAAAAAATATTTTTTTTCAAATCTTTTTCAAAAAAGTTTTTATTCTTTTTCGACTCATAAAAATATTGATGAAAAAAAATAAGAGATTCTTTTAAATAATTAGAAACTTTATATTTGTGGGCAAAATAAATATGGTTATCTGTGTTATCTACTAACAATAATGCTAATAATAAATTTTGTTCGGATTGAACAAATTTTTTATATATTTTCTGATTCATTCCTTTGAGCTTATCCGAATATTTAAGTTCTGGAAAAATTACTTTAAAAATCTCATAAAATTCCTTCCTAGAAAAAATATCTTTTATGTTATCTAGACTTATAATTTTTATTAATTCGCTAAAAATTCTTTCTTTTGAAAGTTTTATTATCCCATTAAGATTTTTTTGGATAATTTTAAAAGCCTGATCATCTTTATCAAAATCTTGATATTGTATTGAAAATCTCAAAAATCTTAAAATTCTTAGGTAATCTTCCTCAATTCTTTTTTGAGGATCGCCTATAAATTTAATTTTTTTCTCTTTTAGATTTTGAACACCATTCTGAGGGTCAAATATTTTTCCATTTTGATCTAAATAAATTGCATTGATTGTAAAATCTCTTCTTTCAGAGTCTGCTTTCCAATCTTTAGTAAAAGAAACTTTTGCATGTCTACCGTCTGTAGATACATCTTCTCTCAAAGTTGTTATCTCGAAGTTTTTACTATCTCGTGATACAGTTAGCGTTCCATGATCAATTCCACTTTTAATAATTCTAAAATTAGTATTTGAAAATTTTTTTATTACTTCCCCGGGTGTAAAAATAGTTGCTATATCAATATCCCCTATTCTTTCATTATTTAAAAAATTTCTAACACATCCCCCTACTAACATTGCGTTATTCTTTTTGTCGCTATTTAGTATTTGAAAAATTTTCTTAATTTTTTTCTCTTTATAAAATGGGAATAAAATTTTTATAATATTATTTATCAAAAACATATCGTTGGCTGGGGCGCTAGGATTCGAACCTAGGATGGTGGTACCAAAAACCACTGCCTTACCGCTTGGCTACGCCCCAAAGTATTTTTTTGATATACCACAAAAAAAGAAATTTAAATAGTTTTACAGAGAACACACCAAAATTTGGGAAACTTCTTTTTAATTTGCTTTAAAGCCAAAGCTCCGTCCGTTTTGTTCAAAAATAAGGCAAAACATGCAGATCCTGATCCGGTCACTCTTGAAAGCTGGCAATTTTTTATCAATCTCATTTCTTTTAAAATTTTTCCGACTACTGGAAATTTAGAGATTACTACTTTCTCCAAGGAATTCTTTGACATCTGCAATGTGTTAATAAATTTTGATCTTGAATTTTTTTTGTAGTTATTCGTATTTTTGATTAGTTCAAACTTTTGTAATTTAGAATAAATTTCCTTAGTAGAACCTTTTAAAAAAGGATAGATGAGTAAAAAATAAAATGTATAATTTTTTTTAAAATCTACAATTGTTGACAAATTTTTTTGGAATACTTTTTTTGATTTAAAAAATAGTCTTAAATCAGAGCCAAGATGCTTGACAAAATAATCGATGTCTTGTTTTGAGATCTTTCTCCCTTTTAAAAAATATTGAATAATCGAAGCTGCATTGCTCGAACCTCCGCCAAGACCCGAAAAAACTGGAATATTTTTTTTAACAACGATTTGATAACTAGCTTTTTTTTCAATAAATTTTTTTCTTCGTAGCAATAAAAGAGATTTATTAATAGAGTTATTCTTGCTTTTAATATTTTTCTTAAATTTACCTGTAAACTTTACAATATCTTTTGAACCATAAATTTTTTTAATAACAATTTCGTCCTTTAAACTGATTAAAAAAATTAAGGACTGAATGTTGTGAAGTTTTGTTTTTCTTAATTTTTTTCCCACATTTAAAAACAAATTAATTTTGGCGTATGATTTTAAAACTATATTATTCATTTATTTAAAAATTTTACGTGCCTTGTAAACCAAGCAAAAGTTTTTTCTCCACTTTCTTTTTTAACTCTTCGTCAGCTTTTTCCAAATTAAGAACATTTTTCCAATAATAACGAGCTTGTATTTTATAATTATTCATCCATAAACAGTCTGCGAAGTGATCGTTTACTATTGGGTCTTGAGGCATAAGTATAATTGCCTTTTCAAGATATTTTTTAGCTTCTGAAAAATTTTTTAGTTTATACAGTGCCCATCCGAGAGAATCTGTTATGTAACCATCATGCTTTTTTAGTTGATTTGCTTCTCTCAACATACTCAAGGCTATTTGAACATTTTTATTTTTTTCCACCCAGGAATAGGCCAAGTAATTCATAACATAAGGTTCCTTGGGAAATATCTCTAAAGACATAAGAAGATCTTTTTCTGCAAGATTCCACTTGTCGCTTCTTTCATATGCCATCCCTCTTCTCTCCAAAATCTTGGGATACAATTCATGATTCTTATTAACTTTTAACAACAGCTCTGAATACAGTTCAATTGATTTTCCATAATCTTCTTTTCCTCTTAAGAAATTTGCAAAATCAAAAACCTCGTAGATACCAGGTTCTATCTGTTTATATGATTTGGATAAAAAATTAACAGAATCTTTATCTTCTTCATCCATTATTACCGAAATCTTTTTTGATGCATGCCATTTATAAATAGAACCAAGTTTTGATATTTTTTCATAAATCTCTTTTGCATCCTGATTTTTTTTTAGAATAAAAAAGTTCTCTGCCAATAATGCATCGTATGATAAAAAATTTGGATTTAAGAATTTGGAAAGACTGATATAAAAATTTGAAAGCTTATAGTCTCTCTGCGAGGACAAGGCATTTGCAAAAACATAGAATACTTCACCCATAATATCTGAGCTATTTGTGCAATTAAATTGGATTTTACTTTTTTCTTTATTATTCAGATTTTTTTTAAATTGATTGATGAGCAAATTTCCAGGGTATTTTTCAGAGGCTAAATTTATAAGCTCTGCTGATTCATTTTTTTTATTATTGTTAAATAAATAGTTGGCAAAAAAGAAATTGTATCTTGAAAAATTAAATTTTTTATTTTCAGTTATTCTCTTAAACTCTTGTTCTGTATCAACGCTGCCAATGTAACAATGGGCAAAGACTTTTTGAATTAAAACTAAATTATTGTAACCGGGATTAGACATATCAATAAGTTTTATTTTTGTTTTATCTTTTGATTGAGCTATTTCTGTCCAAGAATTTAGGGAGATTTTTAGAATATCAAATATTAGTTGATGTTGAAAATTATTTTCCAATTTGTCAAAATAAGATTTGGCTTTAACATAGTTTTCCGCTTTAAATTCATATAGCCCTAAAAAAAGATTGCTTTCGAAATTGGATATTTTTTTCTTTTCTAGTTTTTTTGAGTATTTGTAGGCTTCGTTATATTTTCCTAAATTTATTAGGGAATGAATAAATTTAGAGGAATATTTTGTGCTTTTCTCTTCAAAATTATCAAGTTTTTTAAAAACTTTCTCAGACCCTGCATAATTAAGATCATCAAAATAAATTAAACCAGAAAAATAGTTGGAGATACTTTTAGCGTCATAATTGAATTCAGAGACTTTAGAGTGAGATGAATTAAATATACCTGCAAAAATAAAAGTATATAATATAATTCTAAAAATGAAAAAACGAGTCTTCATAGATCCATGAAAAATAAACCTGTTCTTAAAAATAGCAAAAGTAAGTTTTATCATAAACTTATAAATAATGAAGTCGTATACCATAACAATTCTATAAGTAGATATAAGAAAAACAATGGCAAAAGTGGTAATTCTGACTCCAAGCTAAAACAGTTAAGCATGCTAAAAGAGAAAATTAGTTCCATTCGAAATTGTGATTTAAAAAAGAATGCTACAAATTTAGTGTTTTCTGATGGAAATCCTTTCGCAAAAATAATGATAATCGGCGAAGGTCCTGGTGCGAATGAAGATAAAGAGGGAAAACCTTTTGTAGGTAGAGCCGGAAAGCTTCTTGATAAAATGCTAGAAGCCATCAAACTAAACAGAAAAAATGTATATATTTCAAATGTAGTAAATTTTAGACCCCCAATGAATAGAAAACCAACAGATGAAGAAATAAAAAGATATCTTCCTTTCCTTGTTAAGCATATAGAATTGGTCAACCCCAAGATTCTATTATTACTAGGTAGCACTGCATTGAATGCGCTTATAGGCAATGAGGTAGTAATTTCCAAGGCCAGAGGAAAATGGGTAAGTAAAAAAATTGGCCACGCTAATCCAGAAGTAATTGCTTCGTTTCACCCTGCTTTTCTAATGAGGCAACCAGACCAAAAAAAATACACTTGGGAAGACTTGAAAATGATTAGAAAAAAAATGTCTGAGTTAAAAATAAAACTAAATGGCTAATAAAATTCTTGCGGGTGTAGATGAGGTTGGAAGAGGTTGTTTGGCTGGTCCTGTTATTTCTTGTGCACTTATTTTGAAAAAAAACATCAATAAAAAATTTTTAAGAGACTCAAAAACTATCACATTTAAAGACAGAATAGAGATTGCTAAACATATAAAAAAAAATTCCTGGTATGCTATTGGTTCAGCATCCGTAAACGAAATAGATAAATATAATATTTTTAATGCAACATTACTTTCAATGGAAAGAGCTGTAAAAAAATTAAAAAAGAAACCTCATCTTTTTCTAATTGATGGAACCCATGCGCCAAAAAAGTTAAAGAACTCTAAAACAATTATTAAGGGAGACCAAAAAATTAAGTGTATTTCTGCAGCTTCCATTGTGGCAAAAGTCTACAGAGATCTTTACATGATAAGGTTGGGAAATAAATTTCCACAATATAAGTGGCACAAAAATTTTGGTTATGGAACTTGGCAACATCTGGGTGCTTTAAAAAAATTTGGGGTTACAGATTATCATAGAAAAAGTTATAGGCCTGTACACAACATCTTGTCTAAATAGGAATCACCTATACATTATAGACTCAATTTTTTTGAAAAAAAAATTTGACGATGGATTCAATTTCGGGTTGAATTCAATAATGTTAAAGTTTTCTAACAAAATTGTAAACGGGAACTCTTTAGAAATATTAAAGAAAATTCCAGATAAAACATTCAATTTAGTTTTTGCCGATCCTCCTTACAACATGCAAATTGGAGAAACATTAAAAAGACCTGACAACAGTAAAGTGAGTGGGGTTAATGACAAATGGGATCAATTTTTAAATTTTAAACACTATGATGACTTTTGCAAAGCTTGGTTGAAAGAATGTAAAAGAATTTTAAAGGACAACGGTACTATTTGGGTCATCGGTACTTACCACAATATTTTTAGATTGGGTTATCACTTACAAAATTTAAATTACTGGATATTAAATGATGTTATTTGGAGAAAGAATAATCCAATGCCAAACTTTAAGGGAACTCGATTTACTAATGCGCACGAAACTTTAATTTGGGCTTCAAAAAATAAAAAATCTAAATACACATTTAATTACCAATCTTTAAAATGCTTAAATGACGACTTACAAATGAGATCAGACTGGACACTGCCCATCTGTAACGGAAAAGAGAGATTAAAAAAAAATGGAAAAAAAGTTCACTCAACACAAAAGCCTGAGGCTTTACTGCATAGAATTATATTAGCAACAACAAATAAAGATGATGCAATATTTGATCCATTTTTAGGCACAGGAACTACCGCAGTTGTTGCAAAAAAATTAGGTAGACAATATTTCGGTATAGAAAAAGATAAGAAATATTTTGCAGCTGCGTACCAAAGAATAAATAAAACAAACATTATAAAAGACGATTATTTAGATACTCTTCAAAGTAATAAATCTAAGCCAAGAGTCCCTTTTGGATCTTTGGTTGAAATGGGACTGATCAAGCCAGGGACATTATTATTTGACCAAAAAAAGAAATATAATGCGAAAATTATGGTCGATGGTAGTTTAAAATGTCAACAAACTGAAGGGTCGATCCACAAGGTTGCGGCGAAGATAATAGGAGCAGAAAGTTGTAATGGTTGGACCTACTGGCATTATCAGTCGGGCAATAATTTAAAGCCGATTGATGAGTTAAGAGAAAGATTAAGGCCCGCTTCCTAGATTATCTGGTAAATATTCCCCAAATATTTGTCTAAAAATTTTCCATTTTTTGTGATCTTTTTTAATATAAAATTTCTAGTTTGAACCATTAGAGGGTTTGATAGATGAAAGGAAAAATAATTTAATTGAGATCTACTATTGATCAGCCTGATTCTTTCTAATCTTTTTTTAAAGTAAAGACTTTGCATCTCTTTTGTATCTTTAGATAATAAATTAAATAATTCGTTTGCTCCTTCAATGGATTGTGATGCGCCCTGAGCTATTGCTGGGATAAATGTATAAAAAGCATCTCCTAAATAAAATACATTTTCATAAATTGACTTTGAAGGTTTTCTTGTTACGTAAATTGGCCATGACTCTAGATGGCCTTTGAATAAGTTTTCTAAATTTTTATTTTTAGACAATATTTCTTTTTTAATTATTGAATGTATGTCGTTATTTTTTGATAACTTTTGTCTTACAACGCAGACCAAATTAAGTTCATTTTTTTTATTTATTGGGTAAATAACTACATGTGCATTTGGGAACATTGTTAGTGAAACATTTTCGCTTTCGTAATTAAGCTCTTCTGAAGATTTGATTACTGCTCTAATGGCAATTGATCCATTATAACGAGGTTTAATATTTTTATTTTCAATTATTAATTTTGTTCTGGAAAAAACACCATCTGAAACAATTATAAAATCTACTAGATCATTTGTATTGTCATCAAAATTAATTAATAGTTTTTCTTTAATTTTTGAAACTTTTCTAACCTCTTTTCCAAATCTAATGTTGCTTGCAAATAAATCTTTCTTCAAAAATTCAACCAAAGTAAATCTTCTCAAAGTAGTATATTTAACTGAATCTGTATTAAATCTGGCTAAGTTTAAATCACAAATTTTATTATTAGTAGAATAGAAATTTAATTTTGAAGGATTAAAAAAATCATCATTGCTTATATTAGAAAATCCTATTTTGTTTAAAATAGAAATACTATTAGGGGCCAATTGTATTCCATAACCTTCTTCGAGACTTAATATTTTTTCTCTTTCATAAACCATTACCTCAAAATCAAAATTTGTTTTAAATAAATTTGCAGCAGTTAAGCCAGCAATGCCAGATCCTATTATTGCAATTTTTTTTTTCATTAGTATAAATTTTCTACTTGTCTAAATATTTTCTTAGCAAATGTCGGGGTAAATTCTTTTTTATTATAAAGAGAATGCCAATTTAAATCTTTCGGAATTTTATTTGAAAATTTATAATATAAATTAATATCTAGTTTTTTATTTGAAATAGAGTTTTTATAATTGCACAAAAAATTCCAGCTTTTAAATTTATGTTTATTTGATTTTTCTTTTATTATTGGCAGGCTATATTCTCTCAGAAAACCTAGGTCGTTCTTTTTTGTTAAACCAATTTGTTTTTTTTTATTCAGATAACAAAAAATATTATAGCTTTTTTTATTCGGCTTAATTGTGTCAGTTAACTTTGCATTTTTACCAGACTTATAAAATTTACAAATTTTATTAATAGGACAAATTCCACAATAAGGTTCTTTTGGTTTACAGATCAAAGCACCAAATTCCATCATGGCTTCTACGAAATCTGAATTTCTTTTTGAATAAAATAATTTTTTTTTATTTTTCTCAATAAAGTTCTCAAAATCTAATTTTTTTTCGTGTTTATTTAATATTCTGGATAAAACCCTTTTAACATTACCATCCAAAGCTAATCTGGGCTGATTGTAGACCAGCGCTAATAATGCATTTCCAGTGTAATCCCCTATTCCTGGAAGTTTTTTTATATCAACTAAAGTTCCGGGTAATATTGCTTTATTTTGATTAACAATAATTTTTGTTGTGGCGATTAAGTTTCTGGCTCTTCTATAATAACCTAGTCCCTCCCAAAGCTTTAAGACTTTTCTTTCGCTGGTTGTAGAAAGCTTTTTTAAATTTTTAATTTCTTTTATAAATCTTTGAAAATAAGGAATTACGGTTTTTACCTGGGTTTGTTGCAGCATAAATTCACTTAATAATCTGTAATAAAGCTTTTGCGACGAATTAAATGGTACACGCCAAGGTAAAGTACGCTTATTATTATCATACCAAGCAATTATTTTTTTTGGTAAATTAGTTTTAATATGCATGACAAAAAAAAATATATTAATCGAACACCATATTCTATTCAAGGGCTTAGGCCCGTGTCAAAAGCCCTTCCCCGTGGATTAAAAACAATCTTAAAAAAGGGCGGACACAACTATTCCTCAATAATCAATAACTGGTCTAGCTTAGTTGGTAAAAAGATTGCAAACGTTTGCTACCCAAAATCAATTAAAACTGGAAAAGAGTTAAGAAACGGAGTCTTGTTTTTAAATGTTACTCATGGTGACCAGCTTTTGGTGGAATACAGTAAAAAAGATATAATAGACAAAATTAATGCTTTCTTTGGATACCAATTTGTAAAAGAGATCAGGCTTGTCCTTGTAAGAGAAAAAGTGGAGATTAAAAAAAGACACGATTTAGACAAAAATCAAATTTCAAAATATCATAAAAAAATAGAAAGTATTGAAAACTCTCAATTAAAGAAAAAGTTAGAAGGTTTAATTGGTGCTTTTGGTAAGAAAAAAATTTAAAATGTTAAAAAAAATACAGGCCTATTATATATTTTTTATTATAACAATATTCTTCTTTTCAACTATTGTTCATTCTTCAGAAAACAATACCTTGATTTCTATAGGTGATAAAAATTCAAAAATAACAATCAAAGTTTTTTCTTCACTCACGTGTCCCCATTGCTCAAATTTTCATAATAAAATCTTTAAAAAATTAAGAAAAGATTTCATTGAAACAAATGTTATTAGATTTGAACATCACGGTTTCCCTCTAGATTTAGCGGCATTAAATGCCGAAAAGATTCTTGGTTGTTTAAATAACGTCGAAAAAAAGTTGATATTTTTAAATGAGCTTTATGAAAAACAGAGTGTTTGGGCAGTAGGCTCGGATATTAACAGTATTAATTCTAAATTAACAAAAATGGCAAAGAATTATGATTTAAATGATGATAAAGTAAAAAGCTGTCTAGGCAGTGAAGAGCTGGAGGAAGAAATTTTGAATAATAGAATAAATGCACATAAAAAATACTCTATTAACTCAACGCCAACCATATTTATAAATGAAAAAGAGTATAAAGGAAAACACGAATATGAATCTTTTAAAAAGGCAATTAAAAAATTTTTATAAACATGAACTTTAAAAAATTAGAGCTAACTGGATTTAAGTCTTTTTTTGATAAAACTACTTTTATTATCGAAAGTGGTTTAACCGGAATAGTTGGGCCAAATGGTTGTGGTAAATCAAATATTGTTGAAGCTTTAAGGTGGTGTATGGGTGAAACTTCTGCAAAAAGTATGAGGGGTTCGGGAATGGAAGATGTTATATTTTCTGGTACATCAAACAGGACTGCTAAAAATATTTCAGAAGTAACTATAACGATCGACAATTCTGAAAAAGAGGGACAAGGTCGCTATATTGAACTAGATGAAATTCTTATCAGAAGAAAAATTGAGCGTGAAAAGGGATCAAAGTACCTTATTAATGAAAAAGAAGTCAGGGCAAAAGATGTACAAACTTTTTTTGCGGATCTGTCTACTGGAGCTCACTCCCCTTCAATAATTAGCCAAGGAAGAATAGGTATGATTGTGACAGCTAAACCAACAGAAAGAAAATCTGTTTTGGAAGAGGCGGCTGGTATTTCGGGTATACATTTGAGAAGGCACGAGGCAGAGACAAGATTAAACGCTGCAGAAAATAATCTCAAAAGAGCAGATGAATTAAAAAAACAACAAGAAAAGCAATTAGAAAATTTAGAGAAACAAGCTGAAGAAGCAACAAAATATAAACAAATGTCGGAAAAAATAAAATCTATAGAGTCAGGCCTTTATCATCTGAAACTTCAAGACATAGAAAAAGAAACAAATGAAATTAAGGAAAAATTAAGTGAAGTTGATAAAGAAATGAGCATAGTTAAAACAGACATGGGACACAATAACGAATTAATAGAAGAGGAAAATAAAAAACTACAACCATTAAGAGACAAAAAAATTGAAAATCTTTCCACGCTGCAAAAAATAAACCTGGAGATTGCAAATTTAAATGAAGAGGAAAAAAGAGTTAAGGATTTAAGTATAAAACTCTTAAATAATATAAAAGTTATTCAATCCGACCTTGAGAGAGAGAAAAGTATATCTCTTGATGCTTCTTTAAATGAAAAAAGAATATTAGAAGAAAAAAACGAATTGTTAAAAACAGAAAAACAACTTTTTGATATTGAAAAAAAATCAGAAATAGATCTTGATGTTTCAAAAAGTGATTTGAAAGACCAACAAATCAAGCTTGATAGTTTTTTGGGAAAAAAATTAGAATCAATCGATTTTAAAGGACAGCTAAAAATACTTAAAGAGTTTGAAGAAATAAACAACTCAACAATACAAAATTTAAAGGAATCTAATGTTGATGAAGCAAACAGAAATCTAAATAAGCTCAATGATTTATTAAAAAATCAAATTCAGAATATTGAGTCTATCGATAGAAATGATTTAACCATTAATCTAAGAGAATTGATTTCAGATATAACATCTTCTCAAGAAAAATATGCTACATCGTATGGAAAAAACCAAACAATTAGGAGTGACTCTATAAAGAGAAAAGAGAGAATTAAAAATATTGATCAAGAACTAGAAAACTGGAAAGACCTCAAGCTGAACTCTGAAAAAATGATTTTGGAGCTAAGTAATAGAATAAAAAAGGTAGAACTGGAGCTAGAAGAGAATCAAAAAAATCCAGAACTAATCGGTATTAGCAAAGGACAAAATATACAAAACCTTGAAAATACAAAAAAACAAAACGAAGATTTAGACAGAGAGATCGAAGGGGCCGAAGCCAAATATAATTCAATGAATGAAAAACTAAAAACAGTACAAGAAAAATTTACAGTTTTGCGGGAAAACAAGGCAAGATTTGGAGCAACAATAGAGGGGATAGACCAAAGAAAAATGGATCTTATCTATTTGGTCAAGAATGAATTAAAAATAGAAAATATTAATAATCTATTGTCTCTTTCTGACTTAAATAATATTGAAAAAATGCCTTCCGTTGAAGAACAGGAAGAAAAATTAGGAAATATAAAAAAAGATAGAGAATCTCTAGGTTCCGTAAATTTAAGAGCAGATGTGGAAACAGAAAAATTTAAAAAAACAATAAAAAAAATGGAAGATGATCGAGCTGACCTTGTGTCTGCAATTGTAAAATTAAAAGCGAGCATCAATGAATTAAATCAAAAAGGAAGGGAAAGACTTTTAGAGGCTTTCAATAAGGTTAATAGAAAATTTAATGAAGTTTTTACTAAATTATTTAATGGCGGAACTGCTAAGCTTGAACTGGTAGACTCGGATGACCCCCTAGAAGCCGGCCTGGAAATGTTGGTCTCTCCTCCTGGAAAAAGATTACAGTCAATTACTCTTTTGTCTGGTGGCGAACAAGCATTAACTGCCATTTCTTTAGTTTTTGCGATTTTTTTAACAAATCCTTCTCCCATTTGTATTCTAGACGAGGTTGATGCTCCATTAGATGATGCAAATGTTATTAGATTTTGTTCGCTTTTAGATCAGCTTATCTCAATAACAAAAACTAAATTTATAATTATCACGCACCATGCTTTAACTATGTCAAAAATGAACAGACTGTATGGTGTTACAATGCCAGAAAAAGGCATAAGCAAACTCGTGGCTGTAAACTTAGAAAAAGCGGAAGAGCTAGTTGCATAAAAATTAAATGAGTGATTTAGAGGATCTTAAAACTCGCCTTAAAATTGCAAAATCTAAATTGCAAAACACAAATTTAAAAAAAGCTGACAAAAAAGGTATTTTTCTAGGAAATGCTTTTAAACTCGGAACAGAACTTGTTGCAGCAGTTGTGGTTGGAACAATTATTGGGTTTATTTTGGATAATTGGTTTGGTACTAAACCAATATTGATTATTGTTTTTTTTATTTTTGGGGCTGTAGCTGGAATCATGAATGTTTTTAAAGCCGCAAAGAAAATGCAAGGGGATGGGAATTAGATTATGGCCGCAAATCCAATGCACCAATTTAAGGTATACAGAATTGGACCAGAAATAGAAATTTCTGGTGTAAATTTATCCTTTACAAACGCAAGTCTCTTTATGGTTATAAGTGCTATATTGATCACAGTGCTATTGCTATTCGGAACTAGGGAAAAAAAACTAGTGCCGAGTAAAATACAGTTGATGTCAGAGATGCTGTATAACTTTATTGCAAAAATGATTAGCGATACCGCAGGAAAAAAAGCTAAGCCTTATTTTCCATTTATTTTTAGCCTTTTCGTTTTTATATTGTTTTGTAATATGGTTGGTATGCTGCCCTATTCTTTTACAGTTACTAGCCACATAATAGTAACATTGACTTTTGCAATATTTATTTTTATTGGAGTAACAATCTTAGGATTTGTAATTCATGGATTTAAATATTTAAAAATATTTGTTCCCAGTGGCGTTCCGATAGTTTTATTGCCAATTATAACTATAATTGAAATTATTTCGTATTTAAGCAGACCTGTTAGTTTGTCTGTAAGATTATTTGCCAATATGATGGCTGGTCACACCATGTTAAAAGTGTTTGGTGGTTTCGTCATCAGCTTAGGGTTAATTGGTGGATGGTTGCCATTAAGTTTTTCGGTTGCACTTACTGGATTAGAAATTTTAGTAGCTTTTTTACAAGCTTATGTTTTTGCGATTTTGACATGTATCTATTTGAATGATGCATTAAATTTACATCACTAACAAAAAAAAGGAGGAAAAAATGGAACTAGAAGCAGCAAAAATGATCGGCGCAGGATTGGCCGCAATTGCTTTGGCTGGAGCTGGTGTTGGTATCGGGTTAATATTCGGAAACTATTTATCCGGCGCGATGAGAAACCCATCTGCAGCTCAAAAACAATTCCCTAATCTACTTTTGGGATTTGCTTTGGCTGAAGCTACTGGTCTTTTTGGATTGGTTGTAGCACTCATAATACTTTTTGCTTTTTAATTTTAGCTAAAGGCATGAAGAAATTTTTGATTGTTTTAATTTTCCCTACCCTACTAGGGGAAAGCCTTTTTGCAGCTGAGGCTGGCATGCCTCAGCTTAATCCTGAGTATTGGGCATCACAGGCTTTTTGGTTAGTTATTATTTTTTTATCAATTTATATATTGATAGCTAGAATCTTTATTCCAAAAATTAAAAGCAATATTGATATGAGAGAGAATAAAATAAGAAAAGACTTGGAAGAAGCAAAAGTATCTAGAGAAGAAGCGGAAAAAAAACTTAAAGCCTACAAAGACCTAATGGAGTCTGCAAAAATAGATGCAAAAAAAATTCTTTCAGAAAGTAATCAAAAATTAAATGAAGACATGCAGACAAAAAAAAATAAGGTCCAAAAAGAAATCGAACAAGAAACTCGTAATGCTGAAAAAGAAATTCAAAAATTTAAATCTGAATCTTTGAATAAAGTAAATACAATTTCTGAAGAAATTGTTTCTACCCTAGTTAAAGACATATTTGGAGAAGATTTAAATAGAAGCAGCATAAAAGCTACGGTGTCTCAAGTGCTCAAGGAACATAAGGTTAAAAAAATATGAATATTGATGCTACATTTTGGGTTGCTGTTTCGTTTTTAATTTTTGTTGGTTTAATTTTTTACCTTAAAGTTCCTCAAAAAATTGGGCAGTCCTTGGAAGAAAGTATAAAAAAAATAAAAGAGGAAATAGATAATGCAGAAAAATTAAAGGATGAGGCTAAAAATATATTAAGTGAATATGAATCTAAAGTTAGCAAATCAAGGGAAGAAATTAAAAATTTAATCCAGAAAGCAGAAAAACAAGCGGAAACTAATATAATTAAAACTAACGAGGAATTTCACAATATTGTTGAAAATAGAAAGAAGGCTGCAGAAGAAAAAATAAAACAAATGAAAGCTCAGGCCATAAAAGATGTAAAAAATTCATCAGTAGATATAGCTATTCGTTCTGTTGAAAAAATCATCAAAAACTCAATTGATAAGAAAAAACTCGATAAAATTTATATTTCAAGCATTGACGAGGCAAAAAAAATTTTAAAAAACAAATCTATCTAGAGTAAGATCCAAACATATGACAAAAAAAGTTATTGTTGTCGGATCAGGTTTTGGCGGCTTAGCCTCAGCCCTAAGATTAAAATCAAAAGGTTATGATGTTTCGATTTTTGAAAAACACCCTGATCTTGGTGGTAGAGCAAGAGTTTTTAAAAGGGGAAATTTCACTTTTGATGCTGGACCAACAGTTATAACCGCACCATATTTGTTGGATGAACTCTTTGGTTTGTTTGGTAAAGACATAAAAAAATACGTTCGTATAACACCTTTAAAACTTTGGTACAGATTTCTTTTTAGCGATGGTTCTAAATTTGATTACTCAGGTGATGAAAAGGCAATGGAAAAGGAAATAGGCAAAGTATCTTCTAAGGACATAGCTGGTTACAAAAAACTATTGGCCTTTACTTCAAAGATTTTTGATAAGGGCTTTACAGAACTCGCTTCTGTGCCTTTTAATAATTTTGTCTTCATGTCAAAACAAATTCCTTCTTTGTTAAAGTTGAAAAGCTATCAATCAGTATATTCTTTGGTCAGTAATTTTGTTGAAAATGAAAAGCTTAGAAGAGTGTTAAGCATGCACCCTTTACTTGTAGGTGGTAACCCTTTTACTACCACTTCGATTTATACATTAATTTTGTTTTTAGAAAAAAAATGGGGAATTCATTATGCCATTGGCGGAACAGGTAAAATAATAGAGGCGCTGGAAATTTTGATGAAAGAAGAAGGTATTAAAATACACAAAAATTCTGAGATTGAAGAAATCTTAATACAAGAAAAAAAAATTACAGGTATTAAAAGTAAAGGCCAGATACATAATTGCAATTACTTAGTATGTAATTCAGATCCTCCATATGTTTATAATAATCTAATCAAAAATAAAAAAGACTACAATTTTCTGTTTAATTTAAAATTAAAAAGAATGAACTATTCAATGGGATTGTTTGTATACTACTTTGGAACTAAAAAAAAATATGAAAATGTAGCCCACCATACAATATGTTTTGGGGAAAGTTATAAAGAACATTTGCATAAAATTTTTAGTAAAAAAACATTATCTGAAGATATAAGCTTTTACCTGCATAGACCTTCAGCTACAGATCCCAATATGGCACCTGAAAATCATGATGCTTTTTATGTTTTAGTTCCTGTGCCAAATAATCTTTCTAAAATAGATTGGAAGACTGAAGGAAAAAAATTTAAAAATCTTGTCGTTAAAAAAATGAGCGAAACAGTTTTGCCCAACTTAGAAGATAATATTGTTGAAAATTTCTATTTAACTCCAGACTATTTCGAAAATGAATTGTCAACACTTCATGGCTCGGGATTTTCTATACAACCTCAATTGACACAATCTGCTTATTTTAGATTTCATAACCAATCAGAAATATTTAAAAATCTTTATTTTGTAGGGGCTGGGACTCACCCAGGTGCTGGTGTTCCGGGTGTACTATCATCTGCAAAGATTTTGGACAAAATTTTATAATGAACACAAAAAATTATTTATCAATTTATGCAAAATCTTTTAATTGGGCAGGTTTTTTTCTTCCAAAAAAAACCTATCTTAAATGCTCTAATCTATACGACTTTTGTAGAACCGTAGATAATATCACTGATCAAGATTCTGAAATCGAAATAAAAAAACAAAAATTAAAAGAATTCAAATCAAATTTTGAGAACAAAAATTTTGATAACTCTATAATTAAAAATATGTGGGAATTAATGGATGAATTTAAAATTTCTAAAAGAATAGTTGATGATTTGTTTGATGGTGTAGAGTCCGACCTTAAAGCTGTAAGAATAAAAAACTGTAAAGAATTAATTGTTTATTCATATCAAGTTGGTGGAACTGTTGGGTTAATGATGGCAAAAATATTCTCTGTAAAAAAAAAATTTGCTTTGAAAGAGGCGGTTGAATTGGGTACTGCGATGCAATACACAAATATTATAAGAGATATCTATGAGGATGCTAAGTCTGATAGAATTTATTTGCCGCAAGATTTATTGGAAGAAGAAGGAGTGAACAATTTAAAGCCTAAAGATATTATAAACCTAGATAAAGAAAAATTAAAAAAAATACATAAAGTTATCTACCGTTTAACCGTTGAATCAAATTATATGTACAATAGTGTAGATGGCATAAGAGAACTTCCTTTTTTTTCACAATTTGGAATACTGCTGGCTGCACGACTATACCAAAGAATAGGAGGCAAGATATTAAGAGATATTGAAAAATCTAAAAAACATTATCCTCAAAAAAAAATTTTTCTTAATAAATTTGAAAAAATTTTAGCTACTTTGCACACTTTTATTTTATGGTTGCTTCAAGATGTTGTCCTTCAATTAATTCCAATATTTGATGACTGTCATTATGACAGATCAAGCATAGGCAGAATTGTTAATGATCCTAAGTGGGGTTTAAATTTAGATGAAAAAATTTGATTATATTATAATTGGTGGTGGTTGTGCGGGTCTATCACTTGCCTATGAATTAGATCTTCATCAAAAACTAAATGAAAAAACACTGGCAATTGTTGAGTCAAGAACAGAGTACAAAAGAGACAAAACTTGGTCTTTTTGGAAAGTTGGTCCTCATAACTTTGAAGACTGCGTTAAGAAAAATTGGAAAGAATTTTCTATAAAAACATCTTCTGATTCTAAAGTTATTAAATGCGATAGTTTTCCCTATCAAAGTATTGATAGTGGACTTTTTTACAATAAAATTAATGAGAGATTAACAAAAAATAAAAACATAAAATTTTTTAAAAATATTAAGGATTTGAATACAAACAATTCTTTTGTCTTTAATAGTGTACCTTTATTACAAGATGGTGGATCAAATCTTTGGCAACATTTTCACGGAATTGAAATTGAAACTAATGAAGAATTTTTTAATGAAAGCACTGTAGATTTGATGGATTTTGATTGTGATCAAAGAAACAATGTTCATTTCTTTTATGTTTTGCCTTTTAGCAAAAATAAAGCAATGATTGAGACCACTTGGTTATCTAAAGAAGACAGGTCTCTAAAAGATTACGAATCTCAAATAAAAAACTATATTAATCGTTTGGGTCTAAAAGATTATAAAATAAATTTTAAAGAAGAAGGGGCTATTCCACTTTTCCACCCTATTAATGAGAAAGAAAAGAATAAGATGAATATTGGAACAGCCGGTGGCATGACAAGATTAAGTACTGGTTATACATTTCTTAATATTCAGGAACATAGTAAATACATAAGAATGAACATTGAAAATATTCAAAATACAAAAAAATACAAAATAGGAAAAAAATATCAATTTTTGGATAAAATATTTCTAAGAGTTTTAAAAAAACATCCAGAAAAAATGCCCCACATATTCTCCAATATGTTCAACGCTTCTTACACCGCTGCTATTAAATTTTTATCAAATAAAAGTAATATTTTAGAAGATTTATCGATAATTTTAAAAATGCCCAAATGGATATTTATTAAGTCTATTTTTAATTAAAAATGATTAAAAAAATTTACGACAAGCATACAATTTATTTTTGGATCTTTTCGATAATATTATCCTCACTTACGCTAGTAATGAGTGAAAACTTTCTATTTTCAAATAATCTAGCAATTCCCTTTGTTTGTTTTCTTTTGATTTTGACAGTAGAAATATCACATGGGGCTTTGGATAATTTAAAAGGAAACAAAATTTTAAAAATTTATAAAATAGATAATAAGGCAATATTTTATCTTATTTATATAATCTTTTCGATTTTTATAATTATCCTTTGGATTTTTTTTCCTACATTTACTTTGATGTTTTTTTTACTTGTCGCCTCTTACCATTTTGGTAGGGAAGATACATATTTTGTTAATGAAGGTAATTCTAACCTTGATCAGTTTTTCTATTTAATAAAAGGCTCTTTAATAATATGTGCACCACTTTTTTTTCATATTAGTGAAACATTAAAAATTTTTGAGATTTTATACATAAAAAATGAAATTTTATTTTTTATAAAAGACAAGCATTGGATAATAAATATATTTTTGGGTTTAGGTGTGTTGGGTTACTTTTACTTTCTTTTAAAGAATAGATTTCTTAATTTCCGAACTTTGTTCCTAGACATGTTTTCAATCCTGGCACTTAATGTTGTTTTCCCCCCTATAATTGCCTTTACATTATACTTTTGTTTTTTACATTCTGTTAGGCATATAATATCTCTGAGCAATGAATTAGATAAAAATAATTTTAAAAATGGATTAAAATTATTCGCTAAAAAAGCTTTGCCTTTAACTTTAATAACCGGAATATTGTATGTCATTGCAGTTGTTTTTCTTTCAAATTCTTATGGTTTAAATGATGCAATATTAAAAGTAATATTTATTGGTTTGGCGTCGTTAACATTTCCGCATATATTGCTCGAATATTTAATAGAAAAAAATGAAAAACGAAATTAAAATTTTTTTGGCAGCACCGAGGGGATTTTGTGCTGGCGTTGATAGAGCCATAGAAATAGTTAAAAAAACCTTAAATAAATATGGTCCACCGGTATATGTAAGACACGAAATAGTTCATAATAAAAATGTTGTTGAATCGCTAAAAAAATTAGGAGCTATCTTTGTGGAAGAAATTTCAGAAGTCCCAGATCTGTCAAGACCTGTTATATTTTCAGCTCACGGTGTTCCTAAAAAAGTTCCCGAAGAAGCAAAACTTAAAAAAATTTTTTATATTGATGCTACTTGCCCACTAGTTTCCAAGGTACATCGCGAAACTGAACAGTTATATAAAAGGGGATTTGATGTTGTTTTAATAGGACACAAAGATCATCCTGAAGTTGTTGGTACCATGGGACAACTGCCTAATGGATCAATTAAGCTTATAGAAACTGTTGATGAAGTTAAAAATTTAAAATTCACAAAACCATTGGCTTATGTAACTCAAACAACTTTGTCAGTTGATGACACAAAGGAAATTGTTGATTCCTTAAAGCTAAAATTTCCAGATATAAAAGGCCCAGTTAAAGAAGATATTTGTTACGCAACAACAAATAGACAGGCTGCAGTAAAAAAAATTGCACCTAATTGCGAGATGTTTTTTATAATAGGAAGCAGAAATTCGTCTAACTCTGCACGACTAGTTGAAGTTGCAAAAAAATCAGGGTGCAAAAATTCTGAGCTTATTTTCTACGGTAAAAAGGCCCCTTTAGAAAAGATAAAAAGCTGCAAAACTATTGGGTTATCGTCCGGCGCTTCTGCTCCGGAAGCATTGGTTCAAAATTTTATTTTGGAAATAAAAAAAAATATGAAAGTTTCTATTGAAGAAGTTATAACAGCAGATGAAAAAGTAGTTTTTAAATTACCAAAAGAATTAAATTAAATGGCCATCTATACAAAATTAGATAAAGAAAAAATTAGTTCTATTCTCTCAAATTATAAACTGGGAAATATTAAAAAATTTGAGGGAATTAAAGAAGGAATTGAAAATACAAATTATTTAATAGAAACAGAGAAAGGAAAATATATTTTAACAATTTATGAAAAGAGAGTTAATAAAGACGATCTTCCTTTTTTTTCTGAACTGATGTTAGGACTAAGTAAAAAAAATTTTATTTGTCCGAGACCAATTCCAAATAAAGAAAATAAATATATATCTGATTTTGAAAATAAAAAATTTATGATTGTAAGTTATTTAGAAGGTAAATCTAAAAAAAACCTGTCTCCGTCAGATTGCAAAATGGTGGGTAGAGAATCCGCGAAACTACATGACATTACAAAAAATTTTCACTTTAAAAGAGAAAATGATCTTTCGATAAAATCATGGAGAAAAATTTTTGATCAGGTTAAAGACAAGTGTAATAAAATTCACCCCGATCTTCCTAAATTAATAGAAGGAAATTTACTTGATGTAGAAAAAGATTGGCCAAGCAATCTGCCTAGCGGTGTCATACATGCGGACCTTTTCAATGACAATATTTTTTTTAAAAATAATAAGTTTTCTGGTTTTATTGATTTTTATTTTTCATGTAACGATTTTTATGCTTTTGAAATTGCCATATGTTTTAATGCTTTATGCTTTGATGGAGTAAAGGAGAACTTAAGTTTTAATGTAACTAAAGCTAAAAAGTTTATGGAAGGTTATAATGAAGTTAGAAAAATATCTGATGAAGAAAGAAAATCTATCAAAGTTCTGTCTCAAGGTGCTGCCCTAAGATTTCTTCTAACCAGAGTTTTTGACTATATTAACATTGTAGATGGTGCGGTAGTAAAAATTAAAGATCCTATTGAATACTTAAAAAGACTTGAATTTCATAAGAATGCAAAAAGTTTTGAGGACTATCTTATTTAAAATGAAATACAAAATATATACGGATGGTGCTTGTTCTGGAAATCCTGGTCCTGGCGGTTGGGCAGCTATAATTCTCGCAAACAACGAGGTAAAAGATATGTTTTCTGGTAGTGAAAAAAATACAACCAACAATCAAATGGAACTTATGGCTCCAATCAAAGCAATACAAAAATTTAAAAAAAAATCAGAAATTTCAATTTTTACTGATTCTACTTATGTAAGAGATGGAATTACAACTTGGATTAAAAAATGGGAAAAAAATGGATGGAAAACTGCTTCTAAGAAACCTGTAAAAAATAAAGATTTGTGGAAAAAATTAAAAAATCTATCCTCAAAACATTCTGTAAGGTGGATCTGGGTAAAAGGTCATTCTCAAGATAAATATAACAATTTGGTTAATGAGCTTGCTCAGGGAGCTATAAAAAAATAAATGATTAAACAAATACCAAGCCAAGAAATAAAAGATTATATAAAAAATAGTCCAAAAAGTGTTTTGCTTGACGTCAGAACCAAAGAAGAATGGGATCAGATTGGCAAACCTGATGGTGAAAAAATTGGATTAAAAACTTATTTTTTATCGTCACAATTTGAAGGAAGAATTATTAATGAAAAATTTTTAGAGGAATTTAAAAATTTAAATATAAGTCAAGATTGCCAGGTCTTAATTATGTGTGGATCAGGTAATAGATCTCAAAGAGCGGCTGAGTTATTAACTAAAGAGGGTTACAATTGCGCAAATGTTTCAGATGGTTTTAGAGGAAACGGAGCAGAAAAGATTGGCTGGAAAAACAATCAATTGCCAATCAAATAATTAGATCTCTTTTAAAAAATTTTCTGCCGCTGAGATTTCACAATGACCGGTATCTTTTTCCACGCTTATTTTTTTAATTTTTCCTTCATCCACAAGCATAGTATATCTGGACGATCTAATTCCTAAGCCTTTTGCTGATTTGTCAGTTTCTAGACCCATGAACTTTGTAAATTCACAAAAAGGATCACTCAACATTTTTATTTTATTACCCACATTGTTTTGATCGCCCCAGGCCTTCATAACGAATGGATCATTTACGGATAAACAAAAAATGTTCTGTATGTCCTTCTTGAGAGCATCCTCATATGATCTTATAAATCCTGGCAAATGTTTTGCGGAACAAACAGAAGTGAAAGCTCCTGGCAATCCAAAAATAATTATTTTTCCACCAAAGGTAAAATCTCTTATGTTTTGTTTTTGAACTAAATTACTGTTATCCAGAAAAAAAACTGAAGCAGAAGGAAGGTCGTCGCCAATTTTAACTTTCATTTATTCTTTCTAAAATATGAGCTTTAACAACATCAATATTGTTATTAAGTGTAGCATAGCTTTCTTTTTTGTTTAAAATATTTTTTATGTTTTCGGGAATTTTTGGCTCAACTCCAGTCGCCTCCTTAACTGCCTCAGGAAATTTACAAGGATGGGCTGTGCCCAGAACCAGCATTTCCTCGCCTGTTGAGTTAATTTCTGCTGATTTAAATGCAGTTGCTGTATGTGGATCAATCAACACTTGATTTTCCTCATAAACTCTCTTCAGAGTTTCTTTTGTCGATCTATCTGAAATAGTTGATGCAGAAAAATCATTTTTTATGCGACCTATTTCTTTCTCGTTTAAAGAATAACCTCCTTCATTTTTTAGTTTATCCATCAACGATTTTACCTTCACATCATCTTTGCCAACAATATCATATAGGAGTCTTTCAAAGTTACTTGAAACCTGTATATCCATGCTTGGAGATATAGAGGGTTTTGTTTTTGAAGGTTTATATTCTCCTGAGTTTATAACCCTGCTTAAGATATCATTTTCATTAGTTGCGACTATAAGCTTTTTAATTGAGAGGCCCATTTTTTTTGCAACGTATCCAGCATAGACATCACCAAAATTCCCTGTGGGAACAGAAAAATTTATAGATTTATTTAAAAATTTTAAACCAATAAAAAAATAATAAACAATCTGAAAAATTATTCTTGCCCAGTTAATAGAGTTAACAGCAGACATGTTTATTTTTTCTCTAAAATTTTTATCTGCAAACATGCCTTTAACTAAACTTTGACAATCATCAAAATTTCCCTTCACAGCAATGTTGAAAACGTTTTTAGAATCAACTGTAGTCATTAGTCTTCTTTGAACATTTGAAATTCTATTGTCCGGATGCAAAACAAAGACGTTGATATTGGATTTTCCATTCAAACTTGCAATTGCCGCCGAACCTGTATCGCCAGATGTGGCAACAATGATATTAATTTTTTTATTATCTATTTTAATAAACTTTTCATAAATATTACCAATTGGCTGCATTGCAATATCTTTAAAGGCTAAAGTTGGGCCATGAAAAAGTTCTACGAGAGAAATTTTTCCTACTTTTTTTAAATTAACAACGTCTTTTTTTGAAAAACTTGAATAAGACCTTTTGATTATATTTTCTAATTCTTTCTCTTCCAAATCTTTTCCGCAAAACTTAGATAAAATCTCTTTAGTTAAATCTATGTAATTTAATTTTGCTATTCTTCTAAGTTCGCTCTCAGAATATTGTTTGATTTTCTTTGGAATAAACAGTCCTCCATCTGGAGCCAATCCTTTTAGAAAAGCATCTTTAAAACTAAAACTTAAATTTTTATTTCTGGTACTGATGTATTCCACTAGCTAGACGACTTCTGTCTTTTTTTAAAATATTTTTTCCAAGACCAATTCATTAAGCCTAGAACGGCAAATGAAAGTAAAATAACCAATAGAGCAATCTGACCACCTGATCTATCTGAGATACAAACGGCGCATAAACTAATTATTTCAGAATTTAATATATCTAAAGTCATTTCTTAAAAAAAACAAACTGGATTATAGCCTCTTTTATATTCTTTGTCACTTTTGGGTCAACTAACAAAACTAGAGAGTATTTTTCTTTTTCACCGCCTTTTAAATTCTGTTCCTCATAGCAAAAGCAGTTCAATTTTGTTATAAAATCTTTTAGTTCGCTGGGGTAAACTTGAAAAGTGGCCATTGCATTCATGTTTTTATCGCTCAAGTTTTTTACTGTATAATTTATTGTTTTCACCTCACCTGGCACTATAAATATGTTTTCTTCTTCTGTTTCAAACTCAAATGGAAGATCTTTGTGAACACTTGTAATCAATTTTACTTTGATAGCCTGGTTACTTTCGCCATTTTCCTTAGAAAGAAAAATTGAAACAGCAAAAATTAAAATTAAAAAAAATGAAAGAACTAAAATTAGTTTATTTGGTTTTTTTTGTTTAAGCAAATTTATCCATTAAAATTGATATAAAAATTGCAAACAAGTAAAGAATTGAAAAAGCAAATATTTGCTTAGCAATAATTTTCTCTGATTTTGCATCTTTTGCTCTGAAAAGTTTAAAGCAAATAAAAATATAATATGTGCTCAGTGGAAGAGAAAATAATAGATAAATTAAACCCAAAAATTTTAAATAAAATGGTGACAAAGCTACGGGAAGCAACAGTATAGAATAGATTAATATATTTTTTTTAGTAATTTCGATTCCAGAGGTTACTGGCAGCATAGGAATATTGGCCTTTCTGTAATCATCAGACTTGAACAAACTTAAAGCCCAAAAATGAGATGGTGTCCAAATAAAAATAATAAGAAATAAAATAATTGGCTCTATGGAAATACTTCCTGTTGCTATAGACCACCCAATCACCGGGGGTAATGCTCCTGCTGCTCCACCAATAACAATATTTTGAGGAGTTTTTCTCTTAAGCCATATCGTGTAAACAAAAACGTAAAATAAAATAGTTAATGCCAATAAAGAGGCTGCCATAAAATTTGAAAAAAAATATAAAGCTCCTACTGAAACAAAAGATGATACTGTTCCAAAAATGAGCCCTTGTTTTTTAGTTAATTTTCCAGTTGGAATTGGCCTCAAACAAGTTCTGGACATTATAGAGTCTACGTCAGCCTCATACCAACAATTTAAAGCTCCAGCAGCTCCAGATCCAAGAGCAACCGCTGTGATAGATAGGACAGCATATAAATAGTCGACATTTTTAAAAGGAGCAATCAAGAAGCCTACTACACATGTAAAAATAGCTAACGACATAACTCTCGGCTTCATTAAATCGTATAAAGCTTTTAGATATTCAATATTGTTTAATTTAAATGCTGGGTGATTTTTCTTTAAACGGCTGTGTCTAAAATTAACATCCATTGTCCATTTGTTCATTATTCTCCTAGAACAAAATAAATAAATCTTGTAAAAACAGTATACTTTCCTTCGGCAACCATCAGTCCTACAAAGCAAGCTATTGCTGTCATAGGCCATAATAAAACGTTTACGAGAGCGTAACGTTCCCAAAAAAGATGCATAAAGAAAGCCATGATAAGCCCCGCTTTTAAAAACATAAAAGTCACAATCAAAGTCCATCTCAACAATCCTTGAAATTGAAACCAATCAACCATGTAAGAAAAGAAACTTAAAACAAATAGTAATCCCCAAATCCATAAATAGATTCCAATTTTATGAGTTGTTGTTTGTTTTGTTTTGTTTGTATCTGTATTATCAGTCATAGTCTTACCTTACCAAAGATAGAAGAAAGCAAAAATAAAAACCCAAACTAAATCCACAAAGTGCCAATAAAGCCCTAGTATCTCGATGGCAACATA
>Ga0163108_10000553_pt1 | contig 27939 bp, 24 predicted proteins | sample Fk1155metaG_FD_109644 | JGI IMG/M metagenome (GOLD analysis project Ga0163108, IMG submission 109644) | Marine microbial communities from the Central Pacific Ocean - Fk160115 155m metaG | ecosystem: Environmental > Aquatic > Marine > Oceanic > Photic zone | place: The Central Pacific Ocean...
AAGATATTATGACTGAAAAACCCTATTGCGTCCCTGTTGGCACTCCAGTAGAAACTGTTATATCTATTATGTCTGAAAAAAAAATTAGCTCAATAATTATTACAGCTTCAAACGGGGAAATTGATAGTATTTTCAATAGCACAGATATACTGGTCATATTAATTAAGATTGTAAAAGGAGAAACCGCAAAACCAAAAATTAATATCCATTAAAACTAAACAAACAAGGAGTCTCTTGTGATACTTGAAATTAGATTTCGTCACTTAGAGCGAAATCCATTAATTGAAAATCAGATTAAAAAAAGATCAGAGTATATAAAAAAACACTTTAACAGTAAAATCGATGCTGTGTGGGGTTATTCAGAAATTGACACCCGCGCAAAAAGAAACTTGTCTCATACTCACTCTTTAGATAATTGTTTATATAACACACTAGATTTCATTATAAACAAAACTGAATCTAAACCTTAAAAAATTTAAATCAACAAAACAAGAACGAACTAATCTTGTAATGTTTTGTAACTTAATGTACGTTAATGCTTCTCTCTAATGAAACATGATATTTATCAATCACATCTTAAATAAATATCATTTAGAATTACACACCAGCAAACTATAGTTAGACGATAAGATCACAGAAGAATTATTACAAAAGTAAATTAGCAATAAAAACTCACGGGGTGTTTTATGGTAATTGAAATTAGATTTCGTCACTTAAACAGCACACTAGATCTCACTGTGGATAAAATTAAAACTCAATTAACAAAAAAACATAGGGTTACAAAAAAAGTAAGAAAACGAGCTGCTTGCAAAAAAAAAAGCTTAACATTTTTTAGTGCTGAAACATAAATACTTATAATAATAATATCCACTCAGCGCCACAAAAAGGTGCCAAAAACAATGCCCATTAACAAGTAAGGTTTCATTACATATAATTTTATAATAATCAATCATCCATGCAGCTGTTGCCAATAAAAATAAACTTATACTTACCATTAAATGCTTTATGTTTTTTTCTTTACTGTGTTTCACAAAATCAACAACCGAAGAAATAACCAATGTTGCCATTATAACTGAAAAAAGCTCTCTCCGAAAAGTCGGAAGTTGCACAATAACCGCGCCCAAAATCAAATTAACCAAAACATAAATTCCAATGTATATACGAAATGTCACTTTTTTATGTAAACCCAAAAGAAGTAAAATAAAATTTGTAACAACAGCATACATCCCAATAAGGTCAAAAACTTGCCCCCAAAAAGTTAAAGATGCATGAAAAAAAACAGATGCACCCCCAAGAAACAAAAAACTAAACGCAGTTAGTTTTAAATAAAATCTATCTAAATGTTTTTTTACGCCGAGTTTAGATGTTTTAAAAACTTGATACGCCACTAAAAAGAAAAATACATTTGACCACGTATTAGCAGGCTCAACAACAAATGAGTCTAAGTGAGGTAACTCGCACCAACAATTTGGAAGGCAGCTCGCTGGAACCCAATCACTCCAATAAGACATTATCTATTCCTTAAATTATTTTCCTATACTAAAAAAAATGGATTAAGATTATTTATGTGAGCAATTACAGTTCTCCATACATGTAAATTGATTCTTACTCACCAATTTACATGCTAATGGAAAAACAATGTTTTCCTCTCTAAAAATATGAAGTCTTAAAAGCTCAATCAGTTCCTTTGACTTTTCAAGTGCAGTATCAAAAACAATTAAACTTGAGTTCCTATCGGGGAGCCTAAAAGCAAGGGAAAAGAAGTTAAAAATAACAGCAGCTTGCTGTGTCGCTTTAAAGTGATCTTCTTCTAAAACAGTAACTGGACTTGATTCACTTCCTTGAGAATATTCACCCGTTTCTAAAAATTTCTCATGCAAAAGTACAAACAACTTTTTTTCTTCTCTTTGGTTATGATCTCTAAAATCATTGTCAAAATAATAAAAGAAATCTCTTACCGCTTGGTTAGTCTGTTTTGTAATACCTTCGTCAACAACTGCTAGTATTGCTTCCTCAAAAGAATCAATTCGGTTTTTAAATTCTTTATGCTCATCTATTAGCTTTTTCAGAAACATAGGCATTTTTTCATATGGCACTTGCTCAACAGTTGCCGGGGGTTTATAAGCCTCCGGTGGATCCATTGGAGAAAGTTCCTCTGACTTAACTCCTTCTAATGGCTGCTTTTTTAATGGATCAATCTTTTGAGCCTTTTTTAAGTCGACTTGATTATTCATAAAATAACTCCTTTTATGGGTTTTTTACATAAGCATTTGGTCTTAAGTAAAACCACCAATTTAACACTAAGCACATAAAGTAAAATACTGCAAATCCATATAGAGCATACTCTGGAGTTGTTGCTTTTATTTGCTCTCCAAATACTTTAGGGACAATAAAAGCACCATACGCCGCTACAGCTGAAGTCCAACCCAAAACAGGACCTGCTTGCTCTTCATCAAAAATCATCGCAATAGATCTAAAAGTTGATCCATTTCCAATTCCAGTTGCAATAAAAAGAACAATAAATAAAGCAAAAAACTGCCAGAAAAACTCTTCTGGTGTAGCTGATACATAAGCAGCCTTCATAAAATAAGCCACGCCAAACGCAGAAAAAATCATCACAACAGAAACAAATTGAGTTACCTTTGCGCCTCCTAGCTTATCAGAAATCGCTCCTCCCACAGGACGAAGCAATGCTCCAATAAAAGGTCCCATCCATGCAAACATTAAAGCACTCGGGCCATTGGGATTAACTGTATCGTGTGTCATCACACCATCAACCATAAGGTGCTGAAATCCAAATATAACCTTAATCGCCAAAGCAAAAGCAGCGGAGTAGCCAATAAAGGAACCAAATGTCATTGTGTAAATAACTGTCATTGCCCAAGTATGTTTATTCTCAAAAATTTTATATTGCCTAATAAGGTTTTGTTGCAATTCACCTGTTGTTAAATAACGCATCAACAAAACCGTTAATACAATCACAAGCGGTAATGCAATCCATTTACTTAATATTCCAACACCAACAGGGGGAGGAAGCAATAAATATAAACCTAAAACAGCTGTTACAAAAGCAATCCCAAGAAGCCCAGTTATTTTAAACATAGCACCCAATGGATTTCCAGGGTTAGGAGTTACTTTTTCTGTTTTAATATTATTCATTCCAAACCACCCAGCTACTGCCAGTGGAATCAATAAAATAAGCCAAATATAACCTGAATTATGAATATACGTTTCACTGCCTGCAGGGATCTTACCAATCAATGTCCCACTGCTATTTACTAATTTTGATGGCTCTCCTCCAAAAATTCCAACTGTCATCACAAGAGGAACTAATATCTGCATTGTTGTAACACCAAAATTTCCAAGTCCAGCATTTAAGCCTAGCGATGCACCCTGAACTCTTTTTGGAAAGAAAAAACTAATATTTGACATTGAAGAAGCAAAATTTCCTCCTCCAATACCACACAAAAGTGCTAACAACTGAAACACCCAAAGTGGGGTCTCTTGATTTTGCAAAGCAAACCCCGCCCCCGCTGCAGGAATCATTAATAATGCTGTTGTAAAAAACACAGTATTTCTTCCACCCGCAATACGAATAAAAAAAGTACTCGGTATTCTTAATGTTGCTCCACTCAGTCCTGCAATTGCCATTAATGTAAAGAGCTGTTCCTTTGAGTAGGGAAACCCCAGATTAAGCATCTGAACAGTAATAATTCCCCAATAAAGCCAAATAGCAAAACCGCACAATAAACTGGGAATAGATATCCATAAATTTCTATTCGCTATAGATTTTCCTATTTTTTCCCAAAAACTCTTATTTTCTACATCCCATTTTGTAATATTTACTGTCATTTATTTTGATCTCCAAGGTTATTCTAAATGTCTCATGCTTTCTGGATGGTGTTTATGCAACATTATCTGAACAGCTTTATGCATCCAAATTAAACAAATAGATGAAACAACAAACATAAACATCCAGCAACTCGTCCAAATGCCCGTGAATTCCAAAAGGTACCCAAAGACAATTGGGCAAAAGAAACCACCAAGACCACCAATTACACCAACCATTCCCCCTACAACCCCTACTTCGTCAGGAAAATAATCTGGAATATGTTTATATACAGCAGCCTTACCAATTCCCCAAATAGACCCAAGAATAATAACTAAAAAAGCAAAAATCCAAATATTTGCTTGAAAGTAAATCCGTGTAACACCTTTAGCTAATAACTGTTTTATTTTTACTTTTTGCCCCACTTTAACTGTAGCTTCTTGCCAAATATCTTTCGTCGGAAAAATGATCACACCGTCATCAGACTTTTCAAATGCAGTCGGTTTTGTCTTTAAATTGTACTCTGTGTTACCTACTATAATTTTAGTTGGTGTAATTTCTGTTACCATTCCTGGAGCCTTGGCCATAATACCTCTTCCTGGAGAGTATATTTCCATCTTGGGTATAGTAACCATCAGACTAATAAACACCGAACTTCCAAGAACCCAGTACATGACTTTACGTGCACCAAATTTATCGGACATCCATCCACCAAGAACTCGAATAACACCAGAAGGGAAACTAAATAAGGCCGCTAAAATCCCTGCAGTCACTAAAGGCAGATAATAAACATTTACAAAGTAGGGAACAAGCCACTGAGAAAATGCAACAAAGCACCCAAAAACTAAAAAGTAATAAAAACCAAATCTCCAAACACGAACTTGCTTCAATGGACGAAGCATCTGCCCAATTGACTTATTCGATTTAGCTGGCTTTTTGTTTTCAGTAAAAATTAAAAAAATAACTGCCGTAGATATGAGCATTATTCCATAATAAACAGGAAGCGTTCTCCATCCCTCTATATTTTTACCATGATCAGTAAGTTGATTTAGGAGAGTGGGCGCAATAAGAGTTGTTGCAGCAGCCCCAGCATTTCCAGCACCAAATATTCCTAATGCAGTACCTTGCCATCGTTTTGGATACCAAACAGAGATATATGCAATCCCAACAGAAAAACCAGCTCCAGCCAAACCAAAACCAAAACTACAAAGAGCGAAGCTTGTAAATGAATTTGCCTTCGACAATAAAATCATTGGAATGGCACAAATAACAAGCAAAACGAAAAAGACAGGTTTTCCTCCAAACCTATCTGTCAACATTCCTGCCGGCAACCTAAATAGAGCACCAGTTAAAACGGGAATTCCCATTAACCAACCAATCTCCACTGGACCCCAGTTAAAAATCTGGTTAGCTGCCAAATAAGCAACTAGAACTCCATTTAACATCCAGGCAGCAAAACAAACTGTAAATGCAAAAGTACTTAAGAATAAAATCTTATGAGATTTAAAACTAACTTCTTCTTGCATCACACCAACCTTTACTTAGTTGTTTTTAGGTCGAAATTGACTCCATTTTGTTTTTGGATCCCTCACTTCTTTCTTATTCCAATACCAAATCACTCTTTGATACGGTCTTCCAATATAATGAAACGGAGCAACCAAGAAATGAACTAGCCTTGAAAAAGGAATCAAAAGTACAAGTAAAAAAGCACCAATAATATGCAATTTAATCACAACAGGTAGTTCTTTTACTGCTGAGATCTCCGGACTAAATTTAACAAGTGACCAAAGATAAGGGGTTAAGTCTGCTGCAAACCAAGAAGAACCCCAACGATATCCCAATGCAATCCAAAGCCCAAGAATCACTTGTAATAATAAAACAAGCTCTATAAACATATCCATTTTATTAGAAACCATACGTATTCTTGGGGTAGTTGCCCTTCTGTAATAAAGAAGCACCAAACCAAATAACATACACAAGCCAAATGTGAATGCAGTCACTTCAAGAATAATTAATCGAACTGGGTGAGCATTCCATAGCAAAGTCCCTGCCGGGAATAAAAACGCTATCACATGCCCCAGTAAAACAACTAAAACTCCGATATGAAAGGGAATAGATCCCCAGAATAACGCCTTACTTTCTAAAAATTGTGACGACAAAGAAGAAACCTTAAAAGAAATGTTTTTGTAACGATAAACACTTCCAACAACAAACACACCAAAAGCTAAATATGGAAATGCTATGAATAAAAAATTATTTAGAGCTGTCATGCCTATCCCTCTCTATCCTCGATCATTAAACTGATTTTCAATTTTCATTTCACCTACAACAGACTTAATAAAATCACTTGTAGGCTTATTTTGTTTTTTCTCTGTCAAAATAAAATCTGCACAAAAAACTGTATCTAATGCCATTAACGTATAAACATATAATGTCTCTTTGTTCTCAGAGACCTCAATAAGAGTTTTATAGTGCTTCTTATATGATTCTTTTTTTGTTTCTAACCTGTCCGGTGAAAATTCACCGATCATTTTTTTGACCGCAGGAAAAATAATTTCTTTGACCATTTCTACCGCTAACTCTTTATCTTTCAATCTAGCAAGTAACCTAAGAATATTGGGTAAATGATCCGCTAACTCTGTGCCACAATTGTTTTTTACTTTATTATGCTCTTTCATGAGATTAGAAAGAAGCTCTCCCCTTTTATAATCATCTCCAAATAAAACATAACCGACATCTAAAGTTGTAACCGACTGAACATCAAAAGACCTTGTAAAAAGCTCTTGCATTTCATCAACGTTCTCTTCTGGTAATAATTTCAAAAAAGCATCTAATGGCTCTGAAGCTTTTGGGTAATTATCTTTTAAATAACCGGTTACATTTTTAACTCGATCTGGATACTTCGCATCTGGATAATCAAACAAATCTGCTATTAAATCATAATGTTGATAATTCATTTTATAGTCCTCTTTTTGCAGTGTCTTCTTTAAATCCAAAGCCCATACTTCCTTTTTTATCACCAGTAAACTCTGTCATCTCAATTGCCTGTTCTCGGTGAGCCGCTGGAATCACAAAGCGATCGTCAAACTTAGCCAGTGATGTTAAATAATAAATTGCATCTGCCTCTTTGGAAGTCATGTCTGCATCTTTTAACATTGTATCTACTTTTTCTTTTGATATATCGCCTACCGTTTTCCATCTTCGATAAGCACGAACAGTCATCAGCTTCATTAAACGTAACTTTACTTTCGACTCATCCCCAGCACTAAAGAGATTCGCTAAGTACTTCATTGGGAGTCTTACTTGATCAATACTTCCCCATAGCTCGTCTGTACTTGTGTCATACAGCCAGTTATCTTCCCATATCTTGGTAATATCGCCAGCCTTACTTGCTTGTTTTTCATTATTAACCTCTTTTACAGAAGCCATTACAGGCAAAAGCGGTGGGACATAAAATAACATTGGCAATGTTCTAAACTCTGGATGAAGAGGAAGAGCTAAATTCCACTCTTTTACAAATTTATATGTTGGTGAACACTGCGCTGCTTTAATGGTTGAATCTGCAACACCATTCTTTTTGGCTTCCTCTATCACTTTAGGGTCAAATGGATCTAAAATAATATCTAATTGTTTTTGAACTAACTCACTTTCATCGCAGGAAGCCATTTCTTTAATGCGATCTGCATCATAAAGCATTACTCCTAGGTATCGTATACGCCCGACACAAGAGTGCATACAAGCCGGAGCATGCCCAGACTCAATACGTGGGTAACAAAGAATACATTTCTCTGATTTTCCTGTGCTCCAATTATAATACGTTTTCTTATAAGGACATGCTGTCACACACATTCTCCATGCCCTACAAACATTTTGATTAATTAGAACAACTCCATCTTCTCCTCTTTTATATATTGCACCAGAAGGGCAAGAAGCAACACATGCTGGATTTAAGCAGTGGTTACAAATTCTCGGAAGGTAAAAAAAAGCAAGTCTTTCAAGCTGAAACATTGCTTCTTGCTCAGCCTGTGAAAGATTCTTCAAATTAGGGTCATTTCTTGCATAGTCAGGACTTCCACTTAAATCATCATCCCAGTTAGGCCCCATTTTTATATCAATTGGCTTTCCTGTAATCATCGAAACTGGACGAGCCGTTGGCTGATCTGGCATAGCAGGGGCTTCTATTAAATCTAAATACTTATAGGTAAATGGCTCATAGTAATCATCAATTGTAGGAAGATTAGGATTATGGAAAATGTTATATAAACTCTTTTTATGCCCAGCTCCTTTTAAATCAATTGAGTCTCCACTTTTCTCCCATCCCCCTTTATAGATATCTTGGTTTTCCCATTTTCCAGGATACCCAGTGCCAGGTTTCGTCTCTACATTATTCCACCACATGTACTCAGCACCCTTACGATCTGTCCATATGTTTTTACAGGCTACCGAACAAGTATGACATCCAATACATTTATCTAAGTGAAAAACCATCGAAATTTGTGATCTAATATCCATTTTTCGCAATCCTATTTTATTTGTTAATTCTTAAAATACTACCTTATTCATTTTCTTAATTGTTACATGCGTATCTCTATTCGGTGCAATCGGTCCCCAATAATTAAAATGATATGAGAACTGACCATAGCCCCCACTTAAGTAATTAGGCTTTAAGTGTATACGAGTGAAACTATTATGACCTCCTGCTCGCTTATTTCCTCTTACTTGTGATTTTGGAATTCCAGTTGTTCTTTCTGGCACATGGTAAACAATACAAACACCTCTTGGAATTCGCGCACTCACTACAGCACGTGTACAATAAACTCCATGGTCATTATAAACTTCAACCCAATCATTATCTTTAATTCCTAGATCAACTGCATCTGATTCACTCATCCAAGCAGGTTCACACCCTCTAGATAAGGTCAACATTCTATGGTTCTCCATATAAGTTGAATGAATATGCCATTTTCCATGAGGCGTAAGACAATTCAGAACTTTTGCTTTCCCGTCTTTTAATGTCTCTTTTAAGTCACCATAAAGCTCTGGCTTGGGTGATGGCTTATAGGTTGGAAGATTTTCTCCATAATCAATATACATTTCATGATCTAAATAAAAATGCTGTCTCCCTGTTAGCGTTCTCCATGGCACAAGTTTTTCTACATTATAAGTATAAGCTGAATACGCTCGACCATCATTCATCAACCCCGACCAAAGCGGCGAAGTATTATATCTTCTCGGTTGGGCCTGAATGTCCGCATAATTAATTTTAACATCCTCACTCCCCTTCGCTAAATCAACAAGATCAAGTCCTGTTTTCTTTTCTGCATTTTCATAAGCCCTTACTGTAAGCTTACCGTTAGTCAGTGAAGAAAGATGTAATACAGCATTTGCAGCAGACACATCTTCTTTTATAGAAGGATAAACTTTCCCGTCTTGCTCTTCCACAGGGAAATGATTTGACTCTATCATTTCATCATACTCACCTTCACACATATAGTGATTGCCATGAGCCCCTAAACCTTTATTTCTAATCCCCTCTCCTAGAGAAATATATTTATCATAAATCTTTGTATAATCCCTTTCCACAACAGCAATCTTATGCATTGTTTTACCTGGAATCGCTTCGCACTCTCCTAAGTACCAGTCCTTAACATTTGGTTGTGTAATCTCATCTGCAGAATCATGCGACAGTGGTACATTCACAATATCCTTAAAAGTTCCCGGCATATATTTTTCTGCCATCTTTGATGTTTTTTCTGAAATATCTCTAAAAATATTCCAGTCTGTTTTAGATTCCCAAACCGGAGCAATTGCTTGAGAAAGTGGATGAATAAACGAATGAAGATCTGTACTATTCATATCTGCTTTTTCATACCAAGACGCTGCAGGTAAAACGATATCAGAATATAGTGCAGAAGAATCCATCCTGAAATTCAAATCAACAATTAAGTCCATTTTTCCCAGTGGCGCCTTTTCATGCCATTTTACTTCTTCAGTTTGATCTGGGGAGTCTTGCGCAATCGCATTTGAATGAGTTCCTAGATAATGCTTCAATGCATATTCATGCCCTTTCATGCTTCCCATAATGGCATTCCCTCTCCAAATATACCAAACTCGAGGGAAATTTTCTTCGGCCTCTGGATCACCCACCGAATACTCTAATTTTTTTGATTTTAGTTTTTCTAAAACATATTTTTTAATATCATTATCGTCTTTTGCTCCACCATCTTGTGCCTCTTTACTTAACTCAAGAGTATTTTGCTTGTATTGCGGATAAAACGGCATACATCCCATTCGAACAGATTTGTAAATTTGATCTGCAGTATGCTGACTTGTTGTTTTATTTTTTGGAACGGTATTATATTTTGAAAACTGCCCATCATATCGGTACTGACAAGTATTAATATAATGCCAAATTGGAGCTTGCTGTAACCTAGTAGCACTTTGCCAATCTTTACCAAAAGCAATTGCCCCCCATGAGTCTACTGGAGCAAGTTTTTCTTGTCCCACATAGTGATTCAATCCACCCCCATTTTTACCTACACAACCACAAAGCATAAGTGCCATTGCACCAGCTCGATACATTAAATTTGCATGATACCAGTGATTAATTCCAGCGCCGACAATGATCATACATTTTCCTTCAGTTGCACTAGCGGTATTAGCCCACTCTCTTGCAAACTGAAGTACAGTTTTAGAATCCACACCGGTAAAAATTTCTTGCCACGCAGGAGTATACGCAGCATCTTTGTCGGTATAATCCTTAGGATAATCTCCAGACAAACCACGACTCACTCCATATTGTGCCATAATTAAATCATAGACAGTTGTAACAGGAACTTTACCGTTGACTGTTTCAACATATTTCACCGGAACTCCACGAAGTGACTTTTTATCTAAAGCAAACTCAGTAAATTCTGTTTCTAAAACTTCATCATTGTTATCAAGTAACGTAAGAACAGGGTCGTAGGGTTTATTATCCGTAGAACCTTCGAACTTCATATTCCAGTTACCAGGCTTACCCCAACGATCACCCATCGCACCTTTTGGTACAACATAACTACCTGAGGCTTCATCAATGTTAACAAACTTCCATTCTCCATTTTCAATATCACTAAACTGAGAAAGTTCATTAGCACGTAAAAGCCTACCAGGAGTGTAATGCCCGTCTTTTTCCTCTAACTTCACGAGATAGGGACTATCTGTATATTTTTTTGTGTAATCAATAAAGTAAGGCGTTTTCTTTTCGTGATGAAACTCTTTTAGAACGATATGAGTTACCGCCATCCAAAAAGATCCGTCACTTCCCGCATGAAGAGGAACCCACTGATCCGCATATTTACAGACCTGACTAAAGTCAGGAGAAAAAACAACAGCCTTAGTTCCGTTATGACGCGATTCGGCAAAAAAATGACAGTCTGGTGTTCTTGTCATATTTAAACAAGCACCCATATCAGCTATCATTTTAGAGTTATACCAGTCAGCGCTTTCACAAACATCTGTTTGCTCTCCCCATAGTTCAGGAAATGCAGTAGGTAAATCACAATACCAATCATAAAAACTTAAATTTACACCCCCAAACAACTGTAAAAAGCGACCTCCAGCTGCATAACTCAACATGGACATAGCAGGAATTGGAGAAAACCCCACAACCCTATCTGGGCCATATTTTTGGGCTGTATAAATATTAGAAACTGCGATAATTTCTAATACTTCATCCCATGAAGTTCTTCTAAAACCACCTTTTCCTCTTGCGTTTTGATATTTTTTTCTTTTTTCTTTATTCGCCTGAAGAGTCTCCCAGGCCTTTAGAGGGTCGCCTCCCGCTTTTCTTTTTTCTTCTCGATAAGCGTCAATTAAAGCACTTCGAATGAGTGGATACTTAATTCTCAGTGGACTATAAAGATACCAAGAAAACGAAATCCCTCGTTGGCAGCCTCGAGGCTCATACGGAGGAAGTTTATCTTCTAACAAGGGGTAATCTAACTGTTGAGTTTCCCAAACAACAATACCTTCTTTAACGTGAATTTGCCAAGAACACCCACCTGTACAATTCACACCATGAGTACTTCTTACGATTCGATCATGCTGAAAACGATTTCTATAAAATTCTTCCCATTTTCTTGTCTCTGGTGAAATAATATCTTGAATCCAACTCATAACATTTTCCTTAATTTTTAATTATAACTGTAAAATTAATCGTCCCATTCTGAACTTATTTCAGATTTAACCTGTCTATCGTAAATATCTTGGTTTACTGACCGCTTCTTTCGCCCTCTCCATAAAAAGGCAAAAAGAACAAACAAAAACAAAGCGCCAAATATTCCAGTGTAAAACAATCTCATGCCATAATCTCTTGGCACTTGATAAAACTGTTCTTTATCTGCGTGTTCCAAAAAAGAAGTCAGCGCAAAGACTTCGCGATCCGTTAAAGCTTTATCTAAATATGCTCGTTGCATCACAGGGAATGGAATTTTACTTAAAACAGCTCGAACACCATTGCCCCCTAATCTCCCAAAGACGGATGTTAACTCTCTTGCCAAAACCCCGCCACCAATAACAGCATCATTTTTAACATCATGACATGAAATGCAAGAGGGACCTTTGTTCTTAAATCGAACCAACCCTTGGAACATTTGTTGGCCCAATTCGACGTCTTCTTTTGTTGCTTTTTTTATAGTTTTTTCTTCTTTTACTTCTACTTCCTCTTTTTCCTGTACCGATTTTTTTGGAGAACTAGCAGTAATATAAGCAATAACTGCTTTTACCTGATCATCACTTAAATCCTGATCCGGCATAATAATTTTATTAAATTCTTCAAATATTTTCTTTGCTTCAGGATCTCCCTTATTAATAAATGCCTGTGAAGACTGAATAAAGGAGACTAACCACTTCTCTGCTCTTCGCTGATGCACCCCAGAAAGATCTGGCCCCACTAGGCGGCCGCCACCAACAGTGTGACACATTGCGCATTTGTTTTGAAAGATCGTTTCTCCTTCATTTGCACTCACCTTTTCACCAAAAGAAAAAAAGAGGATAATAGCTAAAATAACAATATAAGAAGAAGTTACGAGCCGACTTAAGTTAAGATACCACTGTGTTTGCATAACAAGCCTTTCAGCGTCAAAAAACATCATATAATTATAGACGTAAGATTATCCTGCATCAATGTAAGTTATTTCCAGTTAAAAACACTGACACACAGCTCAATAAGAGTTGATTTATATCATTGTTTTTTTTTTATCATCGGCTAACATTTCAAAATTAATTTAATAGCTCATTGATCAAGCAAAGATCATATAAAAAAACAGATCATCCGAGCCTTAAAATCTAAAATCAGTCGATCATGATTTTAAGGCCGCAGGAAAAAGCCTGCCAGGGTTAACAAAGGAAACTTTCTAACCTCCCGTGTTTTGGAAAGGAGATACTATGATTTCTGTTACAAAAGCAGATGAACTAATACGCAAGCATACCATAGAGAGACAATCAGATTACCTTAATATTGAAAGACTACGCCAGGAAGTTTTAATTGAACCACTTGTAGCAGATCGTAACTATCCTCCATTTGATAGAGTCGCCATGGACGGAATTGCGTTTTCTCTATCTGCATGGAAAAAAGGCTTAAGAAGCTTTACAATCGAAGACCATCAAAAAGCAGGTGAACCACAAAAATCTCTTAAAAAAGAATCGGGTTGCTTAGAGGTCATGACCGGTGCAGTTTTACCACAAGGCTGTGATGTGGTTATACGCTATGAAGACACACAAATAAAAAACCAAACTGCAACCATTGAATCAACCTTAAATATCTCAAAGATGCAAAACATCCACCGAGAAGGGGTTGATTACCAAAAAAATGATGTTCTAGTGTCTAAAAAAACCTTAATGTCTTCACCTCATTGGTCAATTGCCGCCTCCATTGGAAAAACAGATCTAAAAATTTCAAAACGCCCCAAGATAGCCATTATTAGCACTGGTGATGAACTAGTAGATATCGCTAAAACACCTAAATTACACCAAATTCGCTTATCAAACGCCTATACACTTTTGTCTTCTCTGAGATTAAATGGATTTAATGACGTTACTTTATCTCACATAAAAGATGACCCAAAAGAAATTCACACAAACTTAAAAACAAATATCGAAACTCATGATATCACCATTTTATCAGGTGGCGTTTCTATGGGGAAATTTGATTTTATACCCAAAAGCCTAAGTGACCTAAAAGTAAAAGAAATATTTCATAAAATCAAGCAACGCCCCGGAAAACCTCTTTGGTTTGGTGTAACTGAAAACAAAAAAATGGTATTTGGACTTCCTGGAAACCCCGTTTCCGCTCTGATTTGTTTTCATCGATATGTATTACCAGCTCTTTGGAGTTCTTTAGGAATTACAAATGATAACTCGCATCAACAGCCTTTTGCCATACTTGAAAAAGAAATTGTTTTTAAGAAACCACTAACCTACTTTTTACCCGTAAAGATTAGATACGATAAAAAAGGACAAACCTTAGCAGAACCGATCCAATCAAATGGGTCTGGAGATTTTTGCTCACTTATTAAAAGTGATGGATTTTTAGAGCTCAATGAAAATCAAGAACAATTTCAAACAGGTCAAGCCTTTCCCTTATACTTTTGGAACAAATAAAATGTCTAATAAAATTTCATCAAAAAAACTACTAATTGACTCACACAAAAGAAGAATTAGAAAACTAAGAGTATCACTCTTGGATGCTTGTAATTTTCGTTGTTTCTACTGTTTACCAAAAAATGTAAAATTCATGAATTCTTCAAAATATATTTCCCCTCTAGAAATAGAAAAAATTTGTTCTACGTTATGTGACTATGGTTTAGAGCAAGTTAGAATCACAGGTGGAGAGCCAACTTTAAGAAAAGAATTTCGCGAGATCGTTTTACGATTATCTAATCTTAAAGTAAAAAAACTTGGTTTAACAACAAATGGTTCTAAACTAATGGGAGAGCTTAATTTTTTAAAAGATTCTCGCTGTAAGCACATCAACATAAGCTTAGATAGTCTATCTAAAGATAATTTTAAGAAAATCACACGAAAAGATTCTTTTAACGAAGTTTACTCTTCAATCAAAGAAGCAAAAAAACTGGGCTTTATCGTAAAGGTTAACGTCGTCTTAATGAAGGGGATTAACGATCATGAGATTTTTGATTTCATAAAGTTTTCATCTGAAAATGATATTGAGGTCCGATTTTTAGAAGTTATGCAAATCGGAGCAGCATATCAGTTTCAAAATGATCTCTTTATTTCAGCTGACACAGCCATCTCTAAAATCAAAGAACAAGAACACTTAGAAAAAGAAATCATCGAACACGACTCTACTTCGTTTAACTTTAGGACTCAATCAGGTGCAAAAATTGGTTTTATTGCACCAGAGTCAAAACCTTTTTGTGGCTCTTGTTCCAGATGGCGGCTTTCTGCTGATGGCTTCCTAAGAGCCTGCCTGATGTCTAACAAGGGGGTGAAGATCTCCAACACCGACCCAAGTCAATACGACAACTTATTAAAATTGATGTTAGACATGAAACCTATTAATAAAATCCAGCATGTCGCAGAATACATGAATCAAATTGGAGGATAAATTTGGAAAATCAAAATTTCTCTCATGTAGACAGTAATAACCAACCAACCATGGTCGACATCGGAGACAAAAAATCCACCCAAAGATACGCTAAAGCTCAAAGCACTGTCATTGCCCCCCATGAAGTCATGAAACACTTTAAGGACGGAGAAATTTCTACAAAAAAGGGGCCTGTTTTTCAAACTGCGATTATTGCAGGAACAATGGCCGTAAAACGAACTCATGAATTCATACCCTTTTGTCACCCGCTTCCGATTGAATCTTGCAAAATCAAAATACGAGTTCATGAAAACAATAAAATTATTATTGAATGCGAAACTTCAACACACCATAAGACAGGAATAGAAATGGAAGCTCTTTGCGGAGCAAGTATCGCTGCACTCACTATATACGATATGTGTAAAGCCCTCTCGCATAAAATTAGAATAGAAAACACAGAGCTCATTGAAAAAACAGGAGGCAAAAGTGACTACAAAAAAATCATCTAGTTGTGTTACGCAAAAAAAAACCTCTTACTTATTTCATCCTTATGAAATTGCTTTTTGTGGTTATTCAAACTCAGGAAAAACAACTTTAATCTCAAAGTTAATCAAGTCCCTAAAGTCAAAGTATACTATTGGATACATAAAACATGATGTTCATAAATTTCAAATGGACAAGGAAGGTAAAGATACTTTTGTATCCTGGAATAGCGGGGCAACTCAAATTCTTATCTCTGACTCTAAGCATACTGCTTCTATTCACAAAAACTCTCCTGACTTAATTGAATCAAAAACATCATTTCTAAATTGTGACATTGCCTTTTTAGAGGGGTATAAAAATTCCTCTGCAAAAAAACTGGTTATTATTGATCAAGAAAATAAAATTTTTAATGCCATAAAAACCGGCGAAATTGATCACGTCATTGGTTTTATTGGACAAGGCCCTAAACCCCAGTCTCTTCCACTTGATCTTCCTTATTTTCAACGAGATGATATAGGCAGCATTGCTCAATGGATTCAAGATTTTCAGATTAAAAGGGTTAAAGAGATTCCACTTTATGGACTCGTACTAGCGGGTGGTCATAGTACTCGCATGAAAAAAGACAAAGCTCTTCTAAAGTACTCTGATAAAACTCAAGCAGAAGCTGGTTATGAACTACTCTCCTCTTTTTGTGAATCAACATTTATCTCTTCTCGCTTCAACCAATGGTCTAATCAAACTCTAAATCATCTTCCACAGATTCATGATCGATTTTTAGATTTTGGACCCATGGGAGGTATATTAAGTGCAATGCAAACCCATCCTCATGCAGCCTGGTTAGTCATTGCTTGCGATCTTCCCTATTTAGATAAAAATACAATCCAGTTTCTCATTAAAAATAGAAACCCATTTAAAATGGCAAGTTGCTATAAAAGCAAAAATAGTGACTTTCCTGAACCACTTTGTAGTATTTATGAACCAAAAATTCTCTTAAGATTATTGCAGTTTTTAGGACTCGGATATCAATGCCCAAGAAAAGTACTCATTCAATCTCCCACTCAATTACTAGAACAACCCTACAAAAGCACTCTCGAAAACATTAACTTTAACGATGAATATATTAAGACAAAAAAGCAAATCGAAGCAAGGATTGTACAATGAGCACAAAAAAAATTGAGGTAAAATATTTTGCTTTATTTAGAGAGCAAGCAAATAAAAGCGCAGAAACCATTTACTCTAACACTCAAACAGCGAAGGAGTTATTTTTAGAATTATCTCAAAAATACCACTTTCATCTAAAACCTGAGCAAATAAGAGTTTCAATTAACGAGGAATTTAAGGATATAACATCCCCTATTTCATCAGAAGACTCGATTGTTTTTATCCCACCTGTGGCAGGGGGTTAAATTGTTTTCAATCACAAAAGAGCCCATTAATCCAGCAACACTAAAAAAGAAAGTTCAAAATAATGAAGCTGGAGCCTTTGTTGTTTTTGAAGGATGGGTTAGAAATCACAACGAAGGATCGGAAGTTTCTTCTTTAGAGTATGAAACATTTGAAAGCCTTGCGCTAAAAGAAGCTTCTCTCATTATCGATGAAGCTAAAAAGAAATTTGAGATACTTGATATTTCAGCAGTTCATCGAGAGGGGCGCTTATCTGTAGGAGATTTAGCTATTTGGATTGGGGTCAGCGCCAAACATCGCAATGATGCTTTTCGTGCTTGCCAATTCATCATTGATCAAATGAAACACCGTCTTCCAATCTGGAAAAAAGAACACTACATCAATAAACCAGCCTCATGGGTAAATTGCCAAGGCTGTTATCATCATGCTCATATTGATTATACAGAAAAAGATTACTACGAAAAACAACTTAAACTATCGAATATTGGTGATAAAGGACAAGCTTTACTTAAAAATGCAAAAATCCTTGTCATTGGGGCAGGTGGTTTAGGTTGTCCTGCTCTGAGTTATTTAACCTCAGCTGGCGTCGGTTCCATCACCATTTATGATGGAGATCGTTTAGAAATATCCAATCTTCATCGTCAAACTCTCTATTCTCATGAGGACATAGGTGAATATAAATCCATTCTAGCCAAAAAAAGGCTAAAAGGAATGAATCCTTTTATTCAGATTCATTCTCAAACTGATAGAATTAATATTTTTAACGCAAAGGAAATCATCTCTCAGCATGATCTTATTTTAGACTGTACCGATAATTTTGAAACAAAGTTTATCATTCATGATGCTTGCTATTTTCTAAAAAAACCTCTTATTCAAGCAAGCATATATCAACATGAAGGACAACTTCAGGTATTCCATTTTAAAAACCAGTCTGATTGCATGAGATGCATTTGGCCAACAATCCCAGAGCAAGGACAAATTGGAAACTGCGCTGATGTTGGAGTACTAGGGGTTGTACCTGGAATTTTAGGAACCATGCAAGCAAGTGAGGCAATAAAAGCTTTGCTTCATCAAAATAGCATCGCAACATCTCATACCTTGCTTGTAGATCTCACAAACTGGGGTATCACTCGAATCAAAAGAACAAATAATAAAAACTGTCCTTTATGTAGCAGCACACCATCTATCGTTGATTTATCTATTAAAAACTATGGACGATTAAATTATGAAATCGATCTCTCTGACGTATCTAATCCGGAATTAAATCATTATCGATTTATAGATATTCGTGAACAATCAGAACGAGATGAATCTCATCCATGGGAAAAGTTTTTAAAACCTTTGCCTTCAAATAAAATACATCACTTAAGTTTGCATCACTCAAGTGAACGAATTTTATTAGTATGCAAAAAAGGAATTCGAAGCAAAAAACTTGCAAAAAAACTTAGACAATCAGGCTTAAAAAATATCTTTTCACTTTACGGTGGAGTTCACTCCGTTCAAGAAAATTGGAATAAAATCAAAAAAGGTACACGTAATGTTAATTAGTGTCTTATTTCTTATCATTGCGATCCTTTATTCTACCGTTGGGTTTGGGGGTGGATCTTCATATATTGCTATATTAGCACTTAGCAATTATCCATATGAGTCTATTCCTGTTATTGCACTTATTTGCAACCTTATTGTTGTCTCAGGGGGCACTGCTCATTACTACAAAAAAGGTCACCTAAAATGGAACCTTTTTTGGCCATTTGCTATCAGCTCTATTCCATTATCATTCCTAGGTGGGTTAATTAAAATCAACAAAGAAACCTTTCTCATCCTTCTAGGAATATGTCTTTTACTGGCTGGATTTAGACTTCTTGTTATGGATCGAATAAAGCTAGACTATAAAAAAACAAAAGAAATGAAACCAAAAACTGGAATTCTCATTGGAGGACTCTTAGGTCTTTTATCCGGACTCGTAGGTATTGGTGGTGGTATTTTTTTAGCACCTATTTTACATACTTTCAGATGGGGATTGCCAAAACAAATTGCCGGAACAGCAACGCTTTTTATTTTTATAAATTCAATCACTGGACTTTGTGGGCAACTCATTAAAAATTCTATACAGTTTAACTTAATGGACTATTGGCCACTTTTTCTTGCTGTTTTTCTAGGTGGACAATTAGGCAGTAATCTTGGTTCAGGTAAATTTTTGTCACAAAGAATCATTAAAAACTTTACATCTTTACTCGTTATTTACGTGGGTATTAAAATTTTATTTTTTAACTAAGCAGTCTTAAACAAAAAAGTATTATTTCTATGTAAACCAATTAACCATGAAATTCTATTGTACAAAACATCACTCACAACACACCAGACATAGCATTGTTATCTTATATTGATATTGGTTTTCTTGTTTAGATAAAACCTTCATCACAACCACATGAAACACTGATATTTCTCATGTCTTTTGGGTGATTTATATCAACATTTACATTACAAGGTTTACATAGTAAGAATTTCTTAATAACCTCAGAATTAAACTAACTAAAACTAAAACTAAAACTAAAACTAAAACTAAAACTAAAACTAAAAAAGAGATAATAACTCATGACAGAAATCACGTTTCCAACACCAAAAAAACCAGAAGATTTTTATAAACCACTCACGGAAACAAAACTTCCCCAAAAACAAGAAGAACGACGATTAGTAACAGGAGAAAGACCTCAAAGAGCACGTGTTTTTAAAAGTGATTTTTTAGAATTTTTTACTTATGTTCGTTGGTATCATGTCTTTATGTTTTGGGTTCCTGTAATTGCCTACCTTTTTTATAGAAATACTCAATTTTTCACCCTAACCACAAAAGAATATGTCAGCATACTTTTTATTGGACTATTTTCTTGGACACTTGCAGAATACCTCATTCATAAACACATCTTTCATATAAAAAGTAAATACACCTCGATCAGAAGAATGATTTACATTATCCATGGAAATCACCATGTTGATCCGAATGACCCATTACGCGGAGTAATGCCTATTACAATGGGTATCTTTTATGCGATAATTTTATATTTTCTTTTTAGCCTAATAGTACCTATACAATACCTTGATGCTTTTTTTGCTTCTTTCTTAATAGGATATCTTCATTATGATGGCATTCACTACTATACACACCATGTTAAACCTAAGTTCAAACTGGGTAAGTACTTAAAAAGAATGCATCTAATTCATCACGTACACGAAGACGTTATGTTTGGTATTAGTTCACCTTTATGGGACTATATTCTTGGAACAACATACAAAAGGAAAACTACTTATAAAGTCCCAGATGCTTTTTAGTTTTAAAACAACCGCAAAATAAGCTAAGATCAATTATCTAAATCATGCTTGGCGTAATAATCAAAGAAACAATGAGTGGATGGATTCGTTTCGACAAATTTTCCCCACACTCTTCACCCACAGAAAAGGATATTGAAACCTCGATCCAATATCCTTTTCAGATCAATATCCGAGCTTTCTGTAATAAACTAAGATATCCTTTTTGTTTTGACTTCACAGGAAAAGCACTTTTCCCCGGATTGCCTCTTCCCCACGCACTCACAGAGAACGACACTCACCCAGAAGTGTCAGGGAAAATGGGCATCTCTCATTCAGGGGTAAGCTACAAATTTAAACTTACACTTCCTAACATTGGACCCCTGACTTTTGAGGGGAAAAAAGTATATGCAAATGGCACCTTAAGTTGGAAAAAGTATCGAACATCACTCATCACACTACCTCTAACCGTAAAACTCAACGGTAAGTCCATTGGGAGTGCTGAACTAAAATACCGAGAACCGCTTTACGCTTTTCCTTTTGGAGTTGGTCTCTCAAGTAAACTCAAAGCTTTTCATCCCTACGAAAAACTAACAGAAGAAATAAAGTTACTTTGTCCTGTTTTTATCACAAACACCCACGAAATAACTGAACCAAACCTCCTCGAATCTCAGATAAAAAGTGAAATTAAAACATTTTCTAATTTCTCAATTAAATTGATTCGTTTGGAGCTTTTTATTATAAAACTTATTTCATTATTACTCTTTTTAAGACGCCCGAAAAAACTCAACGACAAACAAAAAGAGCGCTTCGCAAAAAAATTCACAAAACATCAGATTCTACACTTATTCACAATTCATATTTTCAGTGTTTTATTCAGTGCTGTTTATAACTCTAAAAAATATCTCAACTCTCAAGAGCAAAATATTCCCATTCCCCCAATGAATGTCGAGAAAGAGCCCTGGATGAGACTCAATTTAACCCCTGACATTCAAACAGGAAAAGAAGAAATTGAAGTCGATGTCGTTGTCGTAGGCTCTGGTGCAGGTGGTGGTGCCTTCGCTTATGAAATGGCATCTAGGGGGTATGCTGTAGCAATTATAGAAGAAGGACATTACTACAAGCGTCCAGAGATGAGCGGAAAACACAATGAAATGCTCTCTAAGCTTTACAAAAACAAAGGTCAAACCCCCACTATATCTAATGCACCAATCTGGTTACCCACCGGAAAATGTGTCGGTGGAACAACCACTATTAACAGCGGAACAGCAATACGCCTCCCCAATGAAATTATGCAACGATGGGAAGAAGAACAAGGCCTTCATCATCTTAACCTTGAAACATACTTTCCAAAAGTAGAACAAATGCTCGACGTAAAACCTACACCCACTCAGCTACAAGGTGGGATTTCTAACGTCCTAAAAAACGGAACAACTGATTGTTCCATTTGCATTAAAGCACTATCTAGAGCTGAAACAGGATGCGATGGGCAAAGTTTTTGTATCCTAGGCTGCCCCTCTGGAGCAAAACGAAGCACTGATATTTCATACATCCCAGAAGCTATGAAAAAAAATGCCTACTTATTTACTCACTACAAAGTGAGTCAAATTTTAACAGACAAAAACAAAGCAGTGGGAATTAAAGCTCACTTACCTGATTACGGTTCAGAGTTTTCCATTACAATTAAAGCAAAATTGGTTGTTTTAGCTGCAGGAACCTTCGGCACGCCTCATTTGCTTTACCAATCAAAATTACATAAAAACCTTCCCCAACTTGGAAAAAACCTTACAATACATCCAGCCATCAACCTTGGAGCATTATTTGACTATAAAGTAAGAAATAAATTATTCGTACCACAATCCATGGGAGGTTTTGGGCATCCACGTTTTGCATTAGAGGGTTATACCATTCCAGCAGCAGCAGTACCTGTAGTTTTTCTGCTTCACGGAAAAGAACTAAAAAAAGTAATGAGTAATATACAATACTTTACAAACTTTGCGGCAATGATCAAAGACCCTGCGAAAGGAAAATTGCTATTTCACTCAAAAGGGGTAATTCCTCAATACTTCATTGGCTCTCAATTAAAAAACACGCTAAAGGAAGCCACCAAAATCCTCTCCGATATATTTTTTAACGCAGGCGCCCAATCAGTATATACTCCAATTTGTGGCTATGAAAAACTTCAAAGCAAAAATGACATTACAAAGTTAATGAATCACAACATCTCCGCTTATCGTTATTACCTCTCGGCCTATCACCCTTTAGGCACCTGTCAAATGGGAAGCTCACCTCATAATTCTGTAGTAAATAAAAATGGAGAGGTTTGGGGAATGAAAAACTTAGTTATTGCGGACGGATCTGTTATACCTGGTCCTTTAGGAGTAAACCCACAAGTAACCATTATGTCTAATGCACTTAGAATCGCCAACAACTTAGAGAATAAACTATCATGATTAATCCAATCCAATTTCAATTAAATAAAAATCGTCTCAAAAAAGGGTTTTATGAGTCTTTTTATTTTAGAGGAAATCATCAAAACGGTACGCAATCATTTTGGCTAAAGCATAATCTACTTATGTTTGCAAATGATCCTCACGTGCGAATAGAATCTACTTTAATTACATTCGATAAAGAAAGTAATCTCTCCAAAACCTATAACCACCAGGAAGACATAACCCTAGAAGACTATCAAAATAAAATTGTATTAAATAAAAAAGACTGGGAAGATTTTTCTTTTAATTTTAAAAATAACTCATCTATTTTAATTCAACCTAATCAACTGCAAGGAAAATTTAATACAAACGAAGACTCCATATCATGGAACTTAAAACTAAATCCATCTAATAAATCATACTATCATTTTTCAAATGATTGGTTTTATCACGGTTTTTTCCCAAAGAAAAAAATCCTAACAAAAGACATCCACTTGGAATATAGCGGAACTATAGAAACACCTCATTTAAAACTAGAGGGATCATTTATCGGAATGAATGGTCACAACTGGGGCACAGAACATGCTTATAAATACGCTTACGGAAACTGCAATCAATTTGACAACTGTCAAGAGAGCTACTTCGATGGCTTCTCTGGTAAAATCACTTTAATGAAAGGGGTCATCAAATCACCTTATTTATCTTGCTGCTCCCTTAAAACAAAGGGTAAATGGTATCACTTCAACAATATATTGAAGTCATATCAACATAAAGTAAGTGAAGTTTCTGAAAAAAAATGGAAAGTTACATTTACTTCCCAAGAACACATTCTTGAAATCGACATTGATGGTTCTAATCAGGTTTGGGCAGATTTAAGTTATGACCACCCTTCTCGAAAGGTATCAACTGTACACAACACAAAATACGCTCATGGAACATTAACATTAAAAAAAGCCACTAATAATGAAATTATCACCACCTTAACAAGTCATTATTTTGAATTAGAGTCACTAATACCATAACTTTTTTTACACTCTCATTCTACACTAACCCATTAATATCTATAGCCTTCCCCGGGTAACCCATAAGGTAATCATCATCGTATTTCATTGACACGGCGTCAGCGAACAGGGTACGCTAGCACAATGTCAACACTCCAAAATCCCTCCTCTTTATCTCGAGAGGAACAAAAAAAAGCTTCTCGAATTGGTCTAAAAAAAGCCTCTTTAGTCTGTTTTCAAAAAAACGGGGTTTCAAACACACAAATCAAAGACATTGCTTCACAAGCAGGTGTAGCAAGAGCAACGTTTTATTTTCATTTCAACGACAAGCAACTCCTAATTAAAGAACTCATTTACGACTATAACACTGAACTCAATAAAATGATTTCTAACCAGCTCTCTAAAGTTACAAAATCCCCCTCGTCAATAATCTTAGAGTCTCTAGTTCAAATATTTTTAAATTTTCTAAAAAAGAATCCACCCTATATGTTGATCTACTCTGAACAAATTACACTTGATCAAAAAAACATGTATCTAAGAGATGGCATAAATCCCGAACTTGTAAAAATTTTAATCCACTTCTTTCAAACAAATGGAAACTGCTCACAAAAAGAAGCTCATCTTCTCACACATGGAATACTTGCCTTATGGATGAGAGTAGGACTGCAATACATCCACGGAAATAATATAAATAAAACACAAGCCATTTCTGCACTCACAAAAATGACAATCGGCGTGATTAATGCCTATATCCCAAATCTAAAAAAACTCTGGAGATCAAATGAACAATTTTAATGAAAAGGTAATTTTACTCACAGGAGCATCTTCTGGAATAGGTTATGAGCTTGCAAAAGCGCTTGATCAAAAAGGAGCAAAACTTGCTCTTGTGGCCAGAAGAGCAAATCTACTAAACAAATTAAACAACGAACTTTCCGGAAAGCATCTTATTCTTTCTGGAGACTTGAGTGATAACATTTTTTGTAAATCTATAGTAACCAACACAAACAAGCACTATGGAAGAATTGACATTATCATTAACAATGCAGCAATTTCTATGAATGCTTCATTTGCAGACACAAAGCCAGAAGTTTTCAAAAAATTAATGGATGTTAATTATTTTGCTCCTCTTACTATTTCACAAAACGCCTATCCTTTTCTAAAGAAAACCCAAGGAAGCCTTTATTTTATTTCAAGCGTTGTTGGAAAAAGAGGCTTCCCCACTCGAAGTGGATACAGTGCTTCAAAATTCGCCGTACAAGGTCTTTTTGAAAGCCTTCGGTCTGAGTGGCAAAGCGACAACATTCATGTTGGAATTATTTCTCCAGGATTTACAGATACAAATATACAAAATAAAGCATTAGATGCAGACGGTGAACAAAGACAAAAAAGAGGGAAAACAACCGGAAGAGTAATGTCTCCCAATAAAGCTTCACAACTAATCATAAATGCAATCCAAAATAAACGTCGTGAAGTTATTCTAACTGCAGCAGGAAAGCTTGTTGTACAGTTTAATAAGTTTTTCCCTAAAACAACAGACAAAATAGTAACTAGATCAATAGGATAATTTTATGAAAATATTTATTACTGGCGCAACAGGTTTCTTAGGAAAAGCATTAGTTAATGACCTTCTAAAAAATAACCATAAAGTGACCATCTTAATTCTCCCAACAGACACTTACATACCCCCAAAAAACAAAAACTTAACTACCATCCAAGGTGATATCACTAAACCCAAAACTCTGTCTGGTGTCACAAAAAATCATAATGCTATAATACATCTTGCTGGAGCTGTAGGCTACGGACAGAACTGGAAAACCTGCTTTCTACTAAACAAAGATGGAACAAAAAATATCGCTCTTGAAGCCATTCAATCAAAGGTACGCCGTTTTATTCTTATGAGCTCCGTTTCTGTATATGGAAGAGTATCTAATCAACCTATTTCTGAAGATTTTCCGCTTAAAAAGATTGGGGATCCTTATGGAGACACAAAAATTGATTCTGAAAACATTATTCAGGACTTCTCATCAAAAAATCTTTTAGACACTACAATCATACGCCCCACTGTAATTTATGGCCCTGGAGACGACAAATTTCTCCCAAAACTCATCTCAAATATTCAGACAAAAAAAGCTAAAATCATTGGAGATGGATTAAATAAAGTGGACTTAATTCATATTAACGATGTATTAGACTTTTTAAAAATCGTCTTACAGTCAAAAAAAGCAATCGGTGAAATTTACAATCTTACAAACCCTGACAACGGAAACTGGAAAGAGTTATTAACTATAACATCTCATCTTTTAAATTGCCCAGTTCCTAATAAAAAAGTTCCTTATCCGCTTGCCTACACTCTTGCTGGCATATTAGAAACTGCAGGCAAACTCACAAATAAAGAACCACTTTTATCTCGATATGCTGTTCGAGTGGTTGGAAAAAACTATAACTACATTACAAAAAAAGCTGAAAAAGAATTGGGATTTAAAACAAAGATAGAACTAAAAAAAGGGCTCTCAGAATGCATCAACCATTTAAGGATTAAAAATCATGAGAACATCCACTCAAACTGAACAAGAAAAAATAAATGATTCATATCATAGCATCAGAAAAAATGAATCAACACGATTAAAAAGCATTAGAAAAGATATATTAAACAGCAACTATGGGCTTTGCACACAAAAAGCAAGCCTTATGACTGAATATTTTTTAAAAGAAAGTAAAAATAATCCCCTTAGTTTATTTTCAAAAATTCACTTTAACTTTTATTGCAACTCATTGAAAAAATCTCAAAAAGAAATCGCCCCAAAAAAGTGGCAAGTATTATTAAATAAATCGATTGCACAACAAATCATCAAAAATGAATCATTAACAAAAGGTGAAACTCAAATTCATTTTGCAAAAGCACTAGAATATACACTTAATAAGATGGAACTTAAGGTATATGATCATGAACTTATTGTAGGCAATCTATCTTCTACTCGAGTCGGAGCTCCTATTCATCCAGACTTAGGTGGACTTTTAATGTTTCCAGAACTAGACACTCTAAGCACCAGAAAACAAAACCCCATAAAAACCACTCCTGAACAAATCAAAGAATTAAAAGAAAAAATATTCCCGTATTGGTTTAATCGCTCTGTTCTTGCTCGCACACAGGCTTACTCAAAAAACTTAGATCTTTTTAAAACAATGCTAGAGGGTAATTTTTATCTCTTAACTCAGTTTTCTGGAATCTCACATGTAACTCCTTACTATGAAAGTGTAATTAAATTAGGACTTAATGGAATTTTATCTGAGGTTAAAGAAAAAATTAACTCCATCCAGTTAAAACTCAAAAAAAGCAAAAGCAAAAAACTAGAAGAAAAACTTAAGTTTTACACTGCCTCACAAATAGTAACTCAATCGTCCATTAAATACGCTAACCGCTGGGCGCTTCACTTAGAAAAAGAATCCATTAATGAAAAAAATCTAACCAGAAAAAAAGAGTTAATAAATTTATCTAATATCTTTAAAAACATACCACAAATGCCAGCCCGTAGTTTTCATGAAGCACTCCAAAGTATGTTTATTGCTCATGTTATTTTACATCAAGAAAACTTCCAACATGGCATTTCTTTGGGACGTATCGATCAAATTTTATTCCCATATTATGAAAAAGACATTAAAAATGGAGTAATAACAAAAGAACAAGCAATTGAACTCATGGGGTGTTTCATTGCAAAAACAGGAGAGCTATTACCTCTATTTTTTGATAAGGCAACGGAATACTTTAGCGGACTCTCTTCTGCCTCAGGAATTACTATTGGTGGAACAGATCAAGATGGAAATGATTCCTCAAATGAGCTTTCACACATTATCCTTTTAGCGTACGATCAGCTCCGCCTAAGACAACCCAATTTGCACGCAAGA
>Ga0163108_10000554_pt1 | contig 27905 bp, 14 predicted proteins | sample Fk1155metaG_FD_109644 | JGI IMG/M metagenome (GOLD analysis project Ga0163108, IMG submission 109644) | Marine microbial communities from the Central Pacific Ocean - Fk160115 155m metaG | ecosystem: Environmental > Aquatic > Marine > Oceanic > Photic zone | place: The Central Pacific Ocean...
GGCTTGGCAGGATCAGTCGCTGCCGGAACGGCGGGCTTAGCGGGATCAGTCGCTGCCGGAACGGCAGGCTTAGCGGGATCAGTCGCTGCCGGAACTGCTGGCTTGGCGGGATCAGTCGCTGCCGGAACGGCTGGCTTGGCGGGATCAATCGCTGCCGGAACGGCAGGCTTAGCGGGATCAGTCGCTGCCGGAACGGCGGGCTTGGCGGGATCAGTCGTTGCCGGAACCGCAGGCTTAGCGGGATCGGTAGCTGCCGGAACGGCAGGCTCCTGGGCAACCAACAAGTGGGCTCCCAGCGCAAACCAAGTGGTAAAAACCAGCCGGTTAAAAGATCGACCAAATAACATAAATACATCTTTCAAGGCGGGAACTAACAAGGCGGGAAATCAACAGGCTTCATCGAAAAAACGAGCAATCGCCAGCCCTTGCGAACCAGCGGTAATATTACCAGATTTCCGGGAAAAAACCCATCAAATGCTGCTTATAATATATTTTAGGTTGAGTGATTGTCAAATATTAATGCGATCGTCGATAACCTTTTTAAGTTGGCCAGTAAGAGGCTCAGGCTCTCCTTAAAAGAGTTTCTGGACGTGTGCTGTAGCCGGCATCAAGCGAAAACAATAAATAGGGCAAGAATTAGGTGATCTGGCCACAGAATCATCCGGCTACGAATTGGAATGTTTCGACCGGTTATCCGGCTTATAGCAACCCATAACTGGGGCAGCTAGCTAAAACAAGCCTGGTACGGAGACACTCCTGCGAGGGGCGAATTTGGACAGAAACTTCTCTCTTCACGACGGTTTTAAATCCCATCACCTACGCTGTGCGCATTTACCCTTCCTCGGTCAACTGCAACCAGCGATCTTCTGCCCGACTCAACTGATCGGAGACGTCCGTAAACTTGCTGTGCAACTTGAGTGCTTCGTCAGCATCGGTCGTTTCCAGCAACTGTTGGTTGAGTGCTTTCTTGTCCTCATCTAACTGTGCAATTTTCCGCTCCAACGTTTTGATTTCCTTACGCCGTTTGCGGTGTTCCTTTTGCAGATCCCGGTTATCTATTTCCTTCCCGCGTGAAACTTTCCCACCGGGGCCTTTTGTTTTTTGAGAACTGACGGTTTCCCGATTACCCGCAGCGATTTCCTGGTTGATGGAATAGAGGTAGGAGTCGTAATCTCCCAGGTAGTTCCTGGCACAACCGCCTCGCACCTCAATGATATTTGTCGCGACGCGACTCATGAAGTGACGATCATGGCTGGTAAACAGGACGGTACCCTGGTATTTCAACAAGGCATTAGCCAACGCATCCACGGTTTCCACGTCCAGGTGATTCCCGGGCTCGTCAAGGACCAGGATATTGTAATCGCCGAGCAGTAGGCCGGCCATGCAAAGCCTGGCTCGTTCACCACCGGAGAGGACCGCAATCTTCTTGTTAACATGTGAGTCACGAAACAACAGGGCTCCGGCCACGGCCAGGATCTCCTGTGCGGTGGTTCCGGCATGCGACTCGTACTCAAGATGTTCCAGGACGGTCCGTTTTTCCGGAAGCGTACTATAAACATGTTGGGCATATGTGCCGACCTGGCTGGCATACCCCCACTTCACTTCGCCGCCGAGCAAGTCCAGGGATCCCACCAATGACCTCAGCAATGTCGTTTTACCTTCGCCATTATCACCCACGATCGCGGACCGTTGTCCATGCTCGATTTCCAACTGGATATTCGTGGCCACCTGGTGATCAGGATATCCAATCGTCAGGTCCGTACATCGCAGCACGGTTCCCTGCCTTGGCGAAACGATGGGTGCGCGAATATGGGCCGTCGCCTCGTCTGCCTCGATCTCGGTGGTCTTGAGGCGATCCAGTTGTTTCTGTTTTGACCGTGCCTGGCTGGCCGTATTGGCACCCGCCCGATTCTTGGCAATAAACTTTTCCAGTTGTTTTTGTTTCGTGACGACAGACTGGTTGACACGCTGATCATGTTCACGACGTTCCTGCTGATACTCCAGGAACTCGGCGATCTTCCCCGGGTACATGGTGAGTTTTCCGCGGGCGATATCAAGCGTCTGGTCGCAGGTGTTTTTCAGGAATGCTCGATCGTGAGAAACGACCAATGCACCAGCTCGAAATCCTTTCAGGAATTGCTCCAGCAACATTTGCGTACGCAGATCGAGGAAATTGGTCGGCTCATCCAGCAGCAGCAGGTTGGGCTCATGCAATAACAGTGCAGACAGCTTGACACGTGTTTGCCAGCCCCCAGAAAGCTCGGTCACGGGCCCCGTCAGGTAAACCCCTTTGAGTTCAAATTTCCCAGCAACTTCACCACATTTCCAATCCGGTTGACCACTATCCCTCATCAGGAAATCCAACGCGGATTCGCCCGCTTCAAAAGGATCGTGTTGACGCAGGTACCCCAACCTCAGGCTCGGATGGGTAATGATCTCACCAGAATCCAGTTCTTCCTCTCCAAGGATCACTCGCAACAGCGTTGATTTACCAGCTCCATTACGCCCCACGAAACCGATCTTGGCGCCTTCCACGACAGACGCTTCCGCGTCTTCCAGTAACACCTGGTCGCCATAGCTCTTGTACGCATTACGAATTTGAATCAGAACAGACACGCTTTTCAATCGCTGGAAAGACAGTGGGGAAAAAGTGATTACAATCGAAGCCTCGCAACTCGTCAAGAACAGTTACCGGGCTACGGATGTCGACCGCTCGACGGCAAACTAGGCCCGTCGCTGACATCATGTATACTAACCGGATAACAACTCTCACCAAGGGGCCGTACTGTGCCGTTACCGAACCTGCTACTTATTTTCCTGGCCGGTCTCTACGGAGCTGCTTACTCTCACGCTGCGTCACCTGGTGACACAGCCCCTTCTCGCGACCAGCAACTGCTCGATCGTCGCTACGATCAGGTCGCTCATTTGATGACCCATAATGCCATGTCCAACCGAGCCGAGGGCTGGCTTTTCCCCAATCAGTCGCATGGATTAACCCACCAGTTGAACGCTGGTGTACGTGGACTGATGCTGGACGTCCATACGGTGAATGGCCAACCCTACCTGGTTCACAACAAGCCCTTGCTTGGGAAACGTCCACTCGTCGAGGGCCTACGGGAAATTGCACGTTTCATGAAGTCTCACCCCCAGTCGATACTCACGATCATCTTCGAATCATACGTACCTGCGAAATCGGTCCAGCAAGCCTTTCGGGATGCCCAGCTACTTGATTCCCTGCACCAGCAACAACACCAGGTTCCCTGGCCTACACTCCGCCAGATGATTCGCAATGGTAAGCGTCTGGTTGTCTTTACCGATCGCGGGGGAGGGGAGTGGCCGGGCTACCACGGTGTCTGGACCTTTTGCCAGGAAACTCATTTCTCTGTAAAAAAAGTGGCCGACTTCAGCTATCGCCGCAATCGCGGGCAGGCCTCCAACAGGCTGATGATCCTGAATCACTTCCTGACCAACCCGGTGGCCACGACACGCCTGGCCCAACAGGCCAATCGCTCCGACGTATTACTGCCTCGCCTGCGTTCCTGCCTGGCAGAGGCCGAACGCTATCCCAATTTCATCGTTGTAGACTTTTACGAGATTGGCGACACGCCTAAAACCGTGGACCAGTTCAATCGTCGCAGCGGCGAATCTCCTTGACCCGCCGCCGATGTCCTCGATAAGTTATAGGCGATCCTTAATCACAATCGCGAATCAGCAGCTTACCAGCGAGTCCATCATGAAACGTCTTCTTTCACCGCTTACTGGCTCGACAAAACTGACAGCCCTGTTGGTACTCCTGGGAATCACCAGTTACCACTCTCTTGCAAAAGCCCAGTTGACGCATGGCCCGATCCTGGGTCATCTCACCAACCAGCAGGCAACCATCTGGGCCCGTGCCAAAACTCCTGGGACCTACGTTCTCCGCGTTATCGGCCCCAGCAACTCCCTGACGAGCGAAGCCGATGCCAAGGCAGCAAATGACTATTGCCTCAAGTGGACGGTGAGCAACCTGGAACCAGGCACCCGTTACGGCTACATGATTCAACAGGGTTCCCGCGTACTGTCCCGCGGAGACCAATACCGTTTCACAACAGTCTCACCTGGCGGACCCAGCACATTACGGTTGGCGTTTGGATCGTGCGCCGATGAAGACGAGGGATCCGCGGCGGTCTGGCGTCGCATCCAAACACTTGACCCCCAGGCAGTCATCCTGCTGGGCGATACCCCCTACATTGATTCGGTGGATCTGAAGGTTCTGCGGAAGCGTCACAGGGAATTCCTGGGGTTTGCCGCCTTCCAGGAACTGGTCGCCGGCCGTTCCCTGTACGCCACCTGGGACGATCATGATTTCGGTCGCAATGACACCAACGGTAATTTACCCGGCAAAGAAAACTCCCGTCGGGCCTTTATTGAATACCATGCCAATCCCAGCTACGGGGATGGCAAGCAGGGAATTTACACGAAGTTTCGCCGCGGCAACGTGGAGGTCTTCCTCCTGGACACACGTTTTTTCGCCGCCACGGAAATGTCACCCATTGCTCCGGATAAACCCACCCTGCTCGGCAAACAACAGTGGCAGTGGCTGCTAGACGGACTGAAACGATCGCAAGCTGATTTCAAGCTGCTGGCTTGCGGCATGGTCTGGAACAAGGCCGTCCGACCTGGCAAGCAGGACCAATGGGGAACCTACGCACACGAACGCGAGGCCCTTTTCCAATTCATCGGCAGCAAATCTATATCTGGCGTAGTGCTGGTGAGTGGTGACGTTCACCGCACCCGGGTTGTTAGTCACCTGAGTATCAAGACGGCTGGCTACCGGATCCCTGAACTAACAACATCTCCTGTCCATTCAAGCGTTATTGACGAGTCGAATCAGCCCCACCCGGGCCTGGTCTTCGACTCCGGTACAGGAAACACCTTCCTGCTGCTCACCAGCAGCCAGCGCGGTGCGCAAGCAAAGCTAAACGCACGTTTCATCACCAAGAACGGCAAGACCTTTTTTCAGCAGACCTACCTGGCTCGCAGCTTGCAGAAACGGTGAGCCGAACATCGCGTGGCTCAGCCCACGAATTGCCCAGCTCAATTCCCATGCTACCCAGCCATTTCTTCCAACTCGCACCAACGGTCCATCGCCGTGGCCAACTCTGCCTGGCTATCCGCCAGGTTCTTCTTGTCCGTTGCCAGCATGTCACTGTTCTGCTGGTAATAGTCCGGCTGCGCCATCACCTCAAGCAACGTCGCAATCTCCGTTTCCAGTCGGTCGATCGTTGCTGGCAGTTGGTCCAGCTCCCGTTTTTCCTTGAAGCTCATCTTCTGCTTCTTCTCGTTACCTGACTTGCTGACAGAACTGCTGCCTGGCTTACTGGCTGGCCCGGGCAGTGTCCCCTGTGCTTCAGAAGATGAACGTTGGCGTACCCAGTCGTCATACCCACCCACGTATTCACGCACCTCGCCCGGCTCGAACACGATGCTGCTACTGACCACGTTATTAAGAAAGGTACGATCGTGGCTCACAACCAGTACCGTCCCCGGGTAGCTCACGAGACGTTCCTCGAGCAACTCCAGGGTTTCTGCATCGAGATCATTAGTGGGTTCGTCCAGGACGATCACATTCGCAGCGCGCGCAAACAGCTTGGCCAGCAGCACTCGATTTCGTTCACCACCGGAAAGAAACCGCACTGGCATCCGTGCCCGCTCGGGAGTAAAGAGAAAGTCCTGCAGGTAACCGAGCACATGCTTTGACTTCCCGTTGATCATCACCGACTGGGAACCCTCGCCCACGTTCTCTTCCACGCTGGCGTCTTCATCCAGTTGCTCTCGGAGTTGATCAAAGTAGGCTACCTGGATATTCGAACCATGTCGCACCGATCCTGCCTGCGGCTCCAGGGTCCCCAGCAATAGTCTCAGCAACGTTGTTTTGCCGGCACCATTAGGGCCGATCAACCCAATCTTGTCACCGCGCATGATCATCATGGAAAAATCATTTACAATCGGAAGATCGGGATACGAGAACGAGATCTCTTTCACCTCGGCGACCAGGTTCCCACTGCGTTGCCCCTCATGAATTTCCAGTCGGGCACGTCCTGTCTTCTCCCGGCGCTGCTGCCGCTCTACCCGCATCGCCTTGAGTGCTCGCACCCGGCCCTCGTTGCGTGTGCGCCGCGCCTTGATCCCCTGGCGAATCCAGGTTTCTTCCTGCTGTAGACGCTTGTCGAAAAGCGCATTCTGTTTTTCCTCGGCCGCCAGGGCAGCTTCCTTCCGTTGCAGGAACGTCTGGTAGTCACAAGACCAATCGAACAAACGTCCGCCCTCGACTTCCAGGATTCGAGTCGCCAGCTTTTGCAGGAAAGTACGATCGTGCGTGACAAACAGGATGGCACCTGGCCACTTGGCCAGGAAATTCTCCAGCCAGGAGATGGCCTCGATATCCAGGTGATTCGTGGGCTCATCCAGCAACAAAAGGTCTGGGTTGGAGACCAGCGCCCTGGCCAACAGGACCCGACGCTTCATTCCGGACGAGAGCGATTCAAACGCACCGTTAAGTTCCAGCTTCATCCGGGAAGCAATCTGCTCCACCTGTTGGTCAACCTGCCACTCGGGCAGCTCCTGGCCATCCAGGCCCTGCTGGATAATCTGGCGGATACTGCCCTGCAGATCACTCGGCACATCCTGCGGCAGTAACGCGATTCGAGTCGACGGGTCGCAAAGGATCTCACCCGCGTCAGGCGTTTCCTGGCCGACAATCAGTCGCATCAGCGTCGTTTTACCGGCCCCGTTACGGCCTAGCAGTCCAATCCGTTGGCCAGCGTCGATGCGGCAATCCACCGCATCCAATAAAGCGGGACCGCGGTAACCTATCGATACTTCTTGCAGGACGACCAGCGACATGACGTGGCATTCAATAAACGGAAAGGAGAGAGAGGGACAAATTCAAGATGCAGGCCACGCCTCGCCTCAGCAAACATTGCTACTAGACCAATTCGGAAATGGGATCCATTTTTGCCAGGTACTGGGGCCGCCCCGCGGGATCCTTGATAGTTGCCGTGCTGACATCAATACCCAGGTTCTTGTAGACCGTGGCAAACACTTCCTGGACATGCACTGGTCGGGTATGGGCATGCTCACCCAGGCGTGTGGTACTGCCGATGGCCTGGCCATTTTTCATACCCCCCCCCGCCATGTAGGCGCAACTAACCTGGGGCCAATGATCCCGGCCACCGCCCTTGTTGATGCGCGGCGTGCGACCAAATTCACCCCAGACCAACACCGTCACGTCATCAATCATGCCACGTTCTTCCAGGTCCGTGACCAACGCATGCACCGCCTGGTCGATACGTACCCCGTGGTGACGTACCAGGCCCTCGTTGTTGCCATGACTGTCCCAGCGACCGTAGGTCAGGGTCACGCACCGCACACCCACTTCCACCAGGCGACGGGCCTGCAGGATCATCTCGTTGTCCGTAGCGGCTCCATCATACTGGAACTGGTATGGTTTGCCGTCTCCGTATCGCTCACGCACCTTCGAATCTTCCTTGGACAGGTCCAACGCATCAACCAGCTTGCTGGAGGTCAACACGTCGAATGCCTGCTGTTGGTATGAATCCAGTCCGGCCAACTGCCCCGTGGCATCGACGTCACGGCGGAGCCGATCAATGCTGGCCAATACTTGCTTGCGATCACTAAGCCGATCGGTCGTGATACCAGCCAGCTTCATGTTCGCCAGTCCCTCACCATCGGGCACAAAAGGAGCATAGGTGGGACCCAGGAAACCTGGTGTTCCCGGATTACGCCAAACCCCTGCTGTCTTCATGCCAATGTACGGAGGCACGCTTTCATCTACCGGACCGGCCAACTTGTGTAGCACGCTACCCATTGCCGGGTGGCCACCCACGGCACGCATTTCCTGATGGCGCCAACCCGTCATGCACTGGAACGAATCATGTCGCCCTTCGCAGCCCACGACAGCCCTCAAGACCGTCGACTTGTCCATGATCGATGCAATCCTGGGAAAACACTCGCCGATCTGAACCCCGGGTACGCTGGTCGCAATCGGCTGGAACGGACCACGAATCTCCTTGGGTGCCTTGGTTTTGATTTCCCACATATCTTGATGAGGAGGTCCGCCGCCGAGGAAGATATTGATGACCGCCTTCTGGCTCTTCCGCGCGGCAGCATCCTCGGCCCGCAACAGGTCCGCCATATTCAGACCAAAGGCCCCCACACCGAGGGCACCGATTTTCAACAAGCCGCGACGACTGACGCCATCGCAATATCCACTTCGGCCTGGCTTGGATCCATAAATCGAGAGCATGCGAGTCTCCTCAGGAAAACATATCTACCTATGTTTATCGGTTTTCAGGCACTGCTAAATACGGATTAATCTGCTTCCAAGCGTAACATCTGCCCCTTTTCAAGGCAATCTCAATGTCGCATCCCACGCTTACTCATCCTACAAACACTGGCCAAAACCGTGCTTCTGATTTATCGGTTCCGTTTCGCAGGCCCAGAAAAACGGGACCGACTCGTGTGAGCACATTCTCCACTTATCCTACCTGGTGGCTGGCAGATTTAGCCAGATTTGAAGAGAATAGCGATGTATTACTACCTCACCCTTATTCGGAATGACCGGCATGCGACCGTTCCTCACCATCCTCATGCTATTGGCCCTGCCAATACAACCGGTGTTCGGCCAGCAAACGCCTCGCATCACGCGGGCCCAGGAAGACTTCTTTGAGTCCCGGATCCGACCACTGCTGGCGGCCAAATGCCTGGAGTGCCATGGTCCCGACAACCAAGAAGGTGGACTCCGCATCGACTCGCGTGCTGCCTTACTCAAGGGAAGTGAAACGCACCCAGTCGTCGTACCCGGGGACCCGTCCAAGAGCTCCCTGCTCACCGCCGTCAACCAAACCACCGATCTAAAAATGCCCCCTGACGAGAAACTCTCCAACGACCAGGTTGCCGCGCTGCGTGAGTGGATCAAGATGGGATTACCCTGGCCGGCAAACAAACCTCTCTCGCGCACGGACAGCTATGACGCGATCCTGGCTAATCACTGGTCCCTGCAACCCGTGCGAAAGCGACCGCTACCGGAGGTTCAGCAGGCACAATGGCCCCTGACCGGTATCGACTATTACATCCTTGCTCGCCTGGAACAGGCTGGCCTGACACCTTCCCCGCCAGCGGGACGTCGCGAACTCATCCGACGCGTGATGTTTGACCTGGTAGGCCTGGCGCCCACACCAGGCCAGACTCGGCAATTCCTGGACGACCCGGCGCCCGATGCCTATGAACGTTTGCTGGACCGGGTGCTGGCCTCACCACAATACGGCGAACGCTGGGGACGCTACTGGTTGGACGTGGCCCGTTACAGCGACACGCTGGGATACAACTTCATGAAGGAACGTCGATTTCCGTTTTCCTACACCTACCGGGACTACGTGGTGCGTGCCCTGAATTCCGACAAGCCTTATGATCAGTTCATCATGGAGCAACTGGCTGCCGACCTGATGAAACTGGATGACGACCGAAACCTGGCCGCGTTGGGTTTCTTGACCGTCGGTCGGAGATATCGCAACGAACAACTGGATGTAGATGATCGCATCGACACCATGACCCGCGGCATGCTTGGGATGACAGTTTCCTGTGCGCGTTGTCACGACCATAAATACGACGCGATTCCAACCCGCGATTATTACTCGCTTTACGGAGTCTTCGCCAGTTCCCAGGTACCTGCCGACGAACAGTTGCCGCTGATCGGCACTGCCGAGGAAACACCTTACTACCAGGAGTTCAAAACTAAGCTGGACCAACTGGAAGGCAAATTACGAAACTATGACCGGGCACAGACGCTTAAGTTTACGCTGGGATTCCGCAGCCAATTGGTCGATTACCTGGTGCGAGCCATCGCAGCACCTTCTGACGAACAGCTCGCCAAGCTGGACTTCCTCAAAGTGCCGAGCCAGAAAATCCGCAAAGCGCAGGTCGTCCGCTGGCGTCAATTCCTGGTCGAAGCTACGTCACAACCGTCTGCCGTCCTGGCTCCCATCAAGACCCTGGCCATTTTACCTCCGGCGGCTTTCAAACAAAAGCGCCAGCCACTGCTCGAACAACTTCGCCAACAACCGGCAGGCACTGCACCTGGCCAGGTGAACCCACTGCTCAAGGAAAAACTCCTCGCTATTTCACCTGCGAACAAGATCCAGTTCGCGCGCGTCATCGGCGAGTTGCTCCAGGAAGTCTACCTCAAGTCAACCCAAGAGAATGCCACTCTCTCCGAGGCGGAGAAACAACTTCTCGAACTGGTCACCCGGGACGGCACACCAACCCACGTGACGCTTGAAAATGTCAAAGAGTTTTACAATCGAGACGACAACAACAAGCGACAGGGAGTCCTGCGACCGGTCGAACAGCACAAGGCGTTTGCCCGCGGCAACCCACCCCGCGCCATGGTACTCTCGGAAAAGTCCAAACCCTACGACCCCCGGGTCTTTATTCGTGGCCAGGCCGGGCGCAAGGGAGATCATGTCCCACGCCAGTTTCTGTACGTCGTTTCCGGCAAGGATCGCCAACCGTTCCGCCAGGGGAGTGGCCGCCTGGAAATGGCCCAGGCGATTGCAAGTCCTGCCAACACGTTAACCGCTCGAGTACTTGCCAATCGCATCTGGATGCACCACCTGACCACGCCGATCGTGAACACGCCAAGCGATTTCGGGATACGCTCTGATCGGCCCATCCAGCTGGATGTCCTGGACCACCTGGCTGCCTCACTGGTTCAATCCGGATGGTCGATCAAGCAACTCCACCGTGAAATCATGCTTTCCGCCACTTACCGACAGTCATCAGTGGATCGCGAAGCGGGCCGAAAGGTCGACATCGACAATGGTCTCTACTGGCGCATGAATCGCCGGCGACTGGACTACGAGGCGATGCGAGATTCCCTGTTACAGGCAGTGGATACGCTGGATCTGACCATGGGAGGCCCCTCGGAATCACTCGCGGAATCGACCCGCCTTCATCGCCGAGCGCTTTACACGTTCGTGGATCGGCAGGACCTGCCTGGTTTACTTCGTGTTTTCGACTTCCCCAATCCGGATCAACACAGCGCACGTCGCCCCAGCACCACCGTTCCCCAGCAGGCTCTCTTCCTGATGAATTCAGCGGTCGTCATTGAACGCGTGCGACGTTGGACCGCTGCCAGCGAACTGGCCAAGCTGGAAACCGACGAACGGATACGACGGTACTACCAGCAGTTTTTCCAGCGGGCACCGAGCGAACAGGAATTACAGATTGGCCGCGACTTCGTGAATCGCCCCCCTGACGCCAAGAAGGATTCAGAACTCAGCCCCTGGGCCCAATACGCCCAGCTCTTACTACTTTCCAATGAGTTTCACTTTATCGATTGAGATACGGACCATGATTCAACCAGGTGTTTACCAGGGGCAACCCGCCCAGGCCACGGGAATCAGCCGCCGTGAACTAATCATGCGCAGCGGCGTCGGCATGGGAGTGCTGGGACTGGCTGGACTCTGTACGGAAAGCGGCAGCGCAGCCCCCGGGGGGCGCAGCCCATTGGCTCCCAAGGAACCCCACTTCAAGGCACGGGCCAAGCACATCATTCACGTCTTTTGCAATGGCGGTGCCTCACACCTGGACACCTTCGATCCCAAGCCCGAGTTAACCCGCAATGCTGGTAAAAAACTGCCGTACGACAACCTGAGAACTGAACGCAAGACGGGTGCCTGCTTCCCTTCACCCTACAAGTTCACGCAGCATGGGGAGAGCGGCATCCCGGTCAGCGAGCTCTTCCCACACACGGCCCGACACGTGGATGACATGTGCATCATCCGTTCCATGCACGCCGACGTCCCCAACCATGAACCCAGCCTGTTGCTCATGAACTGCGGGGAATCTACCTTACCGCGGCCAAGCATGGGATCATGGTTAACCTATGGCCTGGGTACCGAAAACCAGAACCTGCCCGGCTTCGTGGTCATGAGCCCCGGGGGCTACCCCATCAAGGGTGCCCAGAACTGGCAATCGGCGTTCCTGCCTGGCATCTACCAGGGAACCTTCCTTAACACCAAGAACCGCTCCGTAGAGAAACTTATTGCCAACATTCGCAACAAGCACGTGTCTCGCGACGACCAGCGACGCCAACTGGATGCACTCGGCCAACTGAATCAACTGCACCGCAAGCAACGAGGCGAAGATCCCCAACTGGAAGCTCGGATCGAAAACTTTGAACTGGCTTATCGCATGCAACTGGAGGCCAGCGACGTCTTTGACGTGTCCCGCGAGCCCAAGCAGGTCCTTGACGCCTACGGCCCGGGGGACCAGGCACGCCAACTGCTGATCGCACGTCGCCTCGTCGAACGCGGGGTACGTTACGTGCAGTTATGGCATGGACAGGGGCAACCGTGGGACAACCATGATGACATCGAGGTCAATCACCGCCGACTGGCCAAGCAACAGGACCAGGGCCTCGGGGCCCTGATGGATGACCTCAAGCGACTGGGACTGTTCGAGGAGACGTTGATCCTCTGGGGTGGTGAATTCGGTCGGACTCCCACCGTCGAGTTACCACAAGCAGGGGCCAACGCGGGCAAGATTAATGGGCGAGACCATAACCACTGGGGATTCACTATGTGGCTCGCAGGAGGCGGGATCAAGGGTGGCCAGGTCTACGGTTCCACGGACGACTTTGGATTCCGAGCCCAGGACAATCCGGTTCACGTTCACGACCTGCACGCCACGATGCTGCACCTAATGGGATTCAATCACGAGCAACTCACTTATCGCTACGCCGGCCGTGATTACCGACTGACCGATGTCCATGGCAAGGTGATCCGCGAGTGGTTTACCTAGGAACAACAACCAACGATCTGTGAGGGTGACATGTGTAAATCACGAAGAATGACGGCTCGCCTGCTTACTGCCTGGGTATTCGGCTTAGCATGTTCCGTGCTCACCCAGGTCGGCACTGCCCAGGATGGCAATCGCCTGTCCTACCTGGACAGCTTCCTGGATCCGTACTACGTCTCCGGCGACTTCCCGAAGCTGACGACGCCGCAATGGGTCGGAGAAGCAGGTGTCGAGGCCGTCGTGGTCCTGGCCATCGATGACATGCGAGATACTGCACGTTACGAAGCCTACCTGCGTCCGATCCTGGAGCGACTCAAGCAAATCGATGGACGGTCCCCGGTAAGCATCATGACTAACAGCGTAAATCCCAACGACCCGCTGTTGGCAAAATGGATCAAGGAAGGGCTCAGCATTGATGTCCATACCATTAACCATCCCTGTCCCTGCCTGCAAAACAGCGACCTTCCTCAATCGCAGCGCACCTACCACGAATGCGTCGACCTGATGGCATCGATTCCAGGCAATCGGCCGGTCGCCTTTCGCATGCCGTGCTGTGATTCCCTGAACACACCCAGTCCGCGTTTCTGGACCGAGATTTTCAATCAGACCTCCGCGAAGGGAAACTTCCTCTCGATCGACAGCTCGGTATTCAACGTCATCACTCCAACCGACCAGTCGCTCCCCAGGGAGTGGGTCCTGCGCAAGGATGGCAAGGAGCGTTTTCGCCACTACATCCCGTTCAAATCATTTGTCAACACGATCAACAACTACCCGTATCCTTACCTAGTAGGACGTTCCTGCTGGGAATTCCCCTGCGTTGTCCCTAGTGACTGGGAAGCTCAGAACGTCCAGCGGTCGAACAACCCCGACACGGTCCGCGACATGAAGATTGCACTGGACGTGACCGTACAGAAAAAGGGGGTCTACAACCTCGTCTTTCATCCCCACGGCTGGATTCGTAATGACCAGGTCATCGACATTATCAACCATGCCGTGCAAAAGCATGGCAACAAGGTTAAGTTTTTAAGCTTCCGCGAAGCGGCCGACCGACTACAAAAACATCTACTCTCGGGGCAACCGCTGCGAGCGGCCGATGGGTCGGAGAACGGTATCCGCATGATCGACCTGAACCAGGACGGTTACCTGGACGTCGTGATCGGCAACGACAGCACTCGGAAGACTCGCCTTTGGTCAGCAACAGATCAACAATGGATCACGTCTGAGTTCCCCGCTGACGTTCGCAATGGTGAAACACGTTTTGGTGTCCGAGACAAGCAGGTCATCGCTCTCCAGCTAACAGATAAGGCAAGGGGGGCCTGGCGATGGACTGGCACGAAGTGGCAGGGCAGCAACCAACTAACACGTGGGCTTGAGACCCTGCACACCGCTGCCGCCGGCAAAGACCGCGGCGTCCGACTGCGAGACACCGATGGGAATGGACAATGTGAACTGATCGTCGCCAATGAACGACAAAAGGCAATCTACCGCTGGGCGAACGACCACTGGGTACCATCCACGCTTCCCTGGCCAAAAGGGGTAGCCATCGTCGACGACCAGGGCCGTGACGCGGGCCTGCGATTTATTGACATCAACCAGGATGGTTATGACGACCTGCTTTTCTCAAACGAGGATCGCTATTCCTTGAGCCTGTGGCGGACAGGACAAACACCCGGGTGGTCTCTCGATGCCCTGTCCGGCAAGCGATCTGATGCGGATGCCATTCCAATCATCTCCCGGCTGGGGACCAATAACGGAGCCTGGTTTCACAGCGACCACCTGTGGGTGCAGAACGAGGATACCGCCCGACTACCAAACCTGGTTGATCGTCGTTCCTTCCAACAACTTCTCCAGCCGCTGCATGGAGACATGCCTCCGCCTAGATCGCCCGCCCAATCTCGCCAGGGCATGCGGGTACCCACCGGACTCAAGATTGAACTCGTCTCCTCGGAACCGTTGGTAAATGATCCCATCGCCTTTGATTGGGGTATCGACGGGTCCCTGTGGGTCGTGGAAATGGGTGACTATCCACTGGGCGCCGACGGCAAAGGCTCTTCGGGCGGTCGAATCAAGAAGTTGCTCGACACCGACGGTGATGGCCGTTACGAGCGTGCCATTCTTTTCATGGACAAGCTCAACTTTCCCACGGGCATCAAGTGCTGGAAAGGTGGCGTACTGGTCACGGCGGCACCCGAGGTGTTTTTTGCCGCCGACACCAACGGCGACGGCAAAGCCGACAAGAAAGAGGTTCTCTTCACCGGCTTTCGCGAGGGGAACCAGCAGCATCGAGTCAACGGGTTGAGATGGGGACTGGATAACTGGCTGTACCTTGCCAACGGAGACAGTGGTGGCACGATCAAGTCACTCAAGACGGGTAAATCACTGGACATTAACGGTCGGGATTTACGCATCCGCCCGGATACCGGCGAGATGGATGCACTGGCAGGTCAGACCCAGTATGGACGCAACCGCGATGACTGGGGCAACTGGTTTGGTGGCAACAACAGCAATCCCATGTGGCATTACGTACTGGAGGACTACGTGCTGCGGCGCAATCCTCACGTGGCAGCACCGGCAGTTCGCAAACAGGTCTCGGTTCAGCCTGGTGCATCCCCGATCTACCCAACCAGTCGAACGCTCACGCGATTCAATGATCCGGCACGCGCCAACCGCTTCACATCAGCCTGCAGCCCGATCGTCTACCGTGACCAATACCTGGCACAACTGGTTGGTAATGCATTAATCTGCGAACCGGTACACAACCTGGTGCACCGCGAACGGATGGAGCCCCTGGGTGCCAGCTTTACCAGCCGCCGGCTACCCAGCGAAGAGGATTCCGAATTCCTGACCTCGTCCGACAACTGGTTTCGGCCCACGATGATTCGCACCGGTCCCGACGGCGCACTTTGGGTGGCTGATATGTATCGCCTGGTGATCGAGCATCCGGAATGGATCCCCCAGGCCTGGCAAGACCGCCTGGACCTGCGCACCGGCTCCAACCTGGGTCGCATCTACCGTATTACGCGTTCCGACGACACACGCCCGGCCAACTCCACCGGCCACCTGAACGATCGATCCACTACCGAGTGGATCCAGGATCTTGGCAGTACCAACGGCTGGCGAAGAGACACGGCGCAACAGCAGTTGGTCTGGAAAAAAGACGTTTCAGCCGTCAAGCCATTACAAGCGATGGTCCGCTCACACAAGTCACCACTCGCCAGGCTCCATGCACTTTGCACCCTGGATGGTATGGGAAAACTGGATGCCACGATCGTGGGAGTCGGACTGCGCGATCGCCATGCAGGTGTACGGCGTCATGCGGCACGGCTGGCCCAGCAGTTTCCCACCACGGAGCTGCCAAAACTTGTCGCCGATCTTACCGAATTAGAATCGGACGAAGCAGTTCTGATGCAAATAGCCATCACCCTCGGATATTACGATTCCAAGCACGCCGGCATCACGTTGGGTCGTTTCGCCAGCCAGCACGTGAAGAACAACTATCTTTACGCCGCCAGCCTTAGTTCGATTCATGCCAAGAACCTTGCTCACGTAATGCAGGGAGCGTTTTCCGGCCCTCGCAAAGCCTCCGACAGGCTACTCGAACACCTGCTTGCCGTGGCAGCAGGACTGGGCAACCGGGACGTGGTCAATTCGCTGGTCATCGAATGGACGAGCACCAAGTCCTACGCCGATTGGCAGGTACGAGCCATCACCGCCACCCTGGAAAACCTCCAGTCCCGCAAGATCGTTCCGCGCGACTTTCTTTCCGCGCCCGCACGTGCCGGCATTGAAAAGATGATCGGCGCGCTCCGCCCCATGCTGCTCGAGAAGAGCGTACAGCCACTGACGATTGAAGGGATCATCCGATTACTGGGCTATGCAGAACAGGACCGAGAAGACATTGCCAATACGCTGGAGTTAATACTCGTTCCCCAGCAAACACTTGAACTGCAGATTGCAGCCATGAGCTCACTGCTGCAACTACCAGGCAACAGTGCCCAACGCCTGCTGGAACGCTGGGCGTCCATGTCACCGGCACTGCGTCTCCAGGTGATCAACCGCATGCTGCTGGAAACCCGACACATCCAGCAACTGCTCAATGCCCTGCAGAAGGGGCAGGTACCACCCGGGCACCTGGACGCGCGCCAACGTAACCAACTGGTGGAACATTCCGACACCGCCATCGCCACGCGTGCCGCCAAGATTTTCGAGACGTCTCCGCAGGGTAATCGCCAGCAAGTTATCCAGGCCTACCAGCCGGCCCTCAAGTTAACCGGCGATACCGAGCGAGGCCGCCTTCATTATCGCAAGCACTGCGCGAACTGCCATCAGCTGGAAGGAGTGGGGTTCGCCGTGGGCCCCAACCTGGCAGCGCTCAAGGTACGCACCTCGCAGGCGTTGCTGACAGCAATCCTGGATCCTAACCAGGCGGTCGAGGCCAAGTACCTGGAATTCATGGCGGTCACCAGGGATGGACGACAGCATGCCGGCATCCTGTCCCGGGAAACAAGCACGGACATCACCCTACAGGCGCCGCAGGGCAAACAGACCGTGCTCCTGCGACAAACCATCGACGTACTGCGTTCATCCGGTAAATCCCTGATGCCCGTGGGTGTCGAAAAAGATATTCCCCACCAGGCGATGGCAGACATTATTCATTACCTCCGCAGCCAGGGGCCTCCACCGAAAACTTTTCCTGGCAACAAGCCCCAGGTCGTGCGACCGGCCAAGCCCGGAGCGGCAATCGAGCTGACCACGGCCACCTGCCGCATCTATGGCAATGAAATCCGTCTCGAAACCCGCTATGGAAACCTGGGGTTCTGGGGCGCTGCCCAGGACCGAGCCGAATGGACGGTCGAGTTACCTGGAGCTGGAACCTATGAAGCCTGGATCGATTTCGCCTGTCCCCAGGACACTGCCGGCAACCCCTTCATTTTCACTGCCGGGTCCAGCCAGCTTCGAGGCAAGGTGCCGGCCACTGCCAGCTGGGATGAGTACCAGAAGAAAATGATCGGCCGGATTTCTCTACCCGCGGGCAGCACGGGCATCTCGTTTCGATCAGACGGTGCGCCGCAAGGGTTCCTGCTCGATCTGCGTGGCATTCAGCTTGTACCGGTCCGCTAATGGTACTTACCTACGAAAAGAGCAACAGACTAATTTGAAACCGGCGGAAAACTCTCGTACACTGGGATTTCTTCAAAGCAGCGACTCGCTATTTTTCTTTTCCGGAGACATGTTGTATGAAACGCGTGCTATCAACCCTGTTGGCCGTTTTACTGTTGGTATCCAGTGCCCGTGCCCAGGATGCCGTCAAGGAAGCGACCGCGGCCCAATTAAACCAGACTTACCAGCGTATCACGCCAGCCAACCTGCGGAATTACCCCATTGGTGTTTTCGATTCCGGTACCGGTGGCCTGACCATCCTCGAACAGATACTCAAGTCAGACGGTTTCAATAACGACAGTCACGCCGCTCGCAGTGATGGCAAGGCAGATTTCCAGCACGAGTCTTTCATCTTTCTCGCTGACCAGGCGAACATGCCTTACGGGAACTACCCGGTTGTCAAAAAGGAAGGCTTCCTGGACGACCTGATTGTCAAGGATGCCGGTTTCCTGCTGGGCAAGAAGTACTACAGCCTGGGTCAGCAACGGGCTCGCCGGAACAAGTCACCGGTCAAGGCCATCGTCATCGCCTGCAACACGGCCACCGCTTATGGCCAGGCTGATATCGAGGAAGTTCTCCAGAAGGCCGGACTGACGATCAAGGTCGTCGGTGTCATCGATGCAGGAGCCAAGGGCGCGATCGAAGTCATTGATCCAGGACAGTCCGCCAGTATTGCGGTCGTCCCCACCAAGGGGACGGTATTGTCAGGGGCTTACCCCCAGGCCATTCGTCGCAATGCCAGGGAGCAGAACCGAAAACAACCGCTGGACGTTTTTCAACAAGGGGCTTATGGCCTGGCTGGTTCGATTGACGGAGCCCGCGAATTCATCCACCTGGACCAGAAAGATCATCAACCACGAGACGATTACCGTGGTCCTGCTTCCAACAGCAAGGAGGCAGCGATCGACCTCGGCATCCTGGCGCGCTACGGTTTCGACTTCAAAAAGAACGCCATGCTTTACGACGGTACTCAGCAAAAACCGTCCCTGCTGCAACTCAACTCGGTAGAAAATTATCTCGCCTATCACCTAACAACCCTGATGGAAAAGATTCGAAAAAAAGGCGATGCACCTCCGCTACGTTCGGTGGTCATGGGCTGTACCCATTTCCCCTTTTACCAGGAAGCGTTCGAGCAGGAACTGGTTCGTTTGCGAAACTACCAGGAAGACGGCCAGTACCTCTATCGTCAGCACATGGCAAAAGACATTGCCCTGATTGACCCGGCTTTCTTCACTGCTCGCGAGTTATACCAGAGCCTCACGAAGGACAATCGATTCCGCCCCCAGGGTGAGGCCAACCAGGCCACCCGCGGCGAATTTTACGTCACGATTCCCGCACGTGATCAACAGGACCAGAACCTTAACGAGGGGGGCGGTTTTACCTACGACTATAAGTACAGTCGTAGGGCAGGGACCGTACGCTCGGATTTCCGAGCTGTGCCTTTCGACGAATCGAACCTGGGGCCCGTGGTTCTAAAACGACTTGAGGAACGCGTCCCCACGGTCTGGGCCCTGCTGTCCGAGTTTCGCGAGAAAAGTCAGAAGCTAAAAAAATAGCAATTTCCCGCACCTCACGCTCGCCCCAGAGAATTGATTGCGATGGCTGATTGCCCGCCTGGAGCCGCGCTCTAGAATTGTTCCCAGGGCCTTTCTCCGTGAGGTATCGATTGTGCACCAGAACCATTACCCGTCTTCCCGGGAAACCACGCATCCAGCCACGGTCCTGTTCGCCTACCTGGCGATCAACATGATCATCTGGCTTTTCCTGCGCACCATCGAGGTGGAGAGTGTCTTTGCACGCACCACCATTCCGCTCGCCATCACAGTGGGTGTGATTGTGCCCCTGCACGCCTGGTGGATTCATACTCGACAGCGGTAATCAACCCCTCCGGGACCTGCCACTATTTCTCCAGGCGAGGAAAAGGCAACCAACCCGGTCGCCTGGTCCGTACGCTGTGCAAGTGACCACCAGCCGTAACATAGAGAGTTCGCAGATCCTTGTCTCCGAACGCACAGTTGGTTGTCTCATCATGCGGTATGGGAACCAACGCCAGGTACTTACCCTTGGCCGAGAAAACATAGATCCCGGCCGGGTGCTCCGTGGTCTCGTACGGGGGAGCTGCCTTGTTGCGTCCACCGGCCACGTAAATCCTCCCCTTGTCATCCTGGGTCATGCCATCGGGACCGCGTCCATTCTTCCAGTCGAAAATCATTTGCCGACTCTCCAGGTCCAGTGACCCATCGGGCTTGATCGCGAATTTCCACAGCTTACGAGATCCCCCTCGCGTGTTATTGTTATTATCAGCAATGAACATATGACGCTGGTCGGGTGTAACAATCAGGCCATTGGGACGGTCTACCTCATGCGAAATGACCCGGACGACTTTACCCGGTGCATCAATCCGGTAGACACCTTCCACCGGAACCCCTTTCTCATCCAGCAGGTCCAGGTTTTCACGCGGACCATACTTCGGGTCTGTGAAATAGATGCGGCCCTGCCGATCAATCGTGAGGTCATTGGGCTGGTTATACGGTTTCCCCTGGTACTTGTCGGTGAGCACGGTAAGACTACCGTCTTTCTCGAATCGAATTACCCGTCGTTTCACCGGTTGGCAGCACACGAGCCTGCCTTCCCAGTCGAACAGCAGGCCATTGGTACCCAGGTCTTCCTTGTAGATCGAGTGGTCACCATTCTTGTATTGCCAGACATGGCCGCCGCTGGTTAGCAGTCCGATTTGAGGATGATAGGCAGGACCTTCCCCGGCGCCTTTCTCTGCCAGCAGTTTCACCGTGGCACCTTTTGCAAACAAGCCTGATGTTTGCCAGGGTTTTTGTGCATCCGCGACACGAACCGTGACCAGGCAGATAACAAGAGAAGACAACAAGCAGAAGCGATTCATGGTATTCCCCCGGATGCGCCGACAGGATGCTGTCAGCGAGTAAAAAAACAGTTTCCGTTCCTAAAGAATACGGGCTGACCGTTCGGCTCACAACATCCGGCACCTGATTTGCTATCATGGGAATCAGTCCGCTTTACCCTGACCATCGTTTTTGACGCTCGATCATCATGAACCGACTGCTCGCAACAAGCGTGTCCCTGCTGCTCGCCACGACCTTCCTCGGGAGTGTCGCAGAGGCCGACTGGCCGCAGTTCCGCGGCCCCAATAGCAGTGGGGTTGCCGCCGGAGCGGCTGTCCCGACTGAATTTGGCCCAGGCAAAAATGAACTCTGGAGCGTCCCGGTTGCAGCCGGGCATTCTTCTCCTGTGATTTCCGGGGACTCGATCTTCCTGACCACCTTTGACCGAGAGGCCAGCCAGGTGTCAGTCGTCTGCCTGGACCGGCAGACTGGAAAAACTCGCTGGCAGCGAATCGTCCATCGCGGCCGGATGGAAAAGGGACATCCCTCCTTTAACCCGGCCAGCAGTACTCCGGCGACCGATGGCCAGCGGGTGGTGGCCTACTTCGGGTCTTTTGGACTGATCTGTTTTGATAAGGGTGGCAAGAAGCTCTGGGAAATCAAAATGCCGGTCACCAAGTCCTTTGGTGGCAATGCCACCTCGCCCGCGATTGTTGGCGACCGTGTGATCCTCTACCGCGGCAACTACATCGATCATTTCCTGCTGGCGGTCGACAAGCTGACCGGCAAAGAGCTCTGGAAAGTGCGGCAAGATGAGCCGATCAACGGTGAAATGGCCTGTACCGCCTGCCCCATCGTGGCCGGTGACAAGCTGATTACACACACCGCCCGATCCCTGCAGGCAATCGACATTGCCAGCGGCAAGCAGATCTGGGTTGTCAAAGCAAACACGACGGCCACCAGCACCCCCGTGCTGGCCGGGAACGAAGTGATCGTGGCCGCCTGGAACAAGATGGGTGAACCGGCCCTGCGCCCCGCCTTTCCAACTTTCGAGGCACTCGTCAAAAAGCATGACAAGGATGGTGATAAGCTGATTAGTCGCGACGAATTTCCGAAACTGTGGATATTCCATCGCCCGGATGGGGCCGAGGCACCCATGAACGGCGGCACGGTCAGATTTGAAAGAGTTGACAAAAACCGCGACCGAGAGATTGCTGCCGGGGAGTGGTCTTCGCAGGTCCGCGACCTGGACAAGTACCGGGCTCGCTACGCCTCGCACGGTTTACTGGCCATTCCGCTGGCCAGCAAGGGCCTGGTTGCCGGCGACAGGGTCCGCACGCTGGAAACCCAGGGCATTCCAGAAGTTCCCTCCCCCTTGTACCACGACGGCTACATTTACTTCGTGAAGAACGGCGGTGTCCTCACCTGCCTGGACCTGGAAACCGGAAAACGCGTCTACCGCATACGTGCCAAGGGGACCGGTACTTACTACGCTTCGCCACTCATTGCCGATGGCAAACTGTTTACCACCTCCGGTGCGGGACGAATCACCGTCTTAAGCCTGGGACCGAAACCCCAGACCCTGGCTGCCAACGACATGGGCGAGGACGTCTATGCGACCCCCGCCATCACGGATGGCACCATCTACGTACGGACCCACCAGCGACTATTTGCTTTCGGCTTAACCAAGTGACCCAAGACCTGCTCTGCGCGAGGTTACGTTACGCAGCAACTCTCATTTCTGCTAGAATCAAGAACGTCCCGGGCGTTCCTCTCCTGTTGGTCGTGTTTAACTTTAACTGCCATCCATGCGAAACTTCAAATCGATCATCGCCCTGGCTACTTTAACCCTGACCACCTCGGTGCTGCAGGCCGACGATCCGAACCTTGAGTTCTTCGAGAAACAGATCCGGCCACTGCTCGTCAATCACTGTTACGAGTGTCATGGGCCGGAGGAAGCGTCCGGCAAACTACGGCTGGACACCAAGGCGGGCTGGATCCGTGGCGGCGAGCGGGGACCAGCCATCGTGCCAGGTGATCCATCGGCCAGCCTGCTCATGCGAGCCGTGAAACACCAGGATACAAAACTTCGCATGCCGCCTCCGGATGCCGAGAAACAATTGACAGCCAGGCAAATCAAGAACCTGGAAACCTGGATCCGCCAGGGAGCAATCGATCCACGCCAGGGAGCAGTCGTCACCACGGCAATCGAAAAGGAAGCGGCCACGCACTGGGCATTCCAGCCCGTGCAAGAACCGCAACTCACGGGCCAGGGCCACCCGGTTGACCAGTTCATCAACCGGCAACTAGCCACCCGCAAGTTGATCGCCACCGCAACGGCCGACATGCGGACCCTGATCCGCCGCGCCACCTACGATCTGCACGGGCTGCCACCGACCGTGGAACAACTGGCCACCCCTCGAGATCAGTTTCCCCAACTGATCAACACGTTACTGGCGTCACCGCGTTACGGCGAACGCTGGGGACGCCACTGGCTTGACGTCGCCCGTTACTCGGACGCCAAGGATGGGGTCCTGATGTATGGCGACGCCCGCATTCGCCCCTTTGCTTACACCTACCGCGATTATGTAATCCGAGCCTTCAACGACGACAAACCGTTTGACCAGTTCGTGCGAGAGCAACTGGCAGCCGATCAGATGCAGATGGACGAAGATTCACCGAACCTGGCAGCCATGGGATTGCTGACACTGGGACGCATGTTTGATCGCAATCCCCACGATGTCATCGACGATCGCATCGACGTGGTAACCCGCGGATTCCTCGGCTTGACCGTCAGCTGCGCACGTTGCCATGACCACAAGTTCGATCCGTTGCCCACCGCCGATTATTATTCCCTGTACGGGGTGTTCGCCAGCAGCTCAGAACCCTACCAGCGTCCCCGCATTGAGGCGGTCAGCACCGCGGGCCAGGCTTACGAAAAGGAATTGCAGGCCAAGTTCAAGGAAGTTTTTAGCAAGCAGGATGCCCACTACCGGCAAACACTACAAACCGCCCGGGAACGAACCGCCGATTACCTGGTCCAGGTAGCAACGACAGAACCAGACATTTCCGAAACCTCCATCTTCTTCCTCTCCCTGATTCCTGAACAACTGCGTCCACATATCACTTACCGCTGGCGGAAACTTATCGCCCGTCGCGCCTATGCCGACGACCCGATCTTTGGCCCCTGGGCCGACTTGATGCAGGATCCCACGCTCCAGGTCGATCGTTGGAAAAAAGCGGGCGTTGATCCAAGAATCATTGCCGGCCTGGTGAAAGCCAAGCCTCGCACCCCAGAACAGATCGCACGCACCTATGGCCAGATTCTTCGCGACAACTGGGGCCGAAAGACTGATCTGCAGGTCGAAATTACCAGCATCGACCGGGAACTATCACAACTGCGAGAGGGAAAGATTAACCTGGTCGATATCGTCTCCGGGGGAAACGGCTTTGGCACGGGCAAGCCAGGTGGCGGGATCCATCCGGGTACCGGCCAGCCAACGACGGGTCAAACCAGCTTCATCGAGATCCCCGAACCTGACAAGCTGATTCCAGTAAAGAGCAATCCCCTGGTCGATGGTGTCTTTGTTCCCAAGGGAACCACGACCACTATCAGCACCAGCGGCCTGACCGTTACGGACCTGCTCGCCACGACCGGGAAAACCTGGGATTATTTTAAAGACGGCTCCAGTTCCGGTTCGACCGCTGCCACGATCGACGGCATTGATTTCTCAGCCAAACTGAACCAATTGCTGGCCATGCACGCCAACAAGGGAATCACGTTTGACCTGCAGGCAATCCGTACACAGCACGACTTCCAAACGGCACGCTTCAAGGGACTCTTTGGGCATGGTGGGGCCAAGGATCAGAGCCAACTTGACTTCGCCATTTACCTGGACGCTAAACGCGTACTGGCAGCAACCGACTTCCCGGCACAGGGAAAGGGCCTGTCCATTGACCTCGCATTACCCAAGGCCGCACGTTTCCTGACACTCGTGGTCACTGAAGGTAAGCAAGGCATCTCTCATGACCAGGCCATTATTGGCAACCCGCGGATCGTTCCGGACAAGGGTCAAACGATTAGCGCCCAGAAACAAGCGAAGATCACGGCCCTGGAGCAAAGAAAAGCGGACTGCCAACAGCAACTCAAGAATCTGCCTTCGTTGGAAGGAGATCCGCTCGCCGAATTGTTAGTAGCAAGAGAGAGCCCCATCTGGTTCCCCAAGCGAGAGCTTGGCTCCTATCTTTCACGCCAGGCTGCGGATGCCTTCCGCGGCCTCGTCGGCCAGCTTGACGGGATTGGAGTAAAACACGCCACGGCAGCCGGTCGCGCCATGGTGCTGGTCGATAACGAGAGCCTTTACGACCCGGTCATTTTCCAGCGGGGTGACCCCGCCATGCCTGGCACCCCGGTGCCTCGGCAATTCCTGCGCATTCTCGCGGGAAGCAAACGCCAGCCTTTCCCCAACGGCAGTGGCCGGCTGGACCTGGCGAAAGCGATTGCTTCACCGGACAATCCTCTCACGGCCCGGGTCTGGGCAAACCGCGTCTGGATGCACCACCTGGGAGAACCCCTGGTGGAAAACCCCAGCGACTTTGGCTTGCGAACCAAACGTCCACCACACCATGAACTGCTCGACTTTCTCGCCTTCCGGTTGGTGCAGGACGGTTGGAGCACCAAATCACTGCACCGCTTGATCATGACTTCAGCTGCCTACCAGCGCAGTTCGCTCCTAGGTCAAAACGAGCGTCTCAGGAAGCAAACGGTCTCGGATCCTGAAAACCGGCTCATCTGGCGCGGCAACCGTCGCCGCCTTGACCTGGAACAAATGCGAGACACGATGCTCGTGGCCAGCGGTAAAATCAACTACACGATGTTTGGTCGCCCCACGACGATTACCGACCTGGCCAACTTTCGCCGCACGGTTTACGCCTTCGTGGAAAGACAAAATTTACCTAACGTGATTCAGACATTCGATTTTGCCAATGCCGACACTTCAACAGCCCGCCGTGCGAACACAACCGTGCCGCAACAAGCGCTCTTTGCGATGAATTCTCAGTTCGTCTCCCAAGCAGCTCAGCTACTGGCTGACCGCTTTGGCAAGGGGACCGAGGAAGAACGCATCGAAGCCATTTACCAGGCTGCCCTGGGGCGCTCGCCTTCGGCAGAGGAAACCGAACTCGGAAAGCAATTTGTCAAAGAAAACCCCTGGCAGCAATACACGCAAATCATCCTGATGACCAACGAACTGATGTTCCTGGATTAGAACAATGCAACAACCATTCCAACCGCCGTTGACTCGACGCGATGCGCTCCGCAGCATGGGAACCGGTTTGGGCTTGCTGGCCCTGCCGGGACTACTGGAAGCAGCGGGCAATCCACTGGCCCCCAAGGATCCGCATTTCCGTCCGCGTGCCAAGCATATCATCCATATCTATCTCAACGGCGGTCCCTCGCAGGTCGACACCTGGGACCCCAAACCGGAATTAACTAAGTTCGGTGGCAAGAAACTGCCGCTGGCAAACCTGACCACCGAACGAGAGACGGGTGTGGCCTTGGCATCACCCTTCAAGTTCAAACAACACGGTGAGAGCGGGCTCTGGTGTAGCGACGTTTTTGACAAGACCGCCTCCCAACACGCTGACAAACTCTGTGTCATTCGCTCGATGTATGCCAACACACCCAATCACGAGCAGAGCATGCGGCTAATGAACACCGGGGATGAACGGTTGTCCCGGCCCAGTTACGGTTCCTGGTTGACCTACGGCCTCGGTTCCGAGAACCAGAACCTGCCCGGCTTTGTCACGCTTTGCCCCGGACTGCCGGTCGCCGACTCGTCCAACTGGCGCAGCGCATTTCTGCCTGGCATCTACCAGGGAACCTATCTCGACACCCGCAAGACAGAGGTCGAGAAGCTAATTGCCAACATTCGCAACGCTAAGATCTCACAGACTGACCAGCGTAAGCAACTGGACCTGCTGGCAACGCTGAATCGTCGCCATCAAAAAAACCGTTCGGAGGACCCGAACCTGGAAGCTCGCATCGAGTCCTTTGAACTCGCCTTCCGCATGCAGATGGAAGCGACCGATGCCCTCGACATCTCTCGTGAGACCAAGGAGACCCAGCAGCTCTACGGCGCCGACAAGGTCCACGGACGGCAACTCTTGATCGCCCGGCGGCTGGTCGAGCGCGGCGTGCGGGTGGTGCAGTGTTACCACGGTGACGTGCAACCGTGGGATTCCCATGGTGACATCGCTAATGCGCACAAGAAACTTGGGCAGGAGGCGGATGGACCGATTGCCGCGCTGATCGCCGACCTGGATCGACTCGGCCTGCTCGATGAAACACTGATTATCTGCGGCGGGGAATTTGGCCGCACCCCGGCGGTGGAGATTCCCATCGGCCGCAGTTCTCCACCGACTGGCCGCGACCACAATCACCACGGCTTCACCGTCTGGCTGGCAGGGGGCGGCGTCAAAGGTGGCATGGCCTATGGCAATACCGATGCCTTTGGCTACCAGGCGGTGGAAAACAAGGTCCACGTCCATGACCTGCATGCCACCATGCTGCACCTGATGGGCTTTGACCACGAGCGACTGACCTATCGACACGCCGGTCGTGACTTCAGCCTGACTGACGTACACGGCCGTGTCGTCAAAGAGTTGCTGGCGTGATTCCCCTGGAGCCTGGTCAACAACCCAGTCGCCCGGGCGAGACGTAAGCTACTCGGACAAACTCTTCACAAAGTCCTGGATCCGTTTCCCTTCCCAGTGAGGCCATTCCCAGGCGGGCCAGGTCACGGATTCCTCACGAACCTCGGCGTACAGGGGACGCATCAGCTCGATCATCTCCTCGAGCTTGGCCGTCTTCTTGCTGGCCAGGTCCTCGGTCTCGTTGGGATCCTTCTTGAGATTGTAGAGTTCAAACTGGTCCAACTCGGCACTCTTTAAAATCTGCTGGTTCTTCTCCAGGATATCGCCATAAGGCTTGATCGCTTCACCAGTAACCGTGGCCAATAACTTCCA
>Ga0163108_10000555_pt1 | contig 27893 bp, 14 predicted proteins | sample Fk1155metaG_FD_109644 | JGI IMG/M metagenome (GOLD analysis project Ga0163108, IMG submission 109644) | Marine microbial communities from the Central Pacific Ocean - Fk160115 155m metaG | ecosystem: Environmental > Aquatic > Marine > Oceanic > Photic zone | place: The Central Pacific Ocean...
AAGGCCCGGCGGAACTCGGTCTTGCGCGTGATGTGGCCAAGCGAGACAAGCTTGGCGGTGACAGTTGTTCCGATGTTGGCGCCCATGACCATGAAGATGGCGCTCCGCACCCCGATGGCCTCCGCGGCAACCATGCCAATAACAAGGCTCGTGGTGGTGGATGAACTTTGGACGATGGTCGTGGCTAGAACCCCAATGAACAAGCCGACCATCGGGGAGGAGGTCGCCTCCAGGATTTTCTGCGAAAACTCCTCGCCAAACAATTTGAAGGAATACCCCATTCCTCCAATACCGACGAGGAACAGGTAGAGGCATGCCGCAACTCCGAGGATCTTTATGATTGTCTGAAATCGATCGCGATTCATTGGTGCGGTGAATGGAGGGGTTGGGTGATAATCTTGCCGTACTCGTTGATATACTCGGTCAGATGTATTTGGCGCTCCGATCGAGCTCCCGGCGCGAAAATGCCGCACTTTTGCAGGATGTCCATTCTAACCTTGGCGTGTTACCCTTTTGTTACAAGAGCTGCATCAGCGGGTGTCTGGACGCTTGTCCAAGCGCTTGGTTAATGTGACGCAATCGTAACATTATAAGCCTTCCCGTCCCGGAAAACGGTGTTCTATCGTTCACGACTTTGGAGAGGGTTAGCACCAATGAAAAAAGCACCATTCAACTACAATAGCAGAATGATAATTACTATTCTGCTTACAATAATTTTCGCCAAATCCGCAATGGGACAAGATGGCAAAGAGTCCGCCTATGACGGTATTTGGAACCGGGTGGAACTCTACGACGATCCTAGCCACAATGTACTACAGAAGTTTGCGTTCACAGGGCGCCTGCAGGGGGACTATTACAACTTTGACAACTCCGACGGCGAATCAGAGAGTGATTTCAACTGGAGGCGATTTCGAGTTGGTTTCAAGGCTTCTGTTTTTGGAAGTCTCACTCTTCATTCGGAGGCGGATATGAATTTAAACGATCCTGAACCCCTCTACAAAAAACTAACTGACGCCAACTTGGCGTGGGTCTCGCCAAGTGGCATGAAAATCAAAGTAGGACGGCAGTCTGCCCCCTTTACCTTGGATGGATCGACCTCATCGAAAAAGCTTTACACTCTTGAAAGAAGCAAGGTCTCCGGCAATCTCGGGTTTCCCAAGGAATATTTCCCAGGAATCACTTTTTCGGGCAAGCGGGATAACTGGGAATATCTAGCAGGACTGTTTTCGAGTGACCATGGGCCGGAGTTTGATGAAGTCTTTGACTATGGTCGTTTCGCGCTTTTCTCGGTTGGTTATAACTTCAAGGAAAATTTAAAGATGGATAATGCGTTGATCCGTTTTGACTACCTCAATCAGGAGCAAGACTCGACCAACAAAACACCACATCATAAAAACGTAGCCTCACTTGTCACCAAGTTCGAGAAGGGTAATCTCCACCTCTGGACTGATCTCAGTGTTTCAGATGGGTATGGTTCCCAAAATGACCTAATTGGCGTGCAACTCATGCCTTTCTACGACATTACGGACAAGACTCAGGTAGCTTTCAGATACACCTACTTAAAAAATTCCAATGGTGACAGCATTAGACTAAGCAAATACGAAAGAGACTTGTTTGGTATGAAGGGTAACGAAGTCAGCGAGATTTTTCTGGGCATCAATCACTTCTTCTATGGGCATAAGTTGAAGTGGCAGAATGGAATCCAATATACTGGAATGGATACAGAATCTGGCAACGAAGGATATGATGGATGGGGATTCACCTCTGGATTCCGAATCAGTTGGTGAATGTCTCCTGAATAGTTCCGTTTGCAATTCCACTCCGCTTATCTGGTAAAGCCCGTTAAACTTTTCATATAATGACGGAATTGAAGCTTGGGGGCAGTCTTCCGTTGATCTAGACTTGATTACAGCGACTCAACTGGCAGTCAAGATGTTGACACATAAACCGTTAAGTTGAATTGGAACTTGAACGAGAACGTTCGAACTATGTTCAACTGCAGTTGAATCGATCCAGACGGTGGAAGTGTGGCACGGTTTCAGTGCGCTGCTTGGGCTTGTTGGGGGGAATTAATCCCTAATGTAGAATAAGATCCTAATTATAATGCAAAATAGACTCCTGTTTTTCTCTCTCTCGTTTGTTTTGATTGTGGCCGCTATGGCGGACGTAGCCAGAGCTGCAGATGGGCCTGCCGTCAAAACCATTTCACCTCAAAAAACCACAATACGCCGTACGAGTTCGCAACCGGCTACAGCCCGAGCCTGGCATGAGGCCGAGTTGTTTGCCAAAGTTACTGGATACGCCATCAAGGTCATTGCCGAAATCGGCGACAAGGTCGCAGCAGGGCAGATTCTCATGCAGGTTGATGTTCCAGAATTAATTAAAAAGTACGAAAAGCAAAGAGCCGAACTCAGTCTGCTGGATTACAAACGAGAGCAATTCCAAGCGTCGGTGGGTGTTGTCCGGGCCGAATTGGGGGCGCTGCAATCGGAATACGACCGCGTGCAGATCCTGATCAAGACCAAGGCCGTAACTCAACGGGTCGGAGACGAAACAAAAAGCCGCTATGAGTCTGCCAAGGCCCGCCTGGTGGTGGCTGAGGCGGAAGTTAAGAGCGCAACTAGCTCCGTTATGGTCGGCCGCAAGACTCTGGAAGAGACCGAAGTCATGATGCAATACGCCTCCCTCAAGGCGCCGTTTGCTGGCATCGTCACTCAACGCTCAGTGGACCCGGGTGATCTGGTGCGCAGCGGGATCGCTTCAGGCGGTTCAAGCGAACCTTTGTTCACTATTTCGAAGGTCGACGTACTGCGCGTGACCGTTCCAATTCCCGAGCGTGATGCGGTTTGGGTGAAAAAGGGGGACGTTGCTGAGATGGTTTTTCCTGCGCTTTCCGGCGAAACGCTTAAAAATGTTGTCGCACGTCGCTCAGGCCAACTGGACCCCGAAACACGAACCATGGCGGTTGAAGTGGATGTTCCCAACGCCAGCAATCATTTGCTTCCAGGAATGTATTGCAAGGTTGAAATCATCATGCAGGAGAAATTGGCGCTAGTGGTGCCATCGGAAGCCGTCCGCTTTGATCAGACCGGTGATGTGAGTATCGTCTATATCGTGAAGAGGGACTCGATTTTGCATGTGCCGGTGAAAACCGGAATCGATGATGGACACAATATTGAAATCCTTTCAGGACTTAATGGTGGAGAACATGTGGTGACCGGGATGTTGGGTCGTTTGAAAAACGGACAAGAAGTTTCCGTGTTAAGCAACTGAGATCAGCCTTTGGCGCTTTTCTAAAATCATTAAAAGTATGTTTCTCGTTCGCTTCGCACTTCGTAATCCCTACGCGGTCTGGGCTATAGCCATTGGATTAAGCCTGTTGAGTCTCTCACAGATCCCCAAAATCCCGGCGGATATCCTGCCCGACTTCAAGACACCAGTGGTGGTGAGTTATTTCTCCTACCCGGGCATGCCTCCCTTGGAGATCGAAAAATCGATATCCTCACGCGTTGAACGCATCCTGACGCTTGCCAGTGACATTGACCACCAGGAGGCGCGCAGTGTGCCGGGGGCATGTGTGATACGGGTGCAGTTCCATCCCGGGACGGATCCTGCTGCTGCGCTCAATGAGATCATCAATCTTGAGGCCAACGATATTCATCACCTTCCACCGGACATCGACTGGCCGTTCACGTTGCGGAGTGAGCCCGCAAATCTGCCCGTGGTGCTGGCTTCCATCGCGGGCGAAGGACTGACCGAGACGGAGCTCTACAAGATTGGCTACTACGCCGTGCGTAACAAGATGGGCGGACTCAAGGGCGTGCAGATCCCGCATCCCTTCGGTGGCAAGTTTCGGCAGATGATGGTCTACGTCGATCCCGACAAACTGCGGGCGCATGCGCTCGCACCGTCGGATGTGGTGAAGGCCTTGACTGAAGCCAATCTCGTAATGGCAGGCGGGACGATGAAACTTGGGAAGACAGAATATCAGGTGCACACTGTCAACACCCTGCCTTCCGCAGAAGACATCAACAACATTCCCGTGGTGGTGCGGGACGGGAAACCAATTTTCATTCGAGATCTGGGTGTCACCAAGGATGACGCGGCCATCCAGAACAATATCGTTCGGGTGAACGGTAAGCGCTCTGTCTATTGTCCACTTCACCGGGAGCCGGGTGAGAATTCCATCGAAGTGGTGGACCGAATCCGGGAGGGCTTGAAGACACAGGTACCTTTAATGAAGGCGCGGGGTGAGATCCCGAAAGCTGCGGAAATCACCCTGGTCAGCGACCAGTCGAGTTACATTCGCAATGCCATTCGAAATCTTGAATACGAGGTGGTGGCCGGCGCGCTGCTGGTCGCCCTCGTCATTATTGTGTTTCTGCGGCGATTCCTGCCGTCGGTGGCGGTGTTGCTCGTGATCCCGCTGGCGCTGGTGATTGGCATGCTCGGATTCTATTTCTCCGGACATACGATCAACGTGATGACGCTGGGAGGTGTTGCACTGGCGGTGGGAACGGTGATCGATGCCGGAATTGTGGTTGTCGAGAACATCGTGCGCCATCTTGGCCTCGGCAAAAACAGCGTCGACGCGGCGCGGGACGGCACGGAGGAGGTCGCCACGCCCGTCCTGGCCGGGACAATCACCACTCTTGCGATCTTTATTCCGGCGATCTTCCTCACGGGCATGATAAAATACCTCTTTGCACCGCTTTCCCTGGCGGCGGTCCTGACCATCGGTGCGTCCTACTTCGTCGCCATGACGGTGGTGCCGGCCTTTTGTTCGCACATGCTGAAGGCACGGCATGCCGGGAGTAATAAGCGTGATGATTGCGCTGAACCAACCGGGCTGTTCGCAGGGATCCTGCAGACGGCCATGAAGATGCGTTATCTGGTCATCGGTGGCGGCGTCGCCCTGGTGGTCATATCGCTCCTCCTGTATCCGCGCATCGGGAAGGAACTCTTCCCTGACGTGGATGCTGGCGTGTTTGAAGTGCGGGTGAAAACCACCCCGGGCAAGCGCATTGAGGAAACCGAAAAACTGATCATGCAACTGGAAGAGGTCATCGCAGATGTCATTCCCAAGGAGGAAATCGAAACGGTCATGGCCAACATCGGCCTGCCGACCGGAAAGGGAGCCGGGTTCTCCACTATGCTCAGTCCGAACTCCGGACCCGACACCGCCTTCATGGTTGTGACACTGCATCAGGAGGGCCGCAAGAAGTCGACACGGGATTACGTCAAGATTCTCCGCAGAAAGTTTGCTGAGGAGTTTCAGCAGGAACAGTTCCTGTTTGTGAGTGGTGGCGCCATTAATGCCGCCCTGAATGAAGGCATAGCTACGCCGATCAATGTTCAGGTCTCAGCTGGATCAACGGCGGCGACCCGGGCGGCTGCGGAAAAAGTCGTTGAGCGAGTCCGGCAGATCGACGGCACAGCCGATGTGCAGATAGCCCAATCCCTGGATTACCCGCAGTTTGATGTGCGGGTGGACCGGACCCGGGCCGCCTACTTTGGACTGTCGCAGAAGACGATCGCCGAGAACATTTCCACCGCGCTCACTTCTAGTATCGGTTACGCGGAGACGATCTGGGTGGACCCAAAAACCGGTGTCGATTTCTACATGGGCGTCCAATACAAGGACAACGAAGTCCGGTCCCTCGATGAACTTCGAAACCTGCCTCTGCCCATCACAACTGAGCGCGGTCCCTCCACGACACCCCTGTCCGAGGTGGCCGAGATTGCCCGGGTGAACATCCCCGGTGAGATCGCCCACTACAATTTGTCCCGCGTGAACGACGTGTATGTAAACGTGAACGGCCGAGACCTCGGTTCCGTTGCCCGAGATGTGGAAGCCGCTGTGAAAGAGATAGAATTCGCCCCGGGTGTGGCCACAACCATGCGTGGCCCGGTTGCCAAGATGAAAACTGATGCCCGTTCGCTGGGGTGGGGATTGTTGACCGCAGCGATTCTGGTTTACCTCATCATGATGGCGCAGTTCCGTTCCGTGCTCGATCCGCTGATCATCATGTTGGCGGTGCCGCTTGGCCTGACCGGGGTGCTCGGCATTCTCTGGCTGACCGGGACCACCATCAATATCCAGTCGCTAATGGGCACGTTGATGATGATCGGCGTGGTGGTAAATAACTCGATCCTCCTGGTCGATTTCGCCAATCATTTGAGAGATCGAGGAATGGATGCTTCGAAGGCTGCCTGGACTGCTGCCTGTGTTAGGTTGAGGCCGATTCTGATGACCGCCTTTGTGCTGGTGGCCTCCATGCTGCCACTCTCGTTGAATCTCGCCCCGGGCAGTGAGGCGATGGCGCCTCTTGCGCGGGCTCTTATCGGTGGAATGTTGGTCTCGACTTTTTTGACTCTGTTCTTGGTGCCGTGTGTATACGCGACCGTCAAGCCGAATTCACAGCCGGCAGCGGCATGACATTTTCAGCGGGATTTTTGACATGAAAAAATTAATTCTTCTTGGTGTGACGTTGAGCCTGACGATGTTGGGTGTTGCGGAAGAAAAAGCAACCGAGGTGCAGGTGCCAACTTTCGGTTCCATGCGGATTGATCTGGCAACGGCGTTGAGGTTGGCCCGAGTTCGCAACTCCGACATAGCTATTGCCAGGGAAGCCGTCAAACAGTCCAACGCCCAGTTGAAACAAAAGGAGTATCTTCTGATCCCCACCTTGAGCTTCGGAGCAAGCTTTCATCACACCGAGGGCTCCTTGCAGGAAACGGGCGGAAAACTTCAGAATGTAAACCGTAGTTCCGGGTATGTCGGGGCCGGGGCGGGCGCCGTGGGTGCGGCTTCTCCAGTTGTGCCCGGCTTGAGTCTCACTGTGAATCTCGCTGACGCTTACTTTGAGCCGCTGGCCGCCCGCCAAAACGAGGCTGCTGTTGCAGCGGTTAGGGACGCGGTTCACAACACCGTCCTACTCGAGGTCGCCGAGACTTATCTGAACTTGGTTCGCGCCCAGGCGCAGATTCAGGTGTGCGAAGAAGCCGTTCACAACGCTTCCGAACTTGCCCAGCACACGCATGACTTTGCCGCCAGTGGTGAAGGCCTGCAATCTGATGCCCAACGCGCAGAAGTTGAGAGACTCGTATTACTGGGTAAACTGGAGGCGGCCCGGGGTAACATTGCAATCACGGGCGCAGAGCTGGCCCGGTTGCTCCACCTAGAAGCCGGTGTTGAACTACAACCCGCTGACGCAAACGTTGGTCCGCTCTCGCTAGTCGACTTGGCCAAGCCATTGAACGAACTCGTCGTGGCAGCTCTTGAGTTCCGTCCTGAAATCAGGCAAAGCCAGGCCTTGGTCAATCGAGCTGAACAACGTGTCAGACAGTCAAAATATGCTCCGTTGGTTCCCAGCATCGCCTTGGGGGCAAGTAACGGTGCGTTTGGCGGTGGAACAGACGGTACCTTTTCCAGCATGGACAATCGCACGGATCTTAACGCCGTTATTTTTTGGCGCCTGGACAATTTTGGATTTGGGGAAAAGGAGCGTGTGAAGGAAAGACGCTCCATCCTTGCCCAGTCAAAGCACTCCCAGGAAGGATTGATCGACGGCATCATTGCTGAGATCACACAAGCCCACGTCGAGGTTACTAGCCGCCAAAGGCAAATCTCTATTGCCGAAAATGCCGTTAAGAGCGCCCAATCCTCTTTCGCCCTGAATCGCTCCCGTATCTTCGAAAGGCAGGGGCTTCCCATTGAAATGCTGCAAGCCATACAAAGCCTTACCGGTGCACGTCAATATTACGTGGATACCGTCACCGCCTTCAATCAGGCCCAATACCGGCTGTACATCTCTCTGGGGCAGTCACCATCTAAATAAAAAGGGAAACTTTGTGCGTCCTGCAAGGGACGTTGATGGTTCTTTTAACACTCTTGATTCCAGATAAAAGGCCCGATTGGGAATGCCGACCGGACCTTTGTTTTGGGGAAGGGTTGGTGTGTGTATGGGTGTCTCAGTTGGTAAAGCGCCTAGATTAGGCAAACAGTCCGAGCTTCTTGAAATCGCCTGGGTTCTCCCGCTTGGCCGCCTCGAAGGTGGGAATGACTTGGCTTAACTGTTTACTGGAGTCATTAAAATGGCTGGTGAAAACCTCACCAAAGACAGACCTGAAATCTGTTTTGCGTGCTAGATAACGTCCGTTTTTGGTGCTGAACATGTCTCCGTTTTTCCATGTCTTGCTGTCACAGTTGTAAACTCCACCTTTGACACCACCGCCGGCAACAAACATAGCGGCAGCCTCGGCGTGGTCTGTTCCTCGGCTTCCGTTTTCTTTTGAGGTGCGGCCGAACTCGGTCATTGTGACGACTACCACATCCTCCCATTGATCCTGCAAGTCACGGTAGAACGCCTGAAAGGCCAAGGCAACTTTGGAGAGGAGTTGCCGGTGCTTTCCGTACAGTTGGCCCTGACCAACATGTGTGTCCCAACCGCCGATGTTCATGCCTAGGATTTTGGCGTTGGTACGCTTGAATAGCATGGCTGCCTCTCGAAGCCTTTGGCCGTAACTGTCGTTGGGGTAGCTAGCACCGTTGGCCGGCGTGTAGGCTTTTCGGGTGGCGTCCCGCAGCGTTTGAATGGTTGAACCCAGTAGTTGACCGGTGCGATGGACAGTTTCGCGGTAACGCTTGCGCGGGAGATTGGGGCGTCCGCCGTATAGCCCCAGCACTCCGGATCCGACCGGCCACCTGTCATCTTCTCCAGGCAACGTGCCCAGAAATTTTAGGTTTTGTGCTGAGTTGCCCCGGAAGGCGAAATCGGATGCCTTGCTGAAATTGGGCAACGGCTTGGCCCCTCGCAGGGAAACCATCTGCGAACTGGAAAGACTCGCGGCGACGAATGCGTTTGCCTCATCGGTCAGATCCAGTGTCTTGGTGATTTGCCGGTAAAACATTCCTTCGTCGAGTTTTTTATTGCCCGGTGTGGCGTTCTCCCAGTAATGCTGGCTGCTGAAGTGCGAGCGTGATTGGCCGGCATAGCCCACTCTATGAATGACGGCCAAGTTTCCGGGCCCGTCTTGACCGTTCAATTTATTGCTGTTGAATATCTCCATCATCGGAGCCAATCCAGGGTGCAGTTGGGCGAAGCCGTTGCCGAGATCCAGTGCTTGGTTTTCACGCAGGAATAGGGTGGGGCGGTTGGTTGTGTTGTACTCCTTGTCACCGCGCGGGATGACGGCGTTGAGCCCGTCATTGCCACCGCGCTGAAAGATAAAGAGCATCTTCTTGTTACCCGTGTGACCATCGGCCAAGAGATTGTTGGGCAGGCCAAGCGAGCCCAATATGTTCAAGCCAAGCGCACCACCGGCCAAGCTGCTGGTTTTGAAGAATTCGCGTCGTTGCATGTTAATGATGTTTTGATTGTCTATTGAGAATTATTGGAACTGCCACTGCGGCATGGATAAAATAAGCCCAACGAGTTCTTGAACCCGCTGAAGGTAGGTGGCGGAGGCTGGATCCAGTTTCTTGGGGCGTCCAACAGCGTTTGAGTTGACAAAGTCCAGAAGGATACTGCGCTGATCCGTGGTAAGTGATTCCTGAAAAAACAGTTTGTCAAAGTAGTTCACAATCGATTCGCCACTGCCAAGTCCACCCCGGAGACGGGGTTGTATCAAAAAGTCTGAACTGGTGTTGGTGACGTTCATTCCGTGGATGGCCAGGATATTTTTCCCTTTGTTCAGGTGCTTTATGTGTTTCGAGAGAGAGAATGGCTGAAATTCCAACGCTTCGCTGTCGGTGTGACTGTCTGAAGCTTTGGAGTTCCAAACGGATGTGCCAGGTGCATTGGCACTCGCAACCTTGATGCCGTTCAGGTAAGCCACAAAACCATCATCATACCGCATATCGAGCCTTAGGTAGTCAAACTGGTCGGGGTCTTCCACGAGGAAGGGCAGACGAATATAAACAGAAGTGCTTTTCTGGTTCATCTCGGTTTGGACATCAAGGTCTATTAATTCGGTGTATGCAGTATTTGTATCATATCCAACACTGGTTCCGGTCTGGCTCCAATCGGCGGCGTTAAACTCAAGTTTTGTCCAGTCGAGTTTGAGCGCACCATCAGGAGGCACAAGATATCGGACGAGTGTGTCCGGGCCTCGTTCGGAGAAGAGTGTCTCGGCATCCCAATTGACGTTCTTGTCAGTGTTGCCAGCCATAATCTGGGTAAACGTCATACGCTCAAGAAGCGTGCTGGTGTCCATCCAGTCAGAGCCGATCTCCGAGTAACCGTCGGGTTCATCTCGCACGAAGAGTTCCATTCCGAGGCTAGAGTTATAGCCGGGGAGTTTGGTGCCTTCGACATCGGCGTCAAGTGCCCGGATGGAACTGTTAATGTACTCGATCGGAGTCTTGATCTTACCGCGATAACCAATATCCCGCCAGAAGGCGCTCTGTTGTTTTTGTGGGTCAAGAATCACCCTCATGACTTTGGCGATGTTTCCGACTGGTTCCGTTGAGTTCCAAGTCTCGATCATCTGATCCATGAGCAGGACTAGTTCGGTTGGGGCAGTGCGGCTGTGATACGTTGCAAGGCTAATTTCATCAGAAACGAATTTGTTAATGAGTTTCTGGCAGATAAATTCGCTTGTGGATGGGTGAGCCGCCATTTTCTCTATGACTCCGACAGCCTCGTTGACTCCCATGATCCCTTGCTGGTTTGCGCGAATACGGTGTTGATGCTCCGTGCCTTCGAAAAGTGTTTTTGATCCGACATGGTGCTGCTCCGCTATGAAACGGAAAGTCCAGGCGCCATTAGGGCTACCATTCTCAATGCTGCCCGCGAGCGTCTTGCGCTCGACCATTCTGGGGCGTATGGAAAGATCCGAGCTGTTCTTTGTAGTGTTATGCACTTGGATCGCGAGGATGTTTTGACCTGGACTGGGCTTCAGTAGCTCATAAAAATCTTTAAGGTTGATGGTCATCGGCTTGGCTGTGACTTCGTGTTCGGCGTTGGCCTCGGCGTCGAACGGCGGAGGCGTCCCAGTGAAATTCATGGTATCGCTTCGGCCGACCTCTATGCCATTGAGGTAGGCGATGAATCCATCGTCATACTCGATGTGCAACATCAGGTTATCCATCTCATAGGGGTCTCCGATCGTGAAGGCGTGGCGCAAATAAAGCGACGTGTACCTGTTCCTCATGTCTCCAAGGATGGTTTTGTCATCATTGTCACCGTAACCAATGCTCACTGTGCCACGACTCCACTTGGAATCATCAAAACCGGGTTGCGCCCATTCAAGAGTCGGTATCAGGTCATTGCCGACTTTTTCGGGGGATGGTTCGGTTTTCCCCTTAAAGTACTTCCATACGCGGCCGGTCTTGAGTTTATTGTCATCCTGATATTGTGCGCTCGCCCCGGTGAACGGAACACGAGCGGACTCAGGGAACGGTTTGATATCGTCTGGCCAAGCTTTTCGCACGTTCCAGCCTGTAAAGGCCTTGGCTAATTCTTCGATGTCTTCTTGTTCATAGCGGTTGTCGACACCAAAGCCGAACAACTCGAGAATCTCCCGCGCATAGTTTTCGTTGGGTTCGCCCTTTTCGTTCAACACGTTGTCGAGATAAATAAGCATGGAAGGGCTGGTTGCGCTGTGGAGTAAAAGATCCCCGAAGTTGCCTAATGCGTTTTCATGGAAAAACTCATACTCCTGCCACTCCATCTGTGCAGCCTCTTGTTTGGCTTGCTTGGAACTCATGGCCTCTCGACCATCGGAATTCTCCAAGTCCTCAAGGTATTCCGCCAGTTTGTCGTAGTCGGTGGTAAAGTGGTTTTCCCAGAACTCAGCCAGAACCGCCTGAAGTTGGCGGCGCGAGTAAATGCCACGCAAGTGAATCAGTTGCTGGAGCGAGGCGATGCTGTTGATTCGCTTGACTGACGGCAGGTCCAGCTTGGTGCGTTGTATCAACTTCGGAATCATGGTCAGGTCGTTGCTGGTTAGCATGTCGTTATGAACCTGGATGGCGAGCACGTTTTCGCCCTCCTTCAGGATGTTAAGCTTTTTCGTGATGTCAAAGTTGACCGGATCGCCGGCTTCGTGTCCTTTTTTTGCTTTCGTGTTGTATCGTGCTACTCCGTCCAGGTTGGCACGTGCGATTTCCTTTCCGTTGAGGTAGGCGATGAATCCATCATCGTAATCCACGCGAAAAATCAGTTGCTTAATTTCTGCCGTATTTCTGACCTGAAATTTGCGGCGAATGAAGAGGCTGAGATAACCGGATTGCCCGGGATCATCGGCTGTTTTCTCATAGAATCGCATATCGGTAAGTTTTGTCATGTCATCGCTGTCACCGTAGCCAAAACCGGATGGCCCCGATTCCCAATTGGTGTCATCAAAACTCATCGCCCTCCAGTTTCTCGGCGGTTGCTCGGTTCCCTTGAAATAACGCCACGTTTCGCCCTCATCCACATGAAGGCTGTCCGCCACAGGTTCATAATTATAAAACAGTTCTGCCTCCTTTTTTGCCTGCCGAATGGAGTTTTGCCATTGCGCGGCAACAGGGTTCAACTGAGACTCGATGTAGTTCGATATTCCCATCTCCTCGACCTTGGTCACATCCTCAATGGTTGGGCCGTAGGCGATTCGGTTTAGCAAGTGGCCCACTTTCTTCGCCTGGCCAAGGCTCCAAACCGGATTGAGCCCAAACGGCGGAACTTTGTTATCTTCGTGTTCAGGGAACACATAAAAACCGGGTTCAAAGGAAAAGTGTTCGGCCTCGGCAAACGGAACTTTGGGCAGTTCAATTGACGGTCCGGCAAACACTCGCATAAAGCGGATCGGTTGGTCGTCTGGGAAGGTGAACTGAACAAGTCCCTCTTCGCCGCTTAGTTTGCCGGCTACAATTGACTGCCATCCGGTACTGACATCGTTGCTGGTTTCCAGTACCGCACTCATGTGACCAGCTGGCACGTACGTATTGACGATGACCTGATCAGCGCTAATCTCTGTCGAGTAAATAAACGGCTCGTCGCTTCCGCCTTGCAATGTGGCTGGCTGTAGCAGGGCGACACCCATCCACACTGCCAAACCGAACGTACCCAACGCCCTCTCTGACAAAGATTTCATTGCGGAAGAAATAGCATCGCTTGGGCCAATTGTCAAAATGAGTTCCGGTTGTCTTTTGCCAATTAAAGGCGGCTTTACGTCATGTTTGGCGTGTGAGACTCCCACGCTACGTGTGGAGATAACGCGCTTGGGCAAGCGATTTGGTTTGGATGCCAAGCGGCTTCGCGTTTCAATGGCGCCGATGCATTTAAGCAAGCGTGACTTTATCAAAATCATGGGTGTAGCCCCCACCGTTGCCGCCCTAGGCATGGCGACGCCTGCACGTCTCTCCGCCGCCGCCAACATTCAGCGCAAAGGAAAACCGCGACTCAAGCTGAGCTTGGCTGCGTATAGTTTCCGCGATCACTTTGCAACCGCCACACATTCGCAAAACCGCTCGGCAAGTGCCAAATCGATCAACATGCACGACTTCATTGATTACTGCGCTGACCAGGGAATCGATGGCGCCGAGTTGACCAGCTATTACCTTGATCCGAAGATTAACCAAGAGGAATTAGTTGCCCTCAAGCGGCATGCCTTCCTGCGCGGTATCGCCGTCAGCGGTACGGCCGTGGGCAACGAATTCACGCTGCCCAAGGGGGAGAAGCGTGACGCGCAGATTGTCCATGTCAAAAGGTGGATAGATAACGCCGTACACATGGGCGCGCCTCATGTGCGGGTGTTTGCCGGGGGTGCGCATGGCCTGCCGCTCAAAAAGGCACAGGCGCTCTGTATCGAGGCATTGGAGGAGGTTGGCGAATACTCCGGCAAACGCGGCGTGTTCCTTGGCATCGAGAACCACGGCGGTATCGTCGCCGAGGCCGGGAGCCTGCTTGAGATCGTCCGGGCAACGCGCAGCGAGTGGGTGGGCATCAATCTCGACACTGGCAACTTTCACACTGACGACGTTTACGGCGACATCGCCCGGTGCGTGCCGCATACCGTGAACGTGCAACTTAAGGCCGAAATACGTCCACGCGGCGCGAAGCAGAAGAGCGGCGCCGACTTCGGGCGACTCGCCAGGATTCTCCGCGACGGTGGTTATCAGGGATTTGTGGCACTCGAGTACGAGGCGGCGGCGGACCCGTGGCTTGCCGTGCCCAAGTGGCTAAACAAGCTAAGAGAAGCTATTGGTTGATGCAAAACTCGACACGCCTTGGCCAAGCGCATCATGAGCGAGGCTGATTTAAGAGGGTCACTTCACCCAGCGCTGCGGCCGGCACCCGGCAGTCGCCATCTGCGATTCGTCGGCGACACAATGCGGTTCGAGTTGTCGCTTGACCAAAGCGCCGGCCCGTTCAAGGCGCGTCTGCGCACCACGCTTGGTCAAGCAAAGGAGGTGTTGAAGTCGATCATCATGCCAGTTGAATTTGCCAGCACACCGACCGACGAAGGGTGGCGCGATCTTGAGATGACGTCCAGCGGTAGCGCTTGGCACATCGATTTGCCGCTGAATGAAACCGGGTTTTTCAAGGCAATCGCCTGGGTTGAGGATTCGTCCGGATTTCAACACTGGGTCAAGGGCGACAACATCACGATCAGCGTTCACCCGACGCACACCCGGTTCGGAAACACCATTTACTGCGCCTTTCCCCGCCTGTTTGGCTCGACCAAAACTACCAACCAACCGGCAACCTCGCCACTCGACGAGCCCTTGGCAAAGCTTGAGGATGGGGGCTGGACGATCATACCGCCGAGCGGAACGCTGCGCCACCTCAAGGCGGAATTGCCGCACATCATCGGCCGACTCAAGTGCAAGTGGCTGCACCTGCTACCCGTCAACCCAAGTCCAACATCGCCTGACGCTCGCATGGGCCGTTATGGCAGTCCGTATGCCGCGCTCGATCTCACGGCGCTCGATCCGGCGCTGGTGCAGTTCGATCGTAAGACCACCGGCGTTCAGCAGTTCGTCGAGTTAACCAACGAGACACACCGACTCGGCGGCTTTGTCATGCTCGACCTCGTCATTAACCACACCGGCTGGGGAAGCGCATTGCAAGAGAACCACCCTGAATGGTTTCGCCGCCTTGACGACGGCAATTTCGAAAGCCCTGGCGCGTGGGGCACGATTTGGGAAGATCTTGTCGAGATCGATCCCAAGTCGGTCAAGTTATGGCAACAGTTGGCCAATGTATTCCTCGTGTGGTGCAACCGTGGCGTTGACGGCTTCCGCTGCGACGCCGGTTACAAGGTGCCGCTGCCAGTTTGGCGCTTCATCACTGCGAAAGTTCGCATGGAATTTCCTGACACGGTTTTCCTGCTCGAGGGCCTCGGCGGCGGTTGGGATGAGACGGAATCGCTGCTTACAGAGGGAGGCATGCAGTGGGCCTACTCTGAGCTATTCCAGGAATTCTCCGGAAGCCAAGTTGCCGGCTATCTCGACCACGCGCATGAACAGGCCAATCAAATCGGCCCGCTCGCACACTACAGCGAGACACACGACAACGACCGCTTGGCAAAACGCGGCCGCGACTGGTCACTGATGCGCAACTGCCTTTGCGCGCTCACCAGTATCAACGGCACTTACGGCTTTACCTGTGGCGTCGAGTGGCTGGCAGAGCAAAAGATAAACGTCCACGGCGCTGCCGGGCTCAACTGGGACGCGAACAGGAACATCGTTGATGAACTCGCCGAGTTGAACAGGCTGCTCGCCGCTCACCCATGCTTCCGCGATGGCACGATACTCACCCGACTCAGTTCGGATGACTCCCCAGTGTTTGCCCTACTACGCGAATCTAAATGCGGCGCCGAGTTGCTCATTCTGATCAATCTAGAGTGCGACAAGGAAAACGAAGTCGAGTTGAACCTTCCGCCCGTTTGGCAGAGGGCAACCGACCTTCTCACCCAATGCCTAGGGCGTGTATTGGTAAAGAGCGATTCCGGTGCGTACCGCTTGGCCAAGGGCGCTGCCCACTGCCTACAACACAGTAACCCAAAACCAAAATCACCGCCGATCTCCACCCAACTCGTGCGATGCGTGGAGTCGGGCACCCATTCCGCCATTTACCCGAGCGTAATTCGATGGAATGTCAGCAATGCAAACCGAGTCACGATGATTCCTGCTGGGCATAATTTGCTCATTCAACACGATTACCCGTTTCGCGTTTCGCTTCGTGACACAACATCGAAGTCCGTTTCAATCAATCTGCAAAGCCACTTTGTCAAGGATCGCCACGTCGCACTTGCCGAGAGTATCAACCGGAACGGGGAATGGAACCTTAAGCTGATTGGTTTCGGCGAGCAGACTTGCTGCATTTCATCGACTATCAAAGTTCTCCCAACAGAGCCTGACATGGATTCGGTTATTGGAAGCTTTGAGTTAAGGGAACACGAACAGTTGCCGATATCACTGCTCACCAACGGGGGCGGTGCCATGTCTCGGATGAGTGTCTGGCTGGGAACAGTGCAGTCGAAATACGATTGCGTACTGGCGGCTAATCTGCACCCAAACCTGCCCGTGGATCGGTGGGTGATGGCCAAGCGACTTCGAGTCTGGGTGAACGTAAACGGTTTTCAAACGGAACTGAACCGCAGGCGGTTCTACTCGGCTAATATCGGCGAGCATGCATGTTGGGTTTACATCGTTCCAGCAAGTAATGGGCACAGCATTTGGATCGAAATAACGGCAAAGTTGATTCGCGGGCAAAACACAATCCGTTTTTGGCTCAAGTCAGTTGGAGCCAAACAGGCAGACAAAGTGGAAGCAACTGTTCGTTTGGACATTGAGGACCGCAGCTTTCATGGGGAAACAAAACTCAACGCCGAAACCGAGAATCATTTCCGCGAAGTGACTCGCCCGTTGAGCGAAGGCGTCGGTTTTGAGTTCTGCCCATCGCCTGAGAGACGCTTGGTTGTACATGCCTCTTGCGGCCGTTTCTTTGCCGAGGAAGAATGGTGCCGAGACATGCCGCACCCGATTGAGATGACTCGCGGTCAGGAAGCCAGCGGCGATGCCTTCAGCCCCGGTTGGTTTCAACTGCCCATCGAAAGCGACCGAGCAGCCAACTTGTCAATCTCTGTCAACGAACCAAACATCCAACTGCTTGAGCAAGTGGATATTCCGGATAAACACAATTGGACCGACGGTTGGGCCGGATTTGGTCAGGCGCTGAACTCTGCGATGGACGCCTTTGTGGTTAAGCGCGGCAAGGCCAAGTCGATCATCGCCGGATACCCCTGGTTTTTGGATTGGGGGCGCGACTCGCTGATCGCAGTGCGCGGCTTGATTGCCGCCGGTCGACTGGACGAGGCCCGGGCCGTTGTCGGTTTGTTTGGGTCGCACGAACAGGACGGCACGATACCCAACGCGATTTTTGGCAACGACGATTCGAATCGCGAAACGTCCGACGCGCCGCTTTGGCTCGCTTTGGCCATCAAGGAACTGGAGGACAAATTGGACGAATGTTTTTACGACCAACAAACGGACGATGGGGGTCGGACGTTCTTTTCCGTTGTCAAAAACATTGGCGAAAATTACTGTAATGGGACACCCAATGGCATCCGAATGGACTCCGATTCCTGTTTGGTTTTCAGCCCGATGCATTTCACATGGATGGACACCAACCACCCGGCCGGCACGCAGCGTGAGGGATATCCCATTGAGATACAGGCGCTGTGGATCCGCCTGCTTTCGCAGTTGGCTAAGCTGGAACCTAACGGCGAGTGGGCGTCGATCTTGGTCAAGGCCGAGCAAAGCTTTTTCAAACTCTTTTGGTGCGGAGAGCGCGGCTGGCTAGCCGATTGCCTTTTGGCCAAGCCGGGGCAACCGGCCGTTGAGTCGAGGGTCGATGCGAATCTGCGCTGCAATATATTGACACCCATCAGCTTGGGTGTTGTCACAGGCTCGATCGCCCGAGCCAACGTCGATGCCGCCGCACAGCACTTGCTCGTCCCCGGGGCGGTACGCTCACTAGCACCGTTGCCAGCGGTGACACCGCACGAGATACGACACAATGGCGAATTAATGAATGACCCGACGAGCCCGTACTGGGGTCGCTACGAGGGCGACGAGGATACCTGCCGCAAACCGGCCTATCACAACGGCACGGCGTGGACTTGGTTTCTACCGCAGTTTTGCGAGGCGCTCGTCCGCGCTTGGCCTGGCGATACCCTTGCCACCAAGGCAGCCAAGGGCTATCTGGGAAGTGTTGCTGGCTTAATGAACGAGGGTTGCCTTGGTCAAGTGCCGGAGATTCTCGACGGCGACGCGCCACATCAGCAGCGGGGTTGTGACGGCCAGGCGTGGGGTGCCTCGGAGGCGCTGCGTGTGTGGTGTTTGCTCGATGGCAACTCCCCGGTTCCAATATTAGGCTAGGGTAAAGTTCTTGAGGCGGAAGCGAAGATTTAATGTGCCCTTATTTCAATTTCTGCAGCCGCGCGATGCCGTAGCGCTTGGCAATACGCTGATTGGCTTCAGGCATTGCTTCCGCATCGAGAATGATTTTCTCCATGGAACTGCCTTTTTTGAACTCGAAAACATGAAATCCATCCTGCGGTGTTTTGATCGCTTCGATCACGTCGTTCAGCTTTGAAATTTGTTTGCCATTGGCACTGTCGATTACCAGGTTTTGAGAGTTCCTCTTTTGATAGCCGATGTTGTAGCGATCCGGCAAAACAAGCGATAGAACAACCAATGAAGGTTGATTTTCTTTTGCTTTCTGGTTGTTGTAATGAACCAACCGGAAGGGCGCGGTTCGCTGCCAGTTGGTGCCCCAGCTGCTAAGAAACTCGGCCGAGAGGGGCACGAACACCAAGCCGCCAGCGATCACATAAGTCGGTTCGGCATCGTCTGGTCGATCCGTCACAAGGTTGGAGGTGAAGTCGGCTTTTGGCAGGACGTAATCGATCTCTAGTTCCTTGCCATCACGCCAGATTTTGAGTTGGACGGTGTCACCTGCCCATTTATTGCGACAGGCGAGGTATTCCATGACGACATGGCCGTAGTCGGGATCGAGATAGTCGCCCTGGATGTCGATCGGGAAGCCGTCCACCGCGAGGATGATGTCATGAAGTTTGAGCGGCGAAGTGGTTCCTGGACGCGCGGTGGGCTTGATCAGCAATACGCCACCAGTCTGTCCGCTGAACTCAAAATATTTTGTTGTTGCGGGATTGGAAGCCGGTTGCCAAATGAAGTCAAAATAACCAAGTCCCTTGTAGTCATCAGAGACTCGTTGTTCTAGGACGGAGTTGATAAAAGGCGCGGGGATAACCGAGCATGTGCTGCCGGCTTTGCTGGCGACGAGGCCAACAACCCTCCCTCCTGACACCAAGAGTTCACCCCTGCCAGCACCTTCCATTTCTGAACTGGCCTTCATCTCGATGCGAGGTGCTTGGTTAAAGTTGGCGTCTGCCACGGTGAAACGACTGAACTCTGCAGCGCGCTGCTCAATATTGCCACTGCGCCAACGCACGATCTGCAACTTGCCCTTCAGTTCATTGACCTTGGCCAAGCGCACCGGTGCCGTTCCCTCCCAAAAAGCGGGATCGTCAACTCCAACGATGGCGAGGTTCGCCTGATAGTCGATCCACTCAACTTGACCCGTATGCCATCGACCACGTCCCCCTTTTTGCAGTCGAACCAGCGTGTGATTGGCCAAGCCACGCGCGGTGGTCACGATCTCGTTGCCGTTGATGACGGCGCCAAGCTTGCGAGTGCTCTGCGCACGCTTATCCCATGGAACTCGGAAGTTGAAGTCGTTGCGCGTGATGTCGAAGTCAACGATGCTCAACTGCCAGCTTGTATCGGGGCCGTCCTGACTGGAAACAACAGCGCTGGCAGTGAAAATGCCTGCGAGTAAAAAAAAAGGTGTTTTGATTTTCATAGGCGACGGTCGGCTTGTATGCCGTATGTCGAAAGTATCTTGGGATTGGCCAACTCGGCTTGACTTTTGTCGAGGCACTCCACAGTGCCGGAGGCAAACTTGATGATGTGCTGAGGTTTGCTGTTCTCCCCAAATGCCGCGATCACATCTTCCAGCGATTCGATGCGCTTGCCGTTGATTGTGTCGATCAACGCACGACTAGCCAAGCGCATATCGGCGTTTACCGGGTCGGCCAGCGTTGATGCAAGGACAACAGGTTCCTTGCGCACCTTGGCCGGTGTCTCGTTGCGACTGTAGTATAACTCGTAGATCATTTCTGAGTTGGCTACGCTGCGCCAATTGCGGCCGAATGTCTTCACGTAATCCAGTGTCAACGGCGTAAAGACCAGTCCGGCAAAAACGAAGTACCGGGGCGGGGCGTCGTAGAGGTTGCCGGTGTTCGCCTCGTCGCCGTACACTTCCATGGGCACAGCAACTTTGACCTCTTTTTTGTCCCGCCAGATTTTCAGGTTCAGTTTCTCCCCTCGTTGAGGTACCTGAAATGCCGTAGTGCAGTAAACCCGGTTGCCCTCCAGCAGGATGGTTCCATCGCTTCCAACGGGGTGTTCTCCAACAGCCAGAATAACATCGTCCTTTTTCAGTAGTCCCGCCTTTTCTGTTTGGTCGGTGAGGCTGTCGATCCTTGCCCCGTCGCCGGTGGGCGGTAGACCAAGATGGCGGCGATACGCCGGATTCTGCAGTGAGACAATCCGTACCCCTGCTTTTGGAAAGCCGTCGAGTTTGCCGTCGCTGACGTCCTTGAGAAAATGATTGATCACGGCTGACGGGATGAAGAAGCCTGTGTTTTCCAAGCCGGGGGTTCCCATGAAGGCGACGCCCACGACCTCGTCACCCTGAAAAACAGGCCCGCCACTGTTGCCGGGGTTGATCGCGGCATCAGTTTGCACAGATAGAAACGCCTTATTGCCAATATGTACGTAATTCTGCATCTCGACGCGAGAGACCACGCCCCTTGTGTAGCTAATTTGCTGGCCGCCAGCGGGGTAACCGCAGGTCGCCACTGTGGATTGCACCTTGGGCAAACCGCCAATTGGCAGCGCTTCGAGTTTGTCAAAAAAACCGGGAGTGTCGACCTTGAGCACCGCAAGGTCGCATTCGTGGGTCACGTATTCCACGCGAGCCACCCAAGGGCGGGGATCCTGGAAACGCCTTAGCACGATCTGCTTGGCCCAACTGACCACATGGGCATTGGTCATGACGCGTTCGCCGTCAATAACAAACCCGGAACCGCTGGATGCGGTCACTGGGTTGTTCCTCCAGGGAGCGTCCCAGATTGGCGTCTGGCTGTACACCAGCACCTGGATGACCGAGCGTCCCATGTCCTCCGCCGAGGCTAAACTGCTCAGACAGGCAAAAAGAATAAACGAGAGGGGAATTCTCACGCGGGAAAACTGCTGGCCAACTCTAACTGGGTCAAGGGGAAAGAGCGCTTTCGGAAGGAGCAAAAACCCACTCGTTTGCGCTCGGCCAAGCGATGACATTACCGTGACTGCCGTGATGTGAACGAGCACCTTGGTGGCAGCGGTTGCTCTCTAATAGTTCGCATATTGCGTTTTTTTTTGCCAATGTCCCCGGCGTGCGAGGGGCGGGGCAGGGGAGGAAGCCCACAGCCGTCCGGGCGCCGAACTGTACATGGACATCGATCGAATTCGAAATTTCAGCATTATTGCACACATCGACCACGGAAAGACGACTCTTTCCGATCGATTGCTGCACCGCACCGGCACCATCTCGGATCGTGACATGGAAAACCAGTTGCTCGACTCGATGGATCTTGAGAAAGAACGAGGCATCACCATCAAGGCGCATCCGGTCACGATGTATTACACGGCCGCCGACGGAGTGGAGTATGAATTGAATCTGATCGACACTCCGGGGCATGTGGACTTTTCATACGAAGTTTCTCGAAGTCTGAGCGCCTGTGAGGGAGCGTTACTGATCGTGGATGCCGCGCAGGGTGTCGAGGCACAGACTGTGGCCAACGTCAATCTGGCTCACAACCAAAACTTGGCTATAATCCCGGTGATCAACAAAATCGACCTACCTCACGCGGATGTCGATGGAGTAAGACGACAACTCGAGGAGATCCTCGCCATCCCAGCTGAAGATGCAGTGCTTACCAGCGCCAAGGAAGACATCGGAACGGATGAGGTGCTCGAGGCGGTCGTCAAGCATGTGCCCCCTCCTAAAAAAACGGATGCGCCATCGTTGCAGGCTCTTGTGTTTGATTCTTATTTCGACTCGTACCGTGGGGTGGTGGCCATGGTTCGGGTGTTCAACGGGCAGGTCCGTGCCGGGATGAATGTAAAGATGCTGCACTCCAACAAGACCGTGGAGGTTAAGGAGGTTGGCAGCTTCAACCCCAAGCCGTACAAGCGGGATGCACTGGCGGCGGGTGAAACCGGTTACTTAAGCTCGAACATCAAGTTGCCTACGGACGTGAAGATAGGGGACACGCTGACCGAACCACGGAACCCCTCGGGACCGCTGTCCGGCTTCAAGGAACTGAAGCCGATGGTGTTCAGCGGCATCTATCCGATCAATCCGGCGGACTACGAACATCTTAAGGCCAACTTGGCCAAGCTGCAACTCAATGACTCGGCCTTCTTTTACCAGGCAGAGAGCTCGGTTGCGCTTGGTTTCGGCTTTCGGTGCGGCTTCCTTGGTCTACTGCACTTGGAGATCATTCAGGAGCGATTGCGGCGAGAGTTCAACATGGATATCATCGCCACCTATCCCAGTGTGGTTTATAATGTATTGACCACCCAGGGGGAGGAAATGGAGATCGACAATCCAGTTTATCTTCCGGAGCCAAACTTCATCGCCACGATTTCCGAACCGATGGTCAAGGCGTACCTCATGTGTCCCAATGAATACATCGGCGACATGATGAATCTGACCGGCGAAAAGCGCGGAATTATCCAAGAGACCGAAACTCTTGACTCCGGCCGGGTGATCTTGGTTGGGCGCATTCCACTCAACGAAATCCTGATCGACTTTCATGACCGAATCAAAAGCATCACCCGCGGCTACGGCTCGCTGGACTATGAGCACGACGGCTACGAACCGGCCAAAATGGTTAAACTGGACATGCTTGTGAACGGCGACCCAGTGGACGCCTTCTCGCTGATCACGCACCGGGACAAGGCGGAGCAGCGTGGCAGGGCGCTCGCCGCCAAGCTCAAGGAGGTGATCCCTTCCCAGCAGTACAAGGTGGCCATTCAGGCGACAGTGGGCGGCAAAGTAATTGCGCGCGAAACCGTGAACGCACTGCGCAAGGATGTTACCGCGAAATGTTACGGCGGAGACATCACCCGCAAAAGGAAGCTTCTCGAGAAACAAAAGGAAGGTAAAAAACGGATGAAGTCCATCGGTTCCGTAAACATCCCGCAACAGGCTTTTATCGAGGTTCTGAAGGCTTAATATGTATTTTCTTCGTTGGCTTTTATTCAGGCGGTTTCGGATGGCGGCAGAGCTTTGTCATCAAGCCGGCAAACTGCTGAACCACCAAAGAGATCAATTGTCGCCGGAGACTATAACGGAACTCGACGAGGCAATCGGAAATCTGCGAAGCAACATGCGATCCGAGTACAACCGCCAGTCGCTGGAGGAGGGGATAGCGAGATTGGAAGAGACTGGCAGTCGCAAGCTGATTCCTTACCGTAACCCGGGCATGCGCGAGAACGTGGAAGTGGCGCTTTTCGCGGTAGCTATCGCCATGAGCTTTAGGACGTTCTTTTTTCAGCCGATGGGCATCCCGACTGGCTCGATGCAGCCCACACTTTACGGCATCACCGAGGGCAACCTTGGCCTAGCGGAGGAAGTGCCGACTGGCGTCAACGCTTGGGCTCAGAAATTTCTCGCAGGAGTGTCCCACTACCACTTGCTTTCAGAAGGGAACTGGCAGTTGATCAAGATCGATCCGCCGCGCAAGACCTTCTGGTTTTTCAACAAACAACGGCTAATATTCCGGGATCGCGATACGAACAACGAGATTGAGAGAGAGATCAGCCCGCCCATGAATAGCGGTAAATCGATGCTGGGGCATGGCAGGGCGATCTCGGAAACCTTAAGCGAGTTCGTTTTAAATTCGCACAACAATTATAATTACAATCCCGGGGACGACATCGTTAAGATGCGCCGAGAATCCGGGGATCACTTGCTGGTGGATCGCGTCACTTACAACTTCAGGAAACCGGAACGTGGAGAGATTATTGTTTTTGAGACCAAGACCATCAATGGAATCGATCAGGATTTATTTTATATTAAACGACTTTCCGGATTGCCGGGTGAGAAAATACAAATCGGAGACGATCGCCACTTGGTCGTAGACGGTCGACGTCTCGACGCAGCAGAACATCCATTTGAATTGGTTTACTCTTTTGACGTTGATGGCGAACCGTCACCGGCACAGGACAGCCATTTTTCCGGCCATGTGAACCAAACGGTTTTTGACCAAGTAATGCACGAACGCCGTAAAGCCGTTGCAAGAAAAAACGGAGTCGATCCAAGCCAAATAAGATTTCTTTATGGTGGCAATATTTCACGAAACTTCATGAGCGGCGCCGACGAGTTCTTAATTCCAGACAACCGATACTTGGCCTTAGGCGACAACACAGTTAGCAGCAAAGACTCTAGAGATTGGGGTTCGTTACCTGGAAAAAACATTTTCGGCAAAGCATCTTTCATATATTGGCCATTTTTCGGTCAAATAAGCAGAAAACGCCCAGATCGCTTTGGTTGGGCATTCCAGTAAAACTGCGCACAATAAATGTTATATTTAATTCAGCGGTCTGCCTTTTCTGCAAGTGTCTGATTTACCTCCTTGTTCTCCTCAGTTGCTTACCCTGCCAAATGGGTTGCAGTTAATTTTGTTGGCGGATAATTCAGCTCCGGTTGTGTCGGTTCAGGCTTGGTGCCGTACCGGGAGCATTCACGAGGGCAAATGGCTCGGCGCCGGTATGTCGCACGTACTTGAGCACATGCTTTTCAAGGGTACTGCCAACCGCACTGGATTGGAGATCGATCATTGCATTCAGGATGCCGGTGGGCACATGAATGCCTACACCTCGTTCGATCGAACGGTTTATCACATTACAATTCCCGACACTGGCGCGAAACTTGCCGCCGAAGTGCTGTGTGACATCATGCAGAACGCCACCCTGCCCAAAGAAGACTTGGCTGGCGAACTGGATGTCATCCGCCGTGAAATGGACATGGGCAACGATGATCCGTCCCGCCGATCTGGTCGCAGACTGTTCGAGACGGCCTACACGAAAAGCCCCTACCGGCACACGGTTATTGGGTACAGGGATATTTTTGACAAACTGACTCGTGACGACCTGATCGCTTACTACAACGAACGTTACGCCCCAAACAATTGTTTTTTTGTTGTCGTCGGTGCCATCGAACCAAAGGAGGTAGAGCAATGGGTTAATGAAGGTTACGTAAATCAACCGACGCGTCCCCTGCCCTCCGTCCCATTGGTTGAAGAACCAAGGCAGATGGCCCTTCGCGAAGTGATCGACGAAGGGCCATTTGAACATGCGCACTTTCATTTTGCATGGCACGTGCCGGATGTTCGGCATGATGACATCCCAGCGATGGATGTGCTCTCCACCCTGCTGGGCGGCGGACGCAGTTCGCGGTTGTACCGGGAGGTTCGCGATACCCAGGCGCTGGTCCACTCCGTGGATGCGTGGACGTACGCCGGCGAGCAAACGGGATTGTTCGGAATGAGCGCCATCACAGACGCCGACAAACTTGACCAAGCGCGCCAGGCCATGCTTGAAGAATTGCAACAGTTTCAGGACAACCTTGTAGGCGATCAAGATTTGGCCAAGGCGATCAAGCAGTTCACCGCCGCCAACCTCTCCTCACTCAAGACCATGCAGGGCTGCGCGGCCGACTTGGGCAGCAGTTGGCTGAGCGCCGGCGATCTCGACTTTTCCCGCAAGCAACTTGAGGCCGCGCGTGCCGTTACTCCCGACACACTCCAAGCCGTAGCCAAGCGCTATTTGACCAAAGACAGCCAAACGTTTTATGCGCTGATACCTGCCGGTTCCCGCTCAAACCGGCAAGTACATTCCTCATCACGCCGAGCCACGGAGGTTGAGAAAATCGAACTACCCAACGGATCTCGACTATTGCTCAAGGCGGACAGTCGTTTGCCGTTCACCCACTTTCGCGTAGGCCTGTTGGGCGGCGTGTTGAGCGATACTCTGGCTACAAGCGGCCTGACTCGCCTGATGAGCCGATCCATGCTCAAAGGTACAGCCAAGCGGACCGCCCCCGAGATTGCCTCCGAGATCGAGTCTGCCGGCGGTTGCGTCGACACGTACAGCGGCAACAATAGCTACGGCCTAAGTATCGACATACTCAGCGAGGATGCCGCGCTTGGGCAATCGGTATTGCTCGACCTGCTCCTTTCCCCGACGTTTGACACAGGCGAGATTGAGCGCGAGCGCATCTCCCAGTTGGCTGCCATTGGACAGCAGCGCGATCATTTACTTGGGAACACACTCAAGACACTTCGGCGTTTGCTTTTTGGCAACACCGGCTATGGGCTCGATAACCTCGGGGAAACTGATGCGGTCACGTCGCTGACTCGCGAGCAGGTTGTCGCGCATCACACGGCACACACTGCACCCGGCAATTCCGTACTCGCAATTTTTGGTGACATCGATACCGGCCAAGTTCGCAAACGCATCGAAGCCGACCTGTCCCAGTGGAACACCCCCACCCCGTCGTTTGGTTTGCCCGAAGGCAGTGCTCCCCCCAGCGAACGACGGGACGTTGACCTGACAGAAAAGGAGCAAGCCGTCGTCACATTAGGCTTCCCCGGGTGCTCGCTGGACCATGCAGACCGGTGCGCCATGGATTTGATCTCGGAGTCGTTGAACGACTTGGGTTCACGGCTGTTTCTCAAGATTCGCGAAGAACTCGGTTTGGCCTACTATGTCGGCACGCAAAACTTCGTAGGCCGTGTCCCCGGTTGCTTTTCATTCTACGCCGGAACCTCTGCAACCGCCGCTGAGCAGGTTGAGACAGAGTTGTTAAGCCAAGCCAAGCGCTTGGCTGCTGAAGGATTGACGGAAGTCGAATTGCGTCGAGCCAAGGCCAAGTTGATCGGCCACAGGAAAATAGCGCGGCAGGATCTAGGCAGTGTCGCCTTTGCCTCATGCATGGACGAGTTGTTGGGTTTGGGCTACGACCACTATGTCGGCGAGGAGAGCCGTATTGATTCCATCACACTTGGGCAGATTCGCGAAGTTGCCGACCGTTACTTCGACACCGACCAGTTCGCCACCGCCGTGTCCCTCCCCTCAAAATAACCACCCAACTGCCTTGCCGTAAGGCCTGAAATGTGCTTTAGTTTCTTTGTCTATGTGACATCGCTTTGGGGGCGTACTGGTTATCGACCGGTTGGATACGTTCTCGATTGCATGCCGAGGAAGGTCCGTTCCCTCGTAAAACCACCGGCCCAAAAACATAACTGCCAACGAAGAATTGGCCCTCGCGGCATAACCCCGCGACGTCTGCCCCCGGACACCTGCTATGGGGAAACAGGCGCCGACAGCAGGATAGGTTGAGGCTGGGGACAGCGCGGTTTTCAACCGAACTTTAACAGCTGACTAAGTGACCGGATTCGCGTCAGGCCGTTATCCGGGAACCGACAATCCAGCCCTGACTAAGCATGTAGAGGTCTTGGATAGGTTTAATCGGGACGGGGGTTCGACTCCCCCCGCCTCCACCATTTTTTAAAGGATATATTGCGTTTCTCTTGACTTTAGGACCAGTTACGGACCAAAGTTGCGCATGAATACGCACGTATCATCAACGGATCCACTTCAGGAAGGTCCACCACCACATCCAATCGGGGACAAGCCACTCACCTTCAGGACTGGTTCGGTATCCGTCAAAATTTACGGTACTTGGAACAAATCGCGATCC
>Ga0163108_10000556_pt1 | contig 27884 bp, 25 predicted proteins | sample Fk1155metaG_FD_109644 | JGI IMG/M metagenome (GOLD analysis project Ga0163108, IMG submission 109644) | Marine microbial communities from the Central Pacific Ocean - Fk160115 155m metaG | ecosystem: Environmental > Aquatic > Marine > Oceanic > Photic zone | place: The Central Pacific Ocean...
AGCAACAGCAACAGCAACAGCAACAGCAACAGCAACAGCAGGAGAAAGAGCAGGAAGACGTAGAGAAAAAGCAGCAGCAACAAGAGCAATCCGGACAGGATCAACAGGAGAAAAAAGAGAAACAACAAAAACAGAACAGCTCAAACGGAGATGAGAAAAAAGATCAACCGCAACCCAGGCCCGGTGAGGAACAACCTAACGCCCCCCAACCACAGCCAGACGGTAAGATGACCCCGGAGCAGGTTCGCCAACTGCTCGACAACCTCAAGCAGCAGGAACGCTCACTGATTTACCGCCCTGTTCAAAAAGGCAAGACTGACAAACGGGGTATCACAAAAAACTGGTGAGATGAGCCGAACGTTTGCATTCAGTCTTGTGCTGCTGCTCGTAGCCAATGCGGTTGCCCAAAAGGTCAGCGCAAGCCTCGACCGCTCGGCCACTTCGGTCGGTGAGAGTGTCAATCTGTCGATCACTTGCACCAATTTTACCCCGTCGACCCAGCCGATTCTGCCATCGATCCCCGGACTGCGTTTTTCCAGTGCAGGGACTTCACGACAGTTCCAGCTCGACAACGGCAAACGCACCTCGTCCTATACATTCAACATACTGGTCACGCCGCTCAAGTCCGGCAACTACACAATCTCCCCAATCCAGGTGCGACACAAGACGAGCCTGCTCAAGCCTAAGCCCCTCACGCTCCGGGTGCTGCCGGCCGGCCAGCAGCCCAAGAACGACAACGGCCTTTTGAAAAACGCCTACGTCCGTCTACTGCCCACCAAAACCACGGCCTACGTCGGCGAAGTTATCCCAGTGGAGATCCAGCTTTTCTTTATCGACGGGGTGAACGTGCAGATGCCTGAACTGACCGCCGACGGCTTCAACGTCGCCGCCTTTCCAAAGCACAAACAAACGCGGATGCAAAAAGGTAACCAAATCTACCAGGTACTTACCTTTCGCACCGCCGCCACGCCGCTCAAGACCGGCGAGCTCCAGCTTGGCCCAGTGAAACAAAGCATGGTACTGCGCATCCGCCAGAGACAAAAACGCCGCAGCCCGTTCAACGACCCGTTCGACGGATTCTTCGACCGCCACCAGCAGGTGCCGGTCAACCTTGAGGCCAAGGCGCAGACAATCACCGTCAAGCCGCTACCGACCACGGATCGGCCAGCCGGCTTCAACGGTGCCGTAGGCCGGTACACGATGCAGGCAAAAGCCTCGCCACTGGAAATGACCGTCGGCGACCCTATCACGGTGAGCGTTCAAATCTCTGGTCAGGGCGCCATCGAGTCGCTCAGCCTGCCCAATCTCAATTGGCCCGGTTTCAAGAGCTACGAACCGTCCGTCACCACTAAAAAAGAGAACCCACTCGGTCTGCTCGGCTCGCGTACATTCGAGCAGGTCGTGATTCCCGAAAACGACGGCATCACCGAGGTGCCGCGCATCGAGTTCTCCTTCTTTGATCCGATCACGAGCCGATACCGCAAGCTGACCAAGGGACCGTTTTCGTTGAAAGTCAATGCCGGCGATAAGCCGGTCGCACCATCCGTCGCTGCCGGAATGGCAAAGGAACCCGAAGAGCCAGAAACACGACCGCAAACCGACATTCTGCCCATCAAGCATCACCTCGGATCGCTTGCCCAAGCCGCACCTCTCGTTGCCCGACCCGGTTTCTGGCTTTTGCAGTCCATCCCTCTGCTGCTCTGGCTCGGTGGGCTGGCTTGGCGGCGTAAAACCAGCGCATTGGCCAATAACCCGAAGCTGCGCCGCGCTCGGCAGGTAGCCGAACGCACCAGGGCTGGCTTGGCCAAGTTGGATGACTTGGCCAAGGGGGGCGAAGCCGGCCAGTTTCACGCCGAACTTGCTGAGTTGCTCCGCGAACAAATCGGATTGCGGCTCGACATCCCAGCAGAAGGCATCACCGGCGACATCGTCGAGAGTCCCGCCGCACAAAAACAACTCGACGAAGACAGCCGAAACAATATCCGTAAATTGTTCACCGCAAGCGATCAGGCCAGCTACGCCGGCTCGCAGACCACCGGGGAATTGAAAGCCAATCTAGACCTGCTCAACGAGGTTTTTTACGCCCTCAAATGAATCCGCGCCACCGATCGCACCACCCAAAAAAACGGATTGGCCTAGCGCTTAGCCTGCTTACCGGCATGTTTCTGTTTGCTGCGTCGGGATTCGCTATTGAGTCGCAGTTCGAGGAGGCCAATCGCCTGTACGAAACCGGGGAGTTCGCCGAGGCTGCCGCCCTATACCGGGCAGTCACTACGAACGGCGTTTCGGCCAGCCTCCTTTTCAATCTTGGGAACGCACACTTTAAAGCCGGCCAGCTTGGCCAAGCGATGGCCGCCTACCATCGCTCACTTCGTCTTGAGCCGCGCAACCCCGAAACCACGGCCAACCTCCGCTTCGCCCGCGAGAAGGCCAGCGCTCAACCGCCAGCCCTCAGCGTGCGCCAGCGCTGGCTGCGACGACTCTCGCTCGGAGAATGGACCGCCCTCGCCTCCGTGGCGGCCACCCTAATGCTGCTGTTGTTGACAGCGAGACAACTGAAGCCGCGCTCGTTCGAAGGCAAACCACTTTGGATCCAGTTCCCCGCAGCAATCGCACTGGCTACAGGATTCCTGCTGGCGATGGCTGTGTCAGACTTTTTTTCTGACCAGCGCGCCTTTGTCCGTATCGCTAAGGCCATCGTTCGTAACGGACCGCTGGAAGAATCGCCGGAATCATTTAAAGCCACCGACGGAACAGAACTGCTCGTACATGACCGCAAGGGAGCTTTCCTAGAGATCGAAACCGGTATCGGCCAAAAAGGCTGGATTCACTCCATCGATGTCGAGCCGCTATTGCCATAGCACAGAGTCCTGTCGAGGGGCACTACAATTCCCCCCCTCATGAACGCTGACAATCCGAAGCCGGAGCAGGTGTATCAAGCATAGAATGCTAATTATTCCGATGTTCGAATATTTCAATACATTGTTAACTTTTTCCTGCGATCCTTCGATATTTGTTTCCGTTCGCCGTCCTGTCTCTTAGCGTACGGGGCATGACGGCAGATGACTCAATTGTTCTCCGGCTGGAAGATGTACATAAACAGTACGAAAGCGCCAATCGCGAGCCAGTGCCGGTGCTCAAAGGCATCTCGATCACCGTGCGGCGCGGCGACTCCGTCGCAATCGTCGGGCCGTCGGGCTCTGGAAAAAGCACCCTGCTCAACATCCTCGGTTCGCTCGACTCCCCCACTCGGGGCAGCATCCAGTTGGACGGTGAAGAACTCGCTCATCTGCCCGAGCCGCAGCTCGCTGCCATTCGCAACCAAAAGATCGGCTTCATTTTTCAGTCCCACCACCTGCTGCCGCAATGTTCCGTCCAGGAAAATGTCCTTGTCCCCACGCTGGCCAGCACCGGCCGAACGCCCGCCCATGCAGCCGAACGCGCCAAGCAGCTCCTTGATCGCGTTGGCCTTGGCCATCGACTCGACCACCGACCAGCCCAGCTTTCCGGCGGCGAATGCCAACGGGTAGCAGTCGTCCGTGCACTGATCAATCAGCCCAGTCTGATCCTCGCCGACGAACCCACCGGAGCGCTCGATCACTCGACCGCTGAATCGCTGGGCGACCTGTTGCTGGAACTGAACCGCGACGACCAGGTGACGCTGGTCATCGTTACGCACTCCAACGGGCTCGCCACCAAGATGGGCGCCATCCGACAACTGCTCAACGGCCGTTTCGTCGCCGACAACCTCTGACGCATCGACGGCATGACGACCTGGTCCCTTGTCCTGAGCTCGTTCCGGTTTTACGCCCGGAGTCACCTAGGCACTCTGCTCGGTGCCGCGGTCGGTGCAATGGTGCTGACTGGCGCGATGCTTGTCGGCGAGTCGGTGCGAGGCAGCCTGCGCGACATGGCTGCCTCCCGGCTGGGCCGCGCGCAACTCGCACTTCCCTCGGGCGATCGCCTGTTTCGCTCCAGCCTGGCCAAACGCCTCGCCGACGAACTGCACACCGAGACGGCAGCAATGCTACAGCTACCCGGCTTGGCCAAGCGGCCCTCCGGCATGTCGCAGGCCAACAACGTCATCATCATGGGCGTAGACGCGAATTTCTGGAAACTCGCACTCGAGCGACCCGGTTTTGGAGATATACCAGAGGACGCCATTGTGCTCAACGAGCGCCTGGCCGGGCAACTCAAGGTCAAGAAAGGCGACGTCATCAACCTTCTCGTGCACAACCCGTCGCAGCTCTCCCGCGATGCGCCGATGGCCCCGATCGAGGATGCCGCCGCGTCGATGGCCCAGCTCAACGTCCACGCCATCGTCACCGACCGGCAGTTTGGCCGGTTCAGCCTGCAAGCCTCGCAGATACCACCATACACCGCCTTTGTTTCGCTAGATCAATTGCAGTCGAAAATCGAGAAGCCAGGTATGGCCAACCTTATGCTTGTCGCTGAGGCGACTGTCGCCGAGGCGCAAGGTGCCCTGTCTAGGCATTGGCAACTCTCCGACGCGCAAGCGCAGTTGCTCGAGTTACCAAACGGCAATGGCATCGAGTTGCGCACACCGCGCATTTTTCTCGAACCTTCGCTGGCAGATGCTGCCCGCGCCGTCGCACCCAGAGCCAAGTCGGTGCTCACTTATTTCGTAAACAAAATCCAACTCGGTGACAATGCCATCCCATACTCGATGGTCGCCGCGCTGGAGGGCTTTGCGCCGGACACGATCTGGCTTAACCAATGGGCTGCTGACGACCTGCAGGCCAAGGTCGGTGAACAGGTCGAGTTGACCTACTACACCGTCAGCACCATGCGCCAACTCGAGGCACGGACGGCACAATTCACAATCGGCGGCATCATTGCAATGAACGACCCGCGTGCCGACCGGACACTGATGCCTGAGTTCCCCGGCATGACCGACTCGGAAAACTGCGCCGACTGGGACACCGGTTTTCCGATGGATCTCGATGCCATCCGCGATAGGGACGAAGACTATTGGGACAAATACAAAGGTACTCCCAAGGCTTTTATCAGCCTCGCTTCGGGACAGAAAATCTGGAGCAATCGCTTTGGCGATCTGACCGCTGTGCGTTTCAACACCACTGACAAGGCGAGGCTTGGCCAGGCATTACTCAGCAAACTGACTCCCTCTGACACCGGCCTGACTTTCATTGACATTCGAGCCCAAGCCGACAAGGCGGTTAGCAACTCGATGGATTTCAGCGGGCTTTTCATGGGCTTCAGTTTTTTCCTCATCGCCTCAGCGGTGATGCTCATCTTGTTACTGTTCCAGTTCACAATGGAAAAACGCACACGCGAAACCGGCACACTGCTCGCGCTCGGCATCCCGGTCGGGCGCATCCGCCGCATGCTACTGCTTGAGGGTGGCCTCATCGCGCTGGTTGGCTGCACCCTCGGCGGAATCGCTGGTGGAGCGTACGCCCGGGCGATGCTCAATGGCTTGTCAACGAACTGGAAGGAGGCCGTAGCATCCGCCGCGTTGAGCTACCACAGCTCCAGCACGGCATGGGCCATCGGACTGCTAAGCGCGTTTATCATCGCAGTCGGAACAATCTGGTGGTCGCTCCGAAAACTGAACAGGCAAACCGCCCGCGAACTCCTCACTGGTGAGTCGCCGGAAATCACACACACACGCAAGTCAGCCAAGCGCGCCACTCTTATAGGCTTTTTGCTGGCAGCAGGTGCGTTGGCTGTTGTGGTTGGCGCCTTGGCCAATAATGCCGAACTCACGCCCAACTCATTTTACGCGGCAGGCGCAATGCTGCTTCTCGCCGGACTGACATTTGCTTCAGCGCGGTTGACGGGTCTGAGCAAGGCGGAGGAGCTTGGCCAAGTTGACAACCTCTCCCTCGCCGGCCTTGGCCAACGCAACGCCGCACGCCGGCAACGCCGGAGCATGGCCACCATTGGCATGCTGGCCTGCGGCAGTTTCATGATCGCCTCGATCGGGGTATTCCAGAAAGACGCCACAATCAACGCCAACGAACTGACCTCCGGCACCGGCGGTTTCGCCTTGATGGGCGAAGCCGCAATCGCCGTCGTGCACGACATGAACGATGCCCGGCAGCGTACCGATCATTACAGCCTCGACGAGAAACTTGTGGCTAATGTCCGTTTCGTGCCGTTCCGGCTGCGCGACGGCGACCACGCCAACTGCCTCAACCTCAACCGCGCCCAGCAACCACGCCTACTCGGCGTCAAGCCGCTACAACTCAAGAGCCGGTTCACATTCGCCGCAACAATCGACGGCCTTGAACCGGACAACAACCCGTGGGCACTCCTCAGAACAGCGCGCGCGGCCCTCAACCTCGGTGATGATGTTGTCCCCGCGATCGCCGACAAAAGTGTGATGATGTGGGCGCTCGGAATGAAGATGCTCGGCGACACGATCGATTACACTGACGAACACGGCAATAACTTCAAAGTGATGTTCGTTGGCCAACTTGCCGACACCGTTTTGCAGGGCAACCTACTCATCGCCGAATCGGACTTCATCAATCGCTACCCGAGCGAGAGCGGCTACCGCGTATTTCTCGTTGATGCCCCGGCCGAAAAAGCTGACGCGGTGAGCAGCGAATTGAGTGAACAACTGAAGGATCACGGCTTCGAGTGGACCAGTGCCTCGCGTCGACTTAGCGAACTGAATGCCGTGCAGAACACCTACCTGAACACGTTTCAGGTGCTCGGCGGCCTGGGGTTGCTGCTCGGCAGCCTTGGCTTGGGCGTCGTTGTGATGCGCAACGTACAGGAGCGCAAAAGCGAACTTGCCCTGCTGCGCGCGATCGGTTTTGAGAAGCGCACCATTAAGCACCTCGTACTGTCCGAGTACCTCGGACTGCTGGCGAGCGGGCTGCTTATCGGCACCATCGCGGCTGGCTTGGCCGTGCTGCCCACCATGCTTTCCCCGACCGCCGATGTGCCGTATGCTCTGCTCGGAGCAACACTCGGCAGCGTGCTGTTCCTCGCTGGTATGTGGACTTGGATAGCAACCAACATCTCGATGCGCGGCAACCTGCTGGAGGGATTCCGGGAAGATTGAAAACAATGAACATATTACCCAAATTCACGGAGAGTTATCTGTTGGCAATGGGCTTTGTTACATTGACGGCATATGCGACGGAACCGCTGTACCAAAACAATTTTGAACAAATCCCGGCCGGCGAAGTGCCTGAAGATTTTCTCGTGCTCGACGGCAACTTCGCGGTGAAGCAGGAGAGCGACAACAAGTTCCTAGAGTTGCCCGGTGCGCCCCTCGATGCCTTCGGCTTTATGTTTGGTCCGTCTGCGCGACATGGCAACGAGATCAGCGCGCGGATGTTCGGCACAAAAAAGGGACGGCGGCGCCCGGTATTCGGCATCGCGCTAAACGGCGTCAACGGCTACCGGCTACAAGTCGCTCCAGGCAAGCGCGTGATCGAGTTGCTCAAAGCCGGCACTGTCGTGGCCAAGACGCCATTCCGCTGGGACGGTGGCGAGTGGCTGCGACTCGCGCTGCGAGTCGAGCAAACGAGCGACGCCGAGTGGACAATCAGCGGCAAAGTGTGGCCGGACGGCAAGCCAACCCCGACCAAGCCAACCGTCACTCTCAAGGAATCCAAGGAACCGCGCAATGGAAAGCCCTCCATTTGGGGTAGCCCCTACTCTGGTACCCCGATTCGCTATGACGACATCGTCGTCAACAAAATAGCCGAGCGCTAACAGCCAAGCGTTGAATTAGCGCGCCCCTCAAGAACCTTGGAGGTGGGTCTGTAATGGGCGATGAATTCTTCGCGGTAATCGTCAAAGGTGCCATCGGCCAAATGGCGACGGATGTCACGCATGACTTCAAGAAATAAATGCGAGTTGTGCACACTTAACATTCGCAGCCCAAGGATTTCGCCGGCCTTAAGCAGATGCCGCAGATAGGATCGGGTATGGTGCGTGCAGGCGAAGCACTCGCAGCCCTCCTCAATCGGTCCGAAATCCTCTTTTTGGTGGCTGGCTCGGAGGTTGATCGCACCGCGCGTCGTGTATGCGGTCCCGTTTCGGGCGACCCGGGTTGGCAGCACGCAGTCGAACATGTCCACGCCACGGGCGACAAGTTCGATCAATTGCGCCGGGGTGCCTAGCCCCATTGCGTAACGCGCCTTGTCTACCGGCAGGTGCGGCTCGGTAATCTCGACCGCATGCATCATCTCCGGCTCCGGTTCGCCAACGCTGACGCCGCCGATGGCGTAGCCGTCAAAGTCCATCGCCACCAGTTGTTCCGCACAATAACGCCGCAACTCAAGATTATTCGCACCCTGCACAATCCCAAAATAGAACTGTCCTTCTGCGCGAGGTTGTTCGGCGCAGATGGCGGCCCAGTCGAGCGTACGCTTGACTGCGGACTGCAAATCGTTTTCGGACGCGCCGTACGGGGGACACTCGTCGAAGAGCATCGCGATGTCGGAGCCCAACTCGCGCTGAATAGCCATCGATTCCCTCGGCCCAAGGAAGAGTGTCTCGCCACTGAGGTGCGAGCGGAACTCGACACCATCGTCGCGCACCTTGCGAATCTTGGCCAAGCTGTAAACCTGAAACCCACCGCTATCGGTAAGGATCGGCTTGTCCCAGTTCATGAACCGGTGCAAGCCACCAGCCTTGCGGATGATGTCCATCCCCGGCCTTAGAAACAGGTGGTATGTGTTGCCGAGCAGGATCTGCGTGCCGATCTCGTTGAGTTCGCGCAGATCGAGCGCCTTGACGCTGGCCTGGGTGCCGACCGGCATAAAGACCGGCGTGTCGATCACGCCACGCCCTGTGGACAACCTACCGAGACGTGCCTTGCTGCGCGGACTGGTTTTGAGCAACTCGTACATTCGAGGGGGATTGCAGAAAACAGCGCTTGGCCATCCGGTAGCCTACCACGCACCCTCGGCGAGGAGTGCGACGGTTTTTTTGGCCAAATCATTGGCTAGGAGCGGTAGCGCCTGTCGCTCGGCGCTGGCCAAATCACCGCCCAATCGGACGGTGGTACGACCGCTCAACTCGCGATCGAGCAGCACCCTGCCGGTGGCACGGTCGGTGGCACGAATGCGAGTAATAAGTTCCACCTCAAAATCGCGGACGCTGAGAATGTCCCGTGGCTGAAAACTCACCGGGGATCGCCGGTAATTGTCGATGCTGCCGGTGAGCAGCACATCTCCGTCGCCGCCGGTGGCCAACTCAAAAGTACCATCCCGCTGCAACTCGCGGCGTATGGATGCATTGACCGACTCAGTGAGGCCGGGCTGCGGCGTGGCATTCTGGAGCAATCCCACCTCGACCGATTGGCCGGCTGGAATGGAGGGGTTCACCGGGCCGAGTCGGTAACTGGCACAACCAACCACCATCAGGGCGGGCACCAAAAACGAAGCAATGCGGCTGGCAGCCCTGTGGATCATTGAGGTTGTGCTGCGCGAGCTTTTTCCGCTTCGAGCATCGGCTTCAGGTCGGCGATCTTTTGCAATGCGATCTCGGCGTACTGGGTGCCGGGGGCGAGATCCTTCACTTCGTTATAGTAAACGTTCGCACCGGCCCATTCCCCTCTCTTCTCGTAATAACGTGCAACCTTCAGGTTACCCCGCGCCTGCTCGACTTTCATAACACGTATCTGATTCTCCGCCTGTGGTACCTTGGCATTCTTTGGGTAGAGGGCGATGAAGTCGGAGTATGAGTCGATCGACCTGAGCGTCACGCCCTGGTCGTATTCGGCATCGAGCGACTGCTGCTGATAGGCGGCGGCGGCGGCGAACAATCCTTCGGACGCGACGTCCGGTCGGTCGTGGTACTTGTCCGCTACCTTCTCAAAAGCATCGACAGCCATCCGGTAATTTTTGTGGCGTTCGTTCTGGGAGATCTGGAATCCTCGGGCCTTGTTGACCCATGCCTGGCCAACGTTCATCTGTGCCTTGGGAGCCACGGAACTGAACGGACCACTGCTAACAATGTCCTGAAACATCCCGGCAGTCTTGCGCATCGACTTGTATAGCGGGATATACCTCCACAGTTTGAAACGCTGGCCTTTCAGGTACCGAGTTGCGATCCCAATCTGACGCGTCTGCACGTCCTCAAAATCGGCACTGTGAGGATAGAGTCTTAGCAAATCCCGATAGGCCTCGAACGCCTTCTGGTCGTTACCCCGTTTCTCATAACTTTGAGCCAGTAATAACTGGGCCTCGGGCGCATGGTCTGACAACGGCCAAGCTATCACGGTGCGCCGAGCTGCCTTGAAGGCCGTCTTCCAGTCCTCCTCCGCTAACGCCTTCTTCGCCACGCCCAACTGATCTTTGGCATTGCCGCGACGCCAACTGCCAACGCCGCTGATACTCTCGTACGACCAGCCTTCGCCGCGCCGGAAAATAATCGGTGCGGGGGAGTAGTTTGGCCACAAAAGAAACACCATGGCGGCCAATAGCAAGGGATACATCCTACGCTGCATGGGCTGAATCTACGGCAACCGCTCCGACTGCTCCAGCCTGTTTTTTCTTTTGCCAACACCCGGCCAAGGCCACCCTTGGCGCCGACGGAAATGGCCGAGTCACTCATCATTACAGACTGCCGGAAGGCGCTGGACGGCTTTCCTGACGTCGGCACCCAAGCGAGTTGGGTGGGCGGCGATCTTCCAAAACTCCCAGCCAACACCCGCCGCGTCTGGCAGGCCGTCGGGGGGCTTCGGCAAGCGAACATCGTAACCCGCCCCGCTCCATCGCCGTGGCGGCAAATCATGGCAATCGGCCACTCGACCGTCTCGCAGTTGGACGGGCTGCGCAATCTACTCCAAGCAAACGCCGCGCCGGCCGCGCCTTTTGCCTGCCTCGCCATGACCGGCGACAACTTCCACGGCAACCGGGGCCGCCCATGGCACGCACTCGAGGGCAACCTACACCTGACAGCGCTCTTTTCGCCCAATCGCCCTGCTCGCGAGCTCGGACTTGGCTTGAGCATGCTGCCGACCCTAGCGGTGGTCGATGCACTTGGCCAATTCGATGCACTTGGCCAATCACCACGCATCAAGTGGGTCAACGACGTGCTACTCGGAGGTCGCAAGGTGTCCGGCGTGATCACATCGACTCTGGTCAAGAGCGAATGCATTGAGCATGCCGTGCTAGGCATTGGCATCAACCTCGCCGCCACGCCGGTGCTGCCAAGTGGCAAGTTCGTGCAACCGCCCGGCAGTCTGCGCGAACTAGCACCGGACATCCTGATTACCCTTCCTACCATGCTGTCCGCGATGCTCGAGTGCCTGGCAAGACGACACGAGCAATTGCTTGAACAAGGGCCGGGCGCATTGCACGACGATTACGTCCGACACAGCTGTATAATCGGGCGAGACGTGGAAATCTGGGAGGAAACCGCCGGCGAACAGGAAGACGCTGAGCGGCTCGCTACTGGCAAAGTCGCGGACATCCAGACCGACCTCTCGCTGCGGCTCGATGGCGTCGCTGAACCGGTGCGCCGCGGCCGACTGATTTTTGCCGACTGAGCGTTTTGTCTTTGGCCTGTGGCTTCTCGTCCGTATCTTCACGCGCATGCGCACGGTCAGAGTGCCCCTCGGGGATCGCAGTTACTCCATCAAAATCGGCGGCGGCCTGCTGCCTAAGCTGGGCGGCGAGTGTCGACAACTCAAGCTGGGGAGTCGCTGCGCGGTGGTGACCGACCGCACCGTGGGTCCACTCTATGCCAAGGCGGCGCTGGCTTCACTACGGCAGGCTGGCTTCGCACCGGCGGAGATCCGCGTGCCGGCTGGCGAGACGGCTAAAAGCCTGCGCACCATCCAAGCCTGTTACGATCAATTGGCCCACCACCGGATCGAACGCACCTCGTTCATCGTCGCGCTGGGCGGAGGCGTGGTGGGCGACATGGGCGGTTTTCTCGCATCAAGCTACCTCCGCGGCATCGGCTTCGTACAGGTGCCGACAACACTGCTGGCACAGGTAGACAGCTCGGTCGGAGGCAAGGTTGGCGTGAACCTGAAGGCCGGCAAAAATTTGGTCGGAGCATTCTACCAGCCGCGCCTCGTGCTTTGCGACCTCGACACGCTCAAGACGCTGCCCAAGCGCGAACTACGCGCCGGGATCGCCGAAGTGATCAAGTACGGGATCATTGACGACGCGGTGCTGTTCCGGCGACTGGAGCGGACGCTGCCGGAGTTGCTGCAGTTCGACCCCAATGGACTCGCGCACATCGTCGCCCGCAGTTGCCAGATCAAGGCCAACGTCGTCGAGCAAGACGAACGCGAAGTCGGCCTGCGCGCCATACTGAACTACGGCCACACCATCGGCCACGCACTAGAGGCAATCTCGCGTTACGGAAAATACTTGCACGGCGAGGCGATCTCTATCGGCCAGATGGCGGCAGCCAAAATCTCGCGGGACGTGCTCGGCCTTGGCCAGACGGAAGTCGACCGCATCGAAGCTCTATTTACGCAAGCAGGCCTGCCGACTGCGGTGCGCTTGCGCAAGCCGCAACTGGCCAAGGTATTCGCTGCGATGAAGCTCGACAAAAAAGTCAGCAGTGGCGAAGTCAAGTTCGTGCTGGCCAGAAAAATCGGCCAAGTAGAGTTCGGAATTGACGTGCCGAAAGCAATCATCAAAAACGCATTGAAATAATGTCCGCCATCAGTGAGACGATCGTTCGTGAGTTCCTCGAGGGTAAAGACTTTCTCGTACAGCAGGAGCGCAAGTTTGTTGCGCCGTCTCGCCGACACGACTCGCACATCGATTTTTTTGCCACCCACCCGACGGCAACCGAGCCGAAAGTCGCCCTGCCATTCGAGTTGCAGCCGAACGACTTAAGACACATTCGCCGGGCTGTGTTTGCCGTGAAAGGCTGGCACACGGAAACATTCAGCCCGGCGGTGATGGCCAACTCTCCGGAAATTTTTCGCTTCGCGCAACCGGCAGCAAGAAAGGCAGCAGTAGATGTGTTCGGCGTCGATGCCTCCTTTCAAAAAATACTCGTCGTGCCGGCGCTGCCGTCCTCAAAAAAACTGAGGCGAGAAAGCATCGAGATGCTTCGTGCCAAGGGAGTCAACGGAGTGATTGAGTTTCAAACAATCCTCTCTGCCTTGATCGATGGGGTGGAGAAAAACCGTAACTATCAGCGCTCGGATGTGCTGCAGTTGATCCGCGTACTCAAGGTGCACGGGATGCTGAGAGAGCAACAAATGGAATTGTTCCGCGCCGCGAAACCGCGCAAATCAAAGCCTTAAGCGTCAGTGCACGCCCAGTAGCATGCTGAGAGCCGCCAAAGCCAGACCGGCGCCGATCGCCATTATTTTGTAGGCATTAAAGCGATGGCCTTCACTGAACTCAAACAGGATCGTCGTCGAGACGTGCAGGAAGATGCCAATCACGACGGCAAGGCTTTCTCGTTGGTATTGGCCAACCAACTCAACGTTGCTCAACAGCGTACCCAGCGGTGCCATCGCAGCGAACACCGCCAGCAAGCCAAACGCCTTGGGCTTGGCCAGACCGCTGGCTAGCAGCATCGACAGGAATACCATAGCCACAGGATATTTGTGTAACACAATTCCCAGCAGCAACGGATCAAGACCGTTCGAGTGACTGTGATCGTGGCCGTGATGACTGTGTGCAGCGCCCTCGCCACCGAGTGGCATGCCTTCGAGAAACGCGTGAAGGCAAAGGCCTATCATCAACCCGACTGGCATTCCGCTATGCTGATGGGTGTGAGCATGGCCATGCTCGATGCCACCCGAGAGGTACTCGAGCATTAGCTGAACAAAAAACCCAACCAGAATAAACGCGCCGAAATACGCCCTCCGATCATCGCCGGTGAACACTTCAGGCAATAGGTGCAGCGCAGTGATGGAGAGTAGGTAAGCACCACTGAAAGCGATCAGTAGTTTAAGAGCGTTGCGGTCAGACGGCTTGAGCCACAAGACCGTGAGTGCGGCCGCCACGACGGAAAGAATGAGAAGCGCGTAGGTCACTCGGAATGAAAACCAGACGACTGGCCATGCAAGCGTTTTTTTAGGCAATCCATTTGCCGTTGGGTGGCACGAAAAACCGCCGAGCCCAAACCGGAAACGGCGGCTTCAAAATCGATTACTTCATTAGGAGCAACTGCCGCGCACGCTTGATGGCATTGGCCATGCGCCGCTGATAGTGCGCCGGTAGCCCAGTGTACTTGCGCGGCAGAATACGGCCATGACCGGTCACGAACGTCTCCAGCAACTCAGTATTACGATAGTTCAACTGGTCGATGGTGAAATCGATTATGGGCTTCGGACGCGGCGGACGCGATTGGTTCGTGTTCCGTTTATTTTTATCCTTCTTCCTTGGCATATTTTACTTGATTTCGCGATGGACGGTGTGACGACGCATGTTGGGGTTGTACTTTTTCATCTCCAACCGGTCAGGCTGGGTCTTTTTGTTGCGCTGAGCCATGTAGCGGGACACCGATTTGCCCTCGCCCTTGGCTTCTGTGCATTCGAGGATGACTGTTTCTCTTGCCATAAATTAAACCTTTTTCGTCTTCCCCTCAGGGAGTTCCAAGTCCATCTTATCCTTGGCTGATGACTGCGTGGTGATGGTGCCCAATCGCCCAAGCGATCGGTTCTGTAGCACCCCATACTGCTCCAACTCCGACTGGGCATCTACCCGAAACCGAGTCCACGGAATAGCGTTGAGGCGAGTCTGTGGAATTGGTTTCCCAGTTATCTCGCATGTACCGTATGTCCCCTTTTCGATTCGCTTCAGAGCCTCTTCGATTTCGTAGATCACGTCCTGGTCTGACGAGAGTAGGCTTAGGTTGAAATCACGGTCAAAGTTATCGGTGCCGGAGTCGGCCATGTGAACGCCGTAGCTTTCCATCTCTTTCGCGGACTCCTTGGCAAGGCCGTTCCGCTGGTCAGTCAATCTATCACGTAATCCAAGAAGAAGCTGCTTTTGCTTTGCCCATTTGCCGCCATTGGCCAGCTTGGATTCCTTTCTTTTTTTGGCGGCCCGCTTGGCCGGCGTAGCAGGTAGGCCCAAAATAGCCGCCGTTGTCGCCGCTCCAACCTGATGGTTGGTGCGCGAAGTCGATTTCTTCTTAGCCGGAGCCTTCTTAGCCGGAGCCTTCTTAGTAGTTGGCTTTTTAACCGCTTTTTTCAAGGTTTTTACCGGTTTTTTTGCAACTTTTCGTTTTACTGCCACGATTCTTAACTCAATAAACAGCTGACATTTTGAGCCTTCAAAAGACCATTATTGCTACCCCGTGTTGAACGAGGCGCGAAAACTTATCAAAGAACTTCCAGAACACCACAAAAATTTGATGTTTTTTTTCACACATCAACAACCCTGTTATAATGAGCCATTCTTTAACAAAGCAGCTGACTCTCCCTGTGGCGAAAAAAAGCGGGCCGCTTGGCCCGCTTGAAATTCGCCTTCAGCGCTTACCTGCTTACTCCTCGGAGTCGTCGTGCGAGTCGGGGCTGCCGCCGTCGTCATCGCTAAACTCAGCCTTGCGCTCCTCCATCGCGGCCTTGCGAGAAAGCTTGACGCGACCCTTGTCATCCACTCCGATGCACTTGACCCAGATTTCGTCACCGTCCTTGACAATGTCCTCGGTCTTTTTGACTCGAAAGTTGGCCAACTCGCTGATGTGTACAAGACCGTCCTTGCCTGGCAACACCTCGACGAAACAGCCGAAGTCCTTGATGGAAACAACCTTGCCCCTGTAAAGCTTGCCAATCTCAACCTCAGCTGTGATGCCCTCGATACAATCCTTGGCCACCTGCAACCCCTCGGCTGACATGGAGTAGACCAAAACACGACCATCATCCTCGATGTTGATCTCGCAACCTGACTCCTCGACTATTCGCTTGATATTCTTGCCACCGGGACCGATCAACTCGCCGATCTTTGATGGGTCGATAGGGATGGTGACGATTCGCGGTGCGTAGGGGCTCATTTCTTCACGCTCCTTGGCTAGGCAACCTCCCATGTTGGCGAGAATCGCAGTGCGGGCTGTCTTGGCCTTGGCGATAGCCTCCTCCATGATAGACTGTGGGATGCCCTGCAGCTTGAGGTCGAGTTGGAAACCGGTGATACCCTGCTCGGTGCCAGCGATTTTGCAGTCCATGTCGCAGAACGCGTCCTCCCATCCAATAATGTCGGTGAGTAGCTTGTACGCTTCGATCTCCTTGTTGTCGTTGGTGCGCGTGCAAAGGCCTATACTGATGCCAGCCACGGAACGCTTCAACGGAACACCTGCATCAAGCAACGCCAATGTGCCACTGCAGACGGCTGCCATCGACGTGGAGCCGTTGGACTCCATAATCTCGGCTGTGATACGGACCGCATACGGGAAATCCTCGATGTTCGGGATGACCGGAGCAATGGAACGCTCTGCCAGTGCGCCATGACCAATCTCGCGACGGCTAGGACCCATGATGCGGCCGGTTTCTCCAACGGAGAAATTCGGGAAGTTGTAGTGCAGCATGAACCGCTTCTCGTTCGGGCCTCCGGTGTAGGCGTCGTACGATTGCGTATCATCTGTCGTCCCCAGTGTGACCAGCGACAATCCCTGTGTTTCGCCCCGGGAGAAAAGGCCAGAGCCATGGGTGCGGGGGATCATGCCGGCCTCGCTGGTGAGCTGGCGCATATCGTCGAATCCGCGGCCGTCGAGCCGCTTGCCTTCATCGAGCACGAGCTTGCGCACGGCTGCTTTTTGAATACTGTAAAAAGCCTCGCCGACGATGAAACCTGTGATGTTTTCTTCGCCAAATTTCTCGATAAGTTTTTCCTCCATCTCATCCTTGAGAGCGTTGCACGCAGCCTCGCGCTCCAACTTGGCCTGGATGAGAAGCGCGTCAGTGATGCGATCCAAAATGATCGACTCCGCCTCCTCCTGCACGTCTGTCTCGACCACTCGCGGGATAAACTCCCGCTTGGACTTGCCAACCGCGGCGCACAGTTCCTTCTGTGCCGTGATGAGCGACGCTATCGAATCCTGACCAAACTTCAGCGCCTCGAGAAAATCAGCTTCCGCGATTTCGTCGGCTGCGCCCTCGAACATTACCATGTTGGACTCATTGCCAACATAAACCAGATCGAGGTCGCTTGATTCCATTTGTTCGTGCGTCGGGTTGGCGACAAACTCGCCGTTGACCCGGCCAACGCGTACTGCACCAATCGGCCCAGCGAACGGTAAGTCACTGATCATCAGCGCAGCTGAAGCACCGTTGATTGAAAGAATATCCGAGTCGTTCTCCCCGTCTGCGCTGAGCAGCAAGGTCTGAATCTGCACCTCATTGAAATACCCCTTGGGGAATAGCGGGCGGATCGGCCGATCCGTAACACGACAGGTAAGGATTTCCTTCTCTGAAGGCCGACCTTCTCGCTTAAAGAACCCGCCAGGGAAACGACCGGCAGCGGCGGCCTTCTCGCGATAATCGACCGTGAGTGGAAAAAAATCCAGTCCCGGACGGGGCTTGGAGGAGCCGCAAGCTGCGACCAACACGATGGTGTCTCCTAGTTGGACGGTTACTGAACCATCCGCTTGTTTGGCTATTTTGCCGGATTCAATATGAATCTCTGCGCCGCCAACTTTGGCGGTTACTTTGTGTGACATGTTTTTCTTTCTGTACTATCACACCCGCCGGCACGGAGAACTTCATTCAATCTCCCAAATAGAATGGGGGGCTGAATGAAATACTCAGAACCAACGAGCGCGACGATTCACGCGGCTCAGTCTCGGACAACAGTAGATCGGGCCGCGATTTCCAATCCGCCAGAGGGATACTTCCCTCCGGCATAGCGTTGCCAAAAAATCATTGAAAAGAGGGGCCGAACGGCCCATGCGACTTCTAGTGCCTCAGCTTGAGGCGCTCGGTCAATAAGCGATACCTGTTCGCGTCGTGGCGGTGGACATAGTCCAGCAGGCGGCGACGCCGTCCCACCATCATGAGCAAGCCGCGCCTTGAGGCGTGATCCTTCTTGTTGCCCTTGAGGTGCTCGGTCAAGTGGTTGATCCGCTGCGTCAACAACGCGATCTGGACATCCGCGGAACCGGTGTCCGTCTCATGAAGGCGATACCCTTCGATTGTGCTGGCCTTCTCTTCCATTCCTATCAGTCTCTTTTGCTTCTCTCCTCTTCTCGAAAAGGCGGGGCAACGTACCAGTAAAAACAGTGTTGTAAAGCACTTTAATCCTGTTTTTTAAGATTATTAGCCATCCCCATCAAGCCCGCTTGGCGAAGCAGAATGTCGTTTTGCCCTACTCTCGACCAAAAAAGCATCATTGACCCCAGCCAAACGGTTCTTACACTCCGACCTGTGCTACTCAAGCAATTGACACTGTGCGGCTTGCTCCTCTTGACCGTTTCAGCCATGGGAGAGAGCCTTGTCAGCAATTATTCCACTTGGAAATATCTTGAAGGCAAGAAAGAGCCCTCCGATCCGCCCAACGCTTGGCAGGATCTGAACTTTGAGGACACCCAGTGGAAGGAAGGCCGATCCGGCTTCAGCATCGGCTATGGTAGGTACGATGCCCCCACGACCCTTTGGGGAATGCCAGGAAATTACCACTCCCTTTTCCTTCGTAAGAAATTCACACTACGGGATGTCCAGTGGATAAAGTCACTAGTGATGCGAGTCGACTACCGCGATGGTTTCGTCGCCTATCTGAACGGCAGCGAGATAGCACGGCGTGGGCTGGCTGGTGAAGCCAACCAGCCAGTGCCATTCCAAGCTCTAGCAACTGTTCACTACCGGGGGAATCCAGAATTGCTTGATCTCGAACCGTACAAGCAGCTTCTTGTAAAAGGGGAAAACATTCTGGCCGTCCAGGCACACGATGACTCCATAAGCAGCCATGGGTTTGCGTTTCATGTTGAGTTGCTGGCAAACATCGTACGTGGTCCTATTATCGAAAGCACCACGTCGACTGATACCAAGATTGCCTGGCAAACCCTCAAGCCTACTACCTCTATTGTCGAGTACGGGCTTACGACATCACTTAGCAAACGAATCGAAAACAAAGTGCCGACAACTGATCATGTGCTGCAACTCCTTGATCTGAAGCCAAACACAACCTACCACTACCGAGTCGGTGGTGTTGCTGGAGAAATCCCGCGCTTCTCGAAAACCACTTCGTTCAATACTCTAAAGCCGAGTGGCCCTGTACGGTTGATGCTGCTAGGGGACTCTGGCAGCGGTAACCTTCTTCAACACAAGTTCGCCAAGGTGATCCGTGACAACCAACCTGATGCCATTCTACACGCGGGCGATATTGTTTATGATTTCAAATCCGGCCCTCCAAATTACTATCCGGATTTTCGCCATTTCAGCGTCTTTAAAGAGCATATGAAGTCTGTCCCGTACTATACAACTATAGGGAATCATGAACTCTACTACGGCGATACCGCCTACCTGAACGCGTTTCATCTGCCTACGAACAATCTGCCTACCCTTGGGTTAAAAGATCCAAATCTGGATTACCCTTTTTCTGGCACGGAACATTTCTACTCATTTGACGTCGGCGATGCACACATCTCGGTGCTCTACAACCCGTGGTACGCCCACCACAACTTTTCCAAGGACACCAACCAGCTTCACTGGTTGACCAACGACCTGGCCACCACCTCAAAGCCGTGGAAGCTACTCCTTGGTCACTTCCCTGTCGCCTCCTCGGCTAGTCACGGATGGAGCGATTACGACGGCAACGCGCTCCCTGACACTGTCGATTTTGGAAACACAATCTACCCGATCGTCTCCAAGTATAAGGTAGACCTGATGCTGGCGGGGCACTCCCACTCGTTTGAGAAATTCAAACCAGTTAACGGCATGATCTCGGTCGTCTGCGGTTCGAGTTCCAGCGCATATTCCTTTTACAGATTCTTTCCCGGAACTTCGCAGTTTTGGGGAAGACCAAATAATTTAGTAGCGCGTATCAAGATCGACGGGGATCAACTCAAACTTGATGGCCTAGACCCTGAAGGCAAAATATTGGACTCGGTTGTAATAAACAAAAAACCACCTGAACTCGACCGGTGGAACTCGACTTGGCATTCGCCAGAGATCGAATCATCCCAAATCGAAAATGAGGGCAAAAATATTCAGGGGCAGGCGTTTGACCTGATTGGCGAACCGATCCCCACCGTCAGCGGCAAAAGAGCCAACCTCGGCCAGGTGCGAGTCAACAACGACCGCACTCACCTGTATATTGGCTTCGAGCAGGCGATGATTGGACCCAGCCAAAACATCTTCCTGTTTATCGAATCCCCCAGGCAGGATGGCGTTGCCAACCTGGTCGGGCTCGGCAACGGCAAGATGGAATTCAGCGGAGAGGGCGGCGACGGGCTCGACTTCCTTCAAAACCTAACCTTCACCAACTTCAAACCAAGTGTGGCGGCAATCCTCGGCGATGAACGGGCCGATAACCAGACCCGTCACTTTGGCCGTCCGGGATTCACCATCAATGTGCGCGCTGGTGAAAACCCGGAGGACATTGCCGCGGTCCCCTTCCCGCTTGGTCAAGGCGTGTTTCAACTCGACAAAACGTTCACCGACGTGGCTGGCTCCCATTTCCAACAGTTCAATCGTTCGCCGCAGTTGTCCCCTCCAAGAGAGTGGACCGACGCCAACTTCTATGAAACTGACGCCAACTTCATCGAGTTGGCCATCCCCTACTCTGCCCTTGGTAACCTGCAACCAGACGACGAAATCATAATTGGCGCGGTCGTCGGCACAGAAGGCATCAACACCCAGCCGCAGTACCAGTATCGCCAACTTGACTCGACATACCTGGGCAAAAACCTAACGCTGAATCAGAATGTTTTTTACCAACTCGAGGGGCTGAAAGTGCGTCTGGCCATCGACCCCGACCCCGATAACGACGGGCTGTTCACCGCCCGAGAAATAGAACTCGGCACCAATCCAAACAATCGCGATACCGACGGCGACCTGTTGCCGGACGGCTGGGAAGTCGCCCGCGGTCTCGACCCGCTTCAGCACGGAGGCGACCTAGCATTGGAACTTGACCCAGACGACGACGGCATGAGCAGCGCTGACGAAGTCGCCGCTGGCACTGACCCAATGGACGGCGACTCATATTTCACGCTACAGGTTAAAACGACCGACAACGGCATCCTCCTACTCTGGCATGCAATCCCGGGAGCCGCTTATCAGATTATCGCTGCCGGGAAGGCGTCCGGCCCTTATCAGGTACTTGGCCAAAAACAAAAACTCGATGGCAAAACCCCTGCCGAGATGGTGTTTGCTATTCCCTCGACTCAACTCAAACAACCAGCCTCATACTATCGCCTACAATTAACTCCAAACGAATGAACCGCGCACAAAAACTTGCACAGGCACTTGGCCTCACTGCCCTGCTTTTCACCGCAAGTTGCGAGAAAGATAAACCCACCGTACCCCCGAGTGTCCCAACACACTCTCCACCCCCCAACTCCACTCCCTCCAGCCCCGTGACGAATCAGGCGCAGCCGAGACTTATGATGCTCAAGATCTACCTTGGCGCGACTGAGTTGACCGTCGAAATCGCCGACGAAAACCACGAGCGCCAAGCCGGCATGATGCACCGCACAACGATGCCAGAGAACGAGGGTATGCTCTTTGTCTTCCCTTACCCGCACCAGACCGGCTTTTGGATGAAAAACACCACCTTGCCGCTGTCGATCGCCTACATCGACCGCGCAAGTCGGGTGGTCGAAATTCACGATCTGCTACCCGGCGATACCAAGCCGGTTGAATCCCGCTCCGACCGAATCCAGTACGCACTCGAAGTCAACCAAGGCTGGTTCGACAGACACGGCATCAAGCCTGGCAGTGTCATCGCCACCGACCAGGGTTCGCTGGCCGTTTCAGTCAAGGGAAAGTGAACTCGCGGCATTGACTCTAAGCCTTTTTTTGGCAGAATCTCGTCCGGATGATTGACGACATCACAAAAGTCCTTGAAAATTGGGACTACCGCCTTGGCCGCGTGGACGCACGCCGGGTCAAAGGTGAGGATGGCGGAGAGAAACTGCAGCTGCGAATAGACCTCGGCCTGCTGCAGATGAATGCCCAGTTCCGTCCCGACGGCAAGCGCCCGTTCGGACATCCCACCTTGCTCGACCACTTTCTGTCTCGCCTTGAAAAACACCGCACCAAACACGGCGAGGATGATGACAACTTCAGCATCAACCCCGACGAATGCGCCAAACTCCAGCAGGAAGCCATCCAGTACCACCACCGCAGCATCTGCAACTTTGAGTTGGAAGACTTCGAAGCTGTCGAGCGCGACACCGAGCATATCCTCGAGTTGCTCGACTTTGTGCAGGACTACGCCGAGAAGGAGGAAATCGGCCAGAGCTTCCAGCAATTCAGACCTCAAACAATCATGATGCAGATTCGGGCCGTCGGCACCGAGTTGATCGCCGAGAACAACTATGATGCTGCCATCGACGAGATCAGTTCCGCGATAGAGGAACTAAACCTCTTCTACACCGAAATGGGTAGGGAGGAACTGGTGGACAGCAGCATGGAAGTTCACTCCCTGCGCGAATGGCTCGGTGACGTCGAGACTGAAGCTGCTGAAAAAAAACCGATTACCCCGCGCGAAAAACTTCAGCACAAACTCAGCAAAGCCATCGATCAGGAAGAATACGAAACCGCCGCCAAGCTGCGCGATCAACTCGGCAAACTGAAGGACTGATCCCATACACAAGGGTTTTGGCCAAGCCGAACCGCGAAGAGGCAACACCGCCAAAAACAAGCCTGTTCATCCTTCCCTTTTTTGTTTCATTTCAACCTCTCCAACCGTGTTCTTCCGTGTAGAGGTTTCTCTTTTTAGCAGTCCTTCTTAGTTAAAAGAACTTGCCCGCTCGTGGCACTTCCCCGAAGCTCCTCTCCACCTCGGAATCACAATGAGCGCAGACGTAAAACTAGAGGAACTTGGCCTTGAATTGCCACCTGCCCCGGCACCGATGGGTGTTTACAAACCGATCGTCATCACCGGGGACCTCGCTTATCTCTCCGGCCACGGGCCGGTTCAGTCCGACGGCACACTGATGGTCGGCCGGGTCGGTGCCGACCTCGATCTTGACGCCGGCTACCGATCCGCCCGGCAGGTCGGTCTCACGATGTTTGCCACGCTCCGGGCCAATCTCGGCAGCCTCGACCGCGTCAAGCGCGTCATTAAGGTCCTCGGCATGGTGAACTCGACGCCCGACTTCCCCGACCACCCTAAAGTCATCAACGGCTGCAGCGAGTTGTTTGCCCAAATTTGGGGCGAGGAAAACGGCGTCGGCGCACGCAGCGCCATCGGCATGGGGTCGTTGCCTGGCAACATCCCAACCGAGATAGAGGCCATCTTCGAGATCGACTAATCCCCGGCATGGCGGACGACTGGCACACACTCGGCAACCCGGGCGAAATCTCCTCGCCCGCGCTCCTTGTTTACCCCAAGCGCATCGAGGAAAACATACGCCGCACAATCGCCACCGTTGGCGAAGCAGAGCGGTTGCGTCCGCACGTCAAGACGCACAAGATGGCCGAGCTCGTGCAAATGCAGCTCAAGGCCGGCATTACCAAGTTCAAGTGCGCGACCATCGCCGAGGCGGAGATGCTTGGCCAAGCGGGCGCCAAAGACGTGCTGCTGGCCAACCAGCCGGTCGGCCCAGGCATCGACCGCTTGCTCAACTTGGCCGGCTGGTTTCGCGACATTCGTTTTTCCACCATCAGTGATGACGCCGAGACCGTCGGCAATCTGGCCGCAGCCGCCCAGACGGCCGGCATCACCCTGCCTGTCTGGCTCGACATCGACGGTGGGATGGGCCGCACCGGCATTGCGCCCGGCCAGGCCGCCATCACGTTATACAAACTCATCGACCAACTGCCCGGCATCGAACCGGCGGGGCTGCATCTTTACGACGGGCACCTGCACGACAGCGACCCAGTCAAACGCTTGGCCAAGTGGCAATCTATGATGGACGAAGTGCGATCATTCCGCAAAAGCGTGGAGACCTCCGGACTACCGGTACCAAGCGTGGTCGGAGGCGGCACGCCGACGTTTCCCTTTCACGCACTGCACACCGACCATGAATGCAGCCCAGGCACAACAGCGTTGTGGGACTTCGGCTATCGAGACAACTACGCTGATCTCGATTATCAGAATGCCGCGGTTCTGCTGACGCGTGTGACCAGCAAACCGGGCAACAACAGCATCACGCTCGACCTCGGCTACAAAGCCGTTGCTTCGGAACAACCCCAGCCGCGTTTGCAGTTCATCGGCCTCGATGATGCCGAAGCCATTTTGCACAGCGAGGAGCACCTGACCCTGCGCACGACGGAGGCGGGGCGCTACAAAGTCGGCGACTGCCTTTACTGCATTCCTAGGCACATTTGCCCGACCGTCGCACTCTACGAACGAGCGCACGTGATCCGCAGCGGAAAACTTGCCGCCCAGTGGCAGGTCGCTGCCCGTGCCCGCAAACTCACCTACTAAAAACCGATGAACGAGCCTTCCAGCGCCGAGTCTCGTAGCCTGCGCCAAAGCCGCCGTGAGCTGTGGCTCATCCTGCTGGCCTTGCTGGGATGCGCGCTCTGGGTGATCGGGTACTGCGCAGCCAATGGCTATGACCTCGCACCGGAGAATGTATCCACCGTGCTAGGCTTTCCAGGGTGGGTGTTTTGGGGCGTCGTGACACCGTGGATGGTGGCCAACTTATTCTCGTTTTGGTTCTGCTTACGCTTCCTGAAAAATGACGAGGACGAGGAACCCTCGCCGTGAACGAAACCACTGCCAACTCGGCTCTCATCAGCTTCGGGATGTATCTGCTAGGTGTCTTTATACTCGCCTGGCTCTCGAGTCGTGTCCGACAGAAGAAGGAGTTCGTTGGGGAATACTTCCTCGGCAGTCGCAGTCTTGGTCTCTGGGCATTCGCGCTGACGTTCGCGGCGACGAGCTCGTCGGGCGGCAGTTTCATGGGCTTCCCTTCACTGATTTACACACACGGCTGGGTGTTGGCTCTATGGATCGCCAGTTACATGCTGGTGCCAATCGTTGGCATGGGACTGCTCGGCAAGCGCATCAACAGGCTCGCCCGCCAATCCGGTGCAATAACGGTTCCCGACCTCATCAAGACGCGTTTCCGCTCCGAGTCGGTTGGCCTGATCGCAACGCTGCTGATCCTCTTCTTCATGTTTTTTTATCTGCTCGCCCAATTCAAGGCCGGCAGCAAGATCATGACCACCCTTCTGCAGGACGTTGCCATCTACCAAACAGCCGTCAACGCCGTCGCTGGTGCGATCGATGGCGTACCGTGGGTTGGTAGTGCGGAACCGGACTACGTGCTGTGCCTGCTGGTGTTTGCGTTCTCAGTAATCGTTTACACCGCGTTTGGCGGATTTCGCGCGGTAGTGTGGACCGATGTGATGCAGGGCATAGTCATGTGCATCGGCGTGATCATTCTGCTGTTCCTCACGCTTAGCCAAGTCGGCGGACTCACGAATGCCACCGAACAACTCAAAGAAATGACGCCACCCGAGAAGGGCTCTGGCATCATCACGCTTGGCAAAGAGCAAGCTAAGCCGGTGACGCTGCGTAAGGGCAGTTGGCTCCGCCTGACCGATGGCGGCATCGTCCGTCTGGCCGAACAGGTCGCCTTGGCTAGGGGCGAAACCCACGTTGAGGCCAAGCTGCTCCGGATCACCACCCCGGCGGAGATTGAGCAGATCGCGCCGACCCAGTTTGGTTTCCCCGTGAGCGCCACGTTCACGGCAGAGAAAACGAATGGCTACGGCAGCGGAAGCAAGGGTGTTTATGTCAGCGCGCCGGGGCCCCATCCGGAGAAGAAGGACGGCTTCCTCAACGTCTGGATCGCGATCAGCTTCTTTTTCTTCTGGGCATTTGGTGTAGCGGGGCAGCCAAGCAACATGGTTCGCCTGATGGCATTTAACGGCACGAATGTCCTACGCAACGCCATCCTCGCGGTCTCGATATATTACACGGTCATTTATTTGCTGCTCGTGGTGATTTTCTGTTGTGGCCGGATTCTGCTGCCCGGGATGGAGGTAGACTCGGACCGCATCATGCCGGAGCTTGCGGCCAAGGTCACCGGTGATGCCGGCGTGCCTTGGCTGGCTGGCCTCCTGCTCGCCGCGCCGTTTGCCGCGGTGATGTCCAGTGTGGACAGCTTTTTGTTGATGGTTTCCTCAGCCGTGGTGCGAGATATTTACCAAAACCGAATCAACCCGAGCGCCAGTGAAAGTCAGCTGAAACGGCTTTCCTACCTAGTCACGGCTGTGGTCGGAACACTGGCCATGCTCGCCGTACTCAATCCGCCACAATACCTGCAGGACCTAATCGTGTTTGCTACCAGCGGCTTGGCAGGCTGCTTCCTAATGCCGATGCTGCTGGGATTGTATTGGCCCCGGATGAACGCGAAAGGCGCAGTTACCGGGATGTTGAGTGGTCTAGGCTGCCACTTATCACTCTACATCGCCGGTTACGCGGTAAACGGCAAATTTGAAGCCTACAAGTTTCCGGTTTTGGAATTCGACCCCTTTATCTGGTCGCTGACCGTCTCTGGCCTGCTTGGCTGGCTGGTCTCGCTCTATTCAGGGCGCGAGCCAAAAAAAAGCTAAAAAAGTTGACATCCCATCTCATCAATGGCCCAATTTTTTAACACATTGTTAGGGGCTGACAACTGTCATGAACGCGAAACGAAAAAACGGATTTACTCTCATAGAACTGTTAGTGGTTATTGCAATTATCGCCATCTTAGCCGGCATGCTTTTGCCCGCCTTGGCTAAAGCCAAGAGCAAGGCAACCGGCATCTCATGTCTCAGCAACAGCAAGCAATTGATGCTGGCATGGATCTCCTACTCCGGCGACTTTAATGGTGAATTGGTACACAACACTCACGGTGGGGAAGCGCAAAGCAACAATGCCCGCTCCCGATATGCTCAATGGATCATGGGCTGGCTGGACTGGGGCCTGCGTCCTGACAATACCAATGTACTCCACGTCACGGATACACGTTATGCCAAGCTTGCAGCCTATCAGGGAAACAGCAAAAACCTGGTCTACTGCCCGGCAGACAAGTACGTAAGTTCGGCACAAAAAAAGAAGGGATGGTCAAAGCGAATCCGAACCTTCTCGATGAACTCAAACATGGGAGATGGCAATGGCAAGCTCTGGTATGGCGATCGTTATCATCAAATCTACCTCAAGGAGGGTGATATTACTGATCCATCCAACAAATGGGTGGTGGTGGATGAGCATCCGGACAGCATGAACGATGGCTGCTTTTTCACCAACATGACGACCCCCAGCCCGAGTTACGTGGATCTACCCGGCACAATGCACAACAACGCCTGCGGGTACGGCTTTGCAGATGGCCATTCCGAAATCAAGAAATGGAATCACGAAATGAAGAGCAACATAACCTTCAGTCGCAGTTGGGCCCCCAAGGGCCCCGGAGCCAAAGCAGATTGGTTGTGGCATCAGGAACGTTCGGGCGCACCAAGAAAATAGAGATTTTAGTTACTTAGCTTCAACGCTTTAGAATAAACCCCTGAAATTAAGGTGGTTTTTTATTTGATATGGACCGCAAATCGAAACATTATGTCGCGTCTTGCGCCGATCAACGATTTTGGCCATAACCCTAAACTGATGAGAACTTCGACTAAGAAAGCATTCACCCTTATCGAACTGCTCGTGGTAATCGCGATTATCGCCATCCTGGCCGGCCTTCTCCTGCCTGCCCTGGCCAAAGCCAAGAGCAAGGCAACCGGCATCTCATGCATGAGCAACAACAAACAACTTGGGTTGGCTTGGCTAATGTACGCAGAGGACAACCAGGATCAAGTACCTCCCAATGGAGATGGAGGAAGTGCGCGCGGTTGGGTCAATGGC